>Ga0131853_10016455_pt1 | contig 13495 bp, 6 predicted proteins | sample TergutLab28metaG_FD_92764 | JGI IMG/M metagenome (GOLD analysis project Ga0131853, IMG submission 92764) | Labiotermes labralis P1 segment gut microbial communities from Petit-Saut dam, French Guiana - Lab288 P1 (version 2) (version 2) | ecosystem: Host-associated > Arthropoda: Insects >... | reverse complement strand
GAAAAAAAAAAATATGTAGAGTGTGAAATAAAAGATAGAATGGGGGGGGGGAGTGGTTGGGGGGGGGGGGGGAGAAAAAAAACATTAGGGAGACGAACCGCAAAGTTTTGTTTCGGTGGTGGGTCTACGCTGGAGCGAAGAATGCAGTAAACGGAATGTTTATGCATGAGGAATATAGCAGTTATGCACGACAACATTCTAAAAGTGTTGTTCTGTTTGGAAGGTCTCGGTCAGCTTCGGATTGCTGTGCATTGTTTCGTAGACTGTTGCCTTCGCAGGGAAAGATTGTGCGGAGGATCTGGAGAGGATAAGAGCGAACATCAAGATGAGATTCTAGACTGTTACAAGAAATAGACACAAAGAAGAAGAAGGAAATGAAGAATACGAAGAAGAAGATGATGATGAAGAAGAAGAAGAGGAAGAAGAAGAAGAAGAAGAAGAAGAAGAAGAAGAAGAAGAAGAAAGCGTTCAGTGTCTTCACGAAGCCCGAATACTGTTACAACTAAATAAGCTAGCTAAATTTCAATGATTTCAGAAGCCAAATCATATACATTGAGATGGTCTGAAAAAAGTCAGAAATGGAAATACCAGGGGTAATAGGAACAAAGGAAAGGATATATGTGTCACATTACGTTAAGGATGTAGAACACAGCAGCAACAGAAAAAATATTTGAGGCTTTTCCAGATAATTGAAATAAACTTTCTAACACCGGAATTTATGTAGATTAGTTTTTTCTATGTTATGACGCAATTTAGAGTGTTTAATAGGTACTGACGTTTCAGAGTTGATTTTTACTTGCATTTTCAGGGCCTGTGTAGTCAAAGAACATTGTAAGACTCTGAAACTAAAGACAGCTTCTCTGAAACGTCTGACACTATTAAACAATCGACAAGGTCCCCATATAAGGACTTTCTTTTTCTTTTTCTTCTTTTTATTCTTCTTCTTCTTCTTGTATCAAATTGGGAACTGGTTTTTTGGCATTTTCCGGTGCAGAGTAAAGTAAAATAACCCATCTGGTAAATCCAATGACAGTTCAGTGTTGGACACAAACAGTCGTAAGGGAGCAGGACTTCTGACACCAGTCATAATTTCGTAATTTGAAGATAGGGGAATTGAAAGTTTCTACTTATTATAACATGGTCAACTCTCCTGTAATGCGCTTAATTGTCATGATATCTTCAAAACAGAAATACAGTAACTTTGGAAAACGAAACTGTGTGTAGGTAAAAATTTGCTGCTTGTCGTCTAAGTGACAAGGCCTGAACTATATCACGGTAAGATGTACATTGCCTGCTTTCTGTGTCTTGCGGCAGACATCAATGTCAAAATGAATTAATTCTAAATATAATGATCCAGTTCTGAGCACAGTTTTCCCTAGAACTTATTTTGGTAAGCTAATTTTCCTTAAATGTTAGTTCATAAGACCGTTCATCGTTATATATTTCTACAGTAAAACTAACGAGATGGACCAGTTTTTCAAATTTATTTTATTTTATTTTGAAGTAGCACTCGACATGTTTCGGACGGTCTTTCCGTCCATCGTCAGGAATCTAAGACTGTACGTACAGCATCAGGTATATGTCAAACAGGTTCAGCGACTGCCTGCTAGCAAGCAGTCAGCAGTATCTTTTTGACCCATGCCTATTGCAGTATGTACAGTATTAGACTCCTAATGATGGACGGAAAGACCGTCCGAAACATGTCGAGTGTTACTTCAAAATAAAATAAAATAAATTTGAGAAACTAGTGCATCTCGTTGGTTTTACTGTAGAAATAATTTTCTTTAATAACCCTGTCATTTATTATATTTTTTTGTTGATTACATATTTTAATTGCTAATATAATAACAATTTTTGATACGCAGTTTGTGTCTATATCTAATCAGGTACGAGAGGAAGCTAAATATTGATTAAGCAAGGCCGTCACATGTAAAATTCTACAAACCTGTTTTCAATGATGTCATAACTCACAGCAGAAACCCAAGACACTCTACCGAAAGATGCCAATTTCGTTCCACATCAGATATCGTGACGCAAAAATGTGAATATTACAGATGAGCGAAATTAAGTATTCTAAATGTGGGGTAACTTTCAGTAACTTGATAAAATGGACCAAGTCACATAAGCTTGATAACTAGTGCAAAACTCTCCGAGTGAACACTAGAGACGGCTGCACGATGAACACGGACACAGAGAGGAGGTATGTATAATGATATCATAATTCTGCATTTCATTGTAAAATAAATTAAGGAAGGGTGCAATGAATGGTAAGGTAAAATAAGAATTCAAATTAACATGCAGAGAAAAGTCAATTTAAATCAGGGACAACTTGCCAAGTCTTGTCCTTATAGAAGTGTGTGTGTGTGTGTGTGTGTGTGCGTGAGTTTTGTTGATGCTTATGTTAAAGCCACGTCGTGAGTTGTTTGAAGGACGTACATACTAACATTTGACATCTATCTGTTTCGAAGCATCTACCTTGAACTATGCACTTGTTTAAAAAAGGGTTACCCTTCTTAAAAGATTAAAAGATATTAAGGTTGGGTTTAAACTGTAAACGAACTGAAGGTGCCTCAGGGCCATTGATTTATGCTTATGAAACAAATTTTTAGTTATAATAGACGTACTGGGAATCTTCTGTACAGTTACTTGTGTCCTGAACGCGACTGCAACACAGCGTGCTTCCTTACCTACTGAACACCACACCGCAATTATGTTGTCGACAATTCTGAGACATACCTCCCGTGTTGAATTTCACTAATACGTTCCGCCTGGTTTATTATACATGACCTTCATACAGGAAATACCTCTCATCTGACGACGGTCATACATTCACACAACTTGTTTCAAATTGACATATGTCTTGTTGATCTGTGTTTTAGAAATAGTGCCAACATCGCGATTACAAGCGTCATCTTCCGCCTGTATTAACTACGTTGTGAGAATGTAAACCTCTCTTTGTTACGAAAACAGTACGTCACTGAAACATACATATAATTTGACAAAGTCCATATGACAAATGACATGTGACAAATATTCAGGCCATAATCATATTTTTTTCTCCTGAACCCTAGTAAATATACTGGGGTGTAGAGTTTTTCACATTGCACATTATCTTAGATTTATCACACCATCGACTTTCGAAAAAGGGTCTGTTGTCATCAGGTGGACCTGGCAGAGAGGGATCCCAAGCTGGAGGAGGGGAGGCGTTAAAATGTCTGGTCTCTAACACTAAGCCTTGACTAATATCTTCATTCCATTGCGTTTAAAACACCACAAATTTTTTAACACTGTTTCTACATTATTCTTCAATTGCTTTAGGGGAAGGAGAGGTCCTAATCAGAAAGTCTGATTGCAAGAGTTGGTCTCCAGTAAACACAAGCCTAAGGATAATAAAATTCTGTTCTTCTAGTGCCGTTAGTTTAAGCAACACTAGAATCACACTACTCAAATAAGGTGAGATAAATGGCACAATGACATCTATTCATGTATAACTTTTGCCACACTTCTGCACCGCTAGAAGTTCCCTGTCGACATCCAAGCCACGAACCTGGCTGTAGTGAACCATATGTCGCATTTCTTCTTTAGTTTGTTCAGGCAAGTTCTGAGATAACACGCCTCCCGCATTTCAGACCTCATGAACCTTCTTCCAAATCTTTTCCAGCTCAGCATTACAGACTGGACATTACATAACCTGACTACAGAGACACAAAAAGAGTTACCCCTTGATTAGTATGGCAATATATGTGCGTGGCACTTACCGTCAAACACAACTATTTAAATAGTTGTGTTTTGACGGTAAGTGCCACGCACATATATTGCCATACTAATTGTACATCACACAACGGGGATGACGCACATAAAGGTTACCCCTTGATATATTTGGCTCAATATACCAATTTTCAAAAAATCAGCCATGCCATTATTCAATAACTGCATTTTCAAAGTTTAGGTTTTGTCATCATAAATATTAAGTTTACGCTCTGAAATAAGAGGTTAAGGGCAAGCTTAAAGTTAAGGAATGCTCTCAAATTGACAGAATCTTCATTGGCCGTTATAAGAAACTTAGAGACTGTTTCCTAACAGATTTCACTATGTTTTGCCATTGTAACATATTTCACATCATACATTCCAAAACCGTTTCTTTAATTCCACTTTAATATTGTACGTCCGCCTACTCTTAGATCTAACAAGAATCTTCTGCCTTCAGAATCCTGACTATAATTTTCTACGCATTTATCTCCTTATATGGCATATCACAGTTACTACAAAATCATAACACGCAGGAAGATACTAGGTACTAACCTGAGACTAGCGAAAATTTACACATTTAAGACAATTTCTTACAAAAGTCCAAAAATTGTTAATAACTAAAGTTGTGTACATGTAACACCAGCTGCACACACACACACACACACACACACACACACACAGACTCCTCTCAGACAGAAGCTTTACCATATATATTTCCGCATTGCAAAGTAACGTTAATTCTGAAAGAGCCACCATATGAAGCAATTCCGTGTTGGCTGCCTGTGAACCGCAAGACTCAAGGACGTCCAGTTCTGTCGCATGCCATGCCTGCTATATCCGGCTGCCAGTGTGGGCGACACAACACTGCATAGCTCCCTCGGACGAACTTCTTCGCTAGGCAATCTGTCCTGCGTTTTTCCTCACAGTCTATGCAGCAAGTCTTACTTAACCCAAAATGCCAATTAAAGACACACACAACACGCGTTTGTATTACATAAACCGTGTAATGGATTTAAATAGAGTTTATAGGAATTAACGTCACTGTACGTGTGGGTTTTATTCTCTGCTTTAAAAAAAGAAAAGGATAAAGTGATCCCGTTACAGGCCCGGTGTGGCCCAGAGGGTGGGTACAAGTATAGCTCTACTCTTCCATGACCGCGACACTAGAAGGGGGTGAGTGGTCAGCAGCACGCCCCAGCCGCACTTTACCACCGGGAAAGACCCGGTACCAATTGTACAGGAGGCTGGGTGGGCCCCAGGGCCGGTCTGGACGGGCGAAAAGTCTCGTCCACACTGGGACTCGATCCCGGACCGACCAGCCCGTAGTCAGTATTCTCTGCATTAACACAAGTATAAAGTCGCTTGCGCTTGCTCCGGGGAGTGGCTGGAACTTAGGCCGTGCTTTTGGTCTCTAATTAAACAACTTTTCCTGCTGCTGCTGCTGTATATTTTACAACGTTTCCAAGTGATTTCTCAACCGTAATATTGAACTTTCCATATACTTCATAATATCAGTTACTATCAAAATCTCCCCTAAGTAATTCACTACATGAATTGTCCCTCAACGAGGCACTCAAAAGTGGCTTCAGAAATGTTACAACTTGATGTTCCAATATTTACGTTTTTGTTTTACTTATTGTTCAAGTTTCCGATTCACACACAATACTGATCTTGCAATTATTTTGTGGACTTAGTTTAATATTTCCTGATATGCCTTTTCCAAACTTCCCAATAATAATTAACTTAAATGAAAAAATGTAGATATACTTTATCCCAGACCAGGTTTTCCAAAGATGAATATCGATTTCACATTTAAAAATTTAAATTTTCCAATAAGCCTATACGATGGTACAATACAAAGCTTTGAACATAGCCTTCCTCTGTCCTAAAGTTTAAACTTAATACTGATGAAGCTATATTCTACTTTTAATAATCAAGAGTGACGACACATTATATTCACTTTGTATTCTGGAAAACAGAGAGAATGCATCCGTTGCGAAAGGACGTATCAGTGGAACAGACCTGCTGAATTTAGAGTACATGATCTTGGCGAGAAATATGATAGAAAGTATTATGGCAAGAATGATATTAAAAAAAACACATCCAATGAAAAACTATTAATTTGGTTGTATTATAGATAGAGTTTGTTTTCACGGTTTAAAAAGGGGCAGTAAGAATATCAGCACAACTGAAGATGTGGCCCAATCAGGGCGAAACTGGAACAATTGGCAGACTCTAAGGAAAGTTCTCGTTTAAAGTTTTGCAGAACAGTAGTATCTTCCCATTTGTTATATAAAATTTAAATTTTGTTACATCATAATGAAACGCATTGTACATTTTGACACAAAACATTTATTGAGAAGCACGAAGGGGGAGGTTTGTAGTAAAATATAAAAATAAGGTGTGTGTGTGTGTGTGTGTGTTTGTGTGTGTTGCAAAACAACAACATTGTTGTTTTTTGCAACCTATGCACGAGACGGCCACCTATAGGTGTGATGATACCAGAGGCTGTATAATGCAATTTTGACGTCCTGGTGATGAGCACATGTGCTCGAAACATGTAGAGGCATTAAATAAACTTACTGTAAAACAAAAATTTTGTGCATCAGGTTGGTTAATTACTGAGATAAATATACTGACATGCACGGTCAGCAAAATGTCAAAAAATGTTGGAAGAATTTTTAAATTACTTTAATAATGCAACAGGATATGCTCTTTTTTACGTTCAGGTGACCGTGCATCGTGATACATTCTTATACTAAAACCAACGAGATGCACTAATTTCTCAAATTTAATTTTGGAATAAAACTCTACATGTTTCGGACAGTTTCTCTGTCCATCTTCAGAAGTCCAGTACTGTACACACAGCAATAGGTTTATGTCATACAGGTCATGCTGACTGCTTGCTAGTGGGATCCTGCTAGCAAGCGGTCAACATAACCTGTATGACGTACACTTATTGCTGTGTATACAGTACTGGACTCCTGATGATGAAAAGAGGAACTGCCCGAAACATGTAGATTTTTATTCCAAAAATAAATTTGAGAAATTAGTGCATCTAGTTGGTTTTAGTATAAGAATGTATGCTTTATTTAAAAAATAAAAACAAAGTTGACTTCAAATCAAAGACTTCTTAAAAACATATTTTAAATATTCTGTAATATTTCTTGTACATGCAATTTCAATAATTGCGATTGACATTCCTGAATATTATTTTTCAGTAGCCCTCCGCACGGTTACCTGCAGACACTGAGACATCAAGTGTAAACTTTTTAAAAGGGCCAAAAAATGCACTTAGATGTATGGATGTAATTTTACTACATATTAATCACCGACGAGTTTCGGCCAATCTTGTGGTCATCTTCAGGGTGATGAGAACAAGAATACAAACACAATTGTAAAGTGTTAAAATCACTCCACAGTTAAAGTTGGAGTGATTTTTAGAAGATTTTATTCAATTCATTAATGCACGGAACATGGAACATATAAAACTGAGACTTCCCTTACCTCGAACTGAAGTTACCCTATGACAACAGTCCGAAGCAAAACCGTCCATTTCCTGATCACATGACCCGATATTTTCATAGCTGTATTCACGAGAGCCTTCAATTGCGCTCCATCATAACCAAAGACTTGCCCAAGAAACTAATTTTTTTTATTTAATATCTATGTCATGGTGAGGTCGATTTATAATCACGTTTTCCCCCTAATGTGAACAACTGTGTTCGAGTCCTTGTTCATTTTGTTCTAAGCAACTATTAACATCTGAAGGACATCGCCTGTAGTCCCTCCCTGCAAATGCGCCATACATTTGTGAAAATCGACACACTAAAACTGAATCAAACTGCACTTGCTACAACAAAAATAACTTCAAACACGCAGAGTTGCGCTCTGTGAAGGTCGCCTAGTCGGTCCTCCTCTGTTCACAGCACGTGGCTGCTCTTTCCATTACAGCCACAACCTAGTGCTCTTGTTTTCAAGCAGCCTCTGAAGTCAGTTGTCTCTACAGCTACCGCTGACATTTCTGCTCTTTTCTCTATCCATATAGGTCAAAGGTGTTTCATGTTCGAAGGCTTTCCTTGAATGTCTATAGCCAGGTTGTCACGTAATTCTGCTTGCTTCGTGATGGAACAGTCTGCCTTTATCACAATTCCACGGACTTCCTCACGGCAGTAGACCCGAGCGAAGTTTCACCCATTTTCTCCTGCTGAACGAATATTACTGCAGTAAAATACTTAACTAACTTCGTGGAACAGCTAACAGGTGCTCAGTTGTTCAAGCAATTACGGCATTTTATGGAACCAACAATTTCATTAACCCATTCACAAGAGACCGCCAACTATCCATATTCTGAGCCAGAGCAAACTAGTCCATACTCCGTTCCACTTTTTCAATATAAATTTTAATACCATCCTTTCATCGACGCCTGTGTTTCCAAGTGGTTTCATTTCCTCATGTTTCCCCACCAAAAACCTGTATGCACATTTCCTCGTTTCCGTTTGTGCTACACGCTTCGGCCACCTCATTCTTCGTCATTTGATCACCCGAAGTGAGAAGTGTAGAATATAAAGCTCCTTGTAAAGAATTCTTCTCTACTCCTTTGTTGCATTGCCCCTTTTAAGCGTAGAAAAATATCTACAGATAGAAAGCAAAGTGCCTTTACATTAATTACCTTGTATAGGTGAGAAGAAGAAAAATAAAACTATGCATTTGTCACTTCGAATTTATGTATCATAGAATATCGGCGACTTTAGTTTCGGAAAATAAGTCCTAGCACTCGTAGATAGAAATTAGGGTAAATTTCAGGGGTGTGGAAGCAGCGAAGAAAAGCAATATACCTGCCAAATTTCGGAATCGAACTGCGGTTAATCAGCCTGTAGGCAGCTACAGACACTACAGGGTTATGATGTTCTGTTAAAACATTTAAATTGAACTCTCAATAATAAAAACAAGGCAATCGAGAAATATAATAAAACTGTTCCCCGTCGAACACAACTTACATTCTCAATGAGATCCATAGACTACAGATTTCAAATTATTTAACCAATCCATCATCAGGCCTTTTATACAGATAAAAGTGCAAGTAAATATAATAACATATTAACATAAATATATTCGTTGTTTTTTCTCTGTGGGATTCCACATCAGAAATGTTCGACTAGAAAAAAAAATATTTTTCGATTGAGCCGTAACACAACGGAATGTTATGTTTATTGGACCGTACATCAGTGTAATGGGGACCACGGTAGCACACTGGTTAAGGTGCTGTGCTACAAATCGGAAGGTCGCTGGCTCGATCCCAGCTGGTGTCATTGGAATATTACATTGACATAAAATCCTTCCGATCGCATTATGGCCCTGGGGTCGACTCAGCCTCTAACAGAAATGAGTACCAGGAGTATTTCCTGGGGGTAAAGGTGGCCGGTGCGTAAGGCTGACAACCTTACCACCATCCTGTGCCGTTGTCACGAAATCTGGGAACCTTAACTTCCTGGAACCCTCTGGGCCTGTCCAGGCCTGTAATGGGACTGATTTACATCAGTGTAATAGTTGAAGAATAAAAGACCAACTTGATGTCACTTGTTATTTTATTTCACTTCTTATGTACTCAACATGTTTCGGAGATTAATATATCCATCATCAGGAGCTTGCGACTGTGTTGTTGAATTACCACATCTGTCTTTTGTTCTCGGTTCGTTGTGTGTTGGAGATTTGGTGCGGCCGCACCAAATCTCCAACGCACAACGAACCGAGAACAAAAGACAGATGTGGTAATTCAACAACACAGTCGCAAGCTCCTGATGATGGATATATTAATCTCCGAAACATGTTGAGTACATAAGAAGTGAAATAAAAATGCAGGTGACATCAAGTTGGCCATTTATTCTTCAACTGTCAACAACGGAATGTGTTCCATGGAGTCAAAAAAGACAACGTTACTTTTGACCGTAGGGGTCATGCCTTCAAGTCCTACACGAAGTATACATTTGAATCTTCAAAAATTATTTTTTTCGATTTCCGGTAGGAAGGAGGAATATTTCTCTTGGTCGAAACTTATAGAATAAACCTAAGCCCACGCAATTAGTTACCGCGGGATCTTTCGCCGGGTTTAAACGGTCGGAGCGTGAAGATTACATTTCACTTTCGTCTAGAGCAAAGTGTAAAGATCAGTGAACTTCCAATTCCACTTCCACACATTTCTTTGAGGCAGACACAGGAACAGATTAACCTGACGATATCACCCGCGACACTCGTTAAAGATAAAGGTCTGTGTTATGCCCCAGCTGTAAGATCAGCTGGTTTTATCAAGGGACCTTGTCAGAATAACACGGCGATAAGCCTAAGAAACGAGAATATTAACCCTATCCGCTTTTGCGGAGTTTCAGAATAAGTGGAACTTCACTTTCGTCCCCCTTATATGTCCTCATGGAGTGGAAATTGAAAACGTCACCTGTACAAATTATGTGACATATCTCTATATAACAGATCTAATGAACAGAAAGTGAGTGATTTAAAGCTAGAAGTATCATAATTTACTCTGAGTCACACCGTAAGTAATCTAATGCACAAACTGCACGCGCGACTGCTGTCTTCCGTCGTGGTGCGCTCTTTCGGGTTTTTACGCAACGTAAACTGGCAGTTCTTTTCTGACGTATCTGGACAGCATATCGATCCCACTATCAGGGGTGAAGCAGTCTTCTTCTTGGAATGCTTGACCAATAGGTGGTCCCGAAACTGCGGTAAGAAACCACCATTCTACGCAGAGTAAAATCCCAAACAGGGCAGATCTCAGAAATATTTTAACTCAAATTCCTTTTCAGACATTAGAAAATACATACAACTGCATGGCCATTGCCTGATGAAAGCATTTGTAGAAACATACTTGAATAGGGAGTAGACAACCTGTGAGAGAACTGTTTAGCAAATGACGAAACCATTTCATATTTGCCTTTAAGAGAAGAGTAAAGTAGCGAATTCTTTTAAACATGGCGCACAAAATATAATAATAATATCGTTCATGGTGTTGGGCCACTTGTTGACTCGTTCCGGTCTGACGTATCCAGAAGTCTCTTCAAAGGTCTACCATGATTCCTTCTGCCAGACGGGGAGTAGAGTTTCATTATTCTGGGTAATCCATTTCGAAACATTCTATTTACATGTTGTATCCAGCTTCTCTTGTATTGCAGTAATTTGTCTAAATTGATGTTATTTTTAGCTCCTTTGCAATTTGTGCATTTGTTTTGTAATCTGTCCAAGTGTATCCTGCTGTTCTTCTCATGTGTTTCATCTCTGCTGCTGTTAATAATAACAATAATAAAATAATGAGTCTAAGTGTTCGGTGTGTAGATACAAGATTACCGAGCAATGGTACAGCTGTGGAATGTCAAGGACATGGATGGTAGCCTCAATTGTGTTTATGGAATTTGTATAAGGAGAGTAGACAGTGGGGTCTTGTACTAGGAAAGTGGTTTGCTTTTAATCTTGTGCAAGAATCGGCTGCTCCTGACCAACTTAGTTTGACTAATGTCATACTTCAGTCAATAGCAGCGTATGCTGAGTAAATTCTGGTGTCTGGTACTTCTACGGCTGAGTGGGTGTCTCTTAGAAATAATTCCGTACCAACCGACTCCAATAGCGCGAAGCTTCTGGTCACTTCCTTAAGACCTCCTTCCCAGTGAATTGCAAGGTGCTTCATCATCACGAATTCATTCAGCCAAAGCACACACAGACTGCAGAGAAGAAATGAGTTTGTCACGCTGAACTGAACCACGACAGGCAATGTACGGAAAATGAAACATTGAGGTGTTTTCGCGTAAACACCGTTGTCATGGAAAATCGATAAGTGTTACATACTCTTAGTGTGTGTCTGTCGCCTTAGTTATCCAGCAGCATTTATGTGCCACATTAGTCATCTGTGGCCTGTCTGGCTCGACCGGGTTTTTTACTCATTATCTCATAAAAGACAGGATTTCTGAGGGAAAAAGAGTTATTGAAAATAAATGTGTGTTTTGATTTTCTCAACCAATTTTTTCTGAAACACTTCTCATTCCAAGGAGAATTCAGCGAGACATTATCATAAGATTTACATAGGTCTTCACATGAAGTACCCTTTATTCTTCTTATATTTTAATGAAACTTGAATTCTCACGGCAGGTTTTCTAAAAATCCTCTAACATCTAATTGGCCCAGTGGGAACAGAATTGTTTCATGCGGATGGACAGATACTGCGCAGCTAATAGTCTCTTTAAGCAATTTTGCTGACGTGCCGAATATCAGCTATTGAATTTCTGATACAATGTTTTCCTCAGGCTGGATTATACCAAACTGAATCATTAATATTTATTGTAAAAATAAAGTGCTACCGGTCACGTAGTATGGACAGGTACATATACACGAGAAACGATGACGTATGGCACCAAAGGTGATTCCCTTACGACACAGAGGAGCGTGATCATTGTCACACCTCGACAGCTTTACCTTGACTGCGATCCAGTAGGAGTCAGATAAAAGTCTGTGTGGATCGCAGAGGCGGTCAGGATGTTGTGACGGAAGGACACCTAGACATAACACTACCGGGTACCGAGACCTGGCTGTTGGTATCGAGCCCTGTCACTATTATCAGATATTCTGCTCCATATGCTGGTATTTTAGCCACGCATAAATCTTCTTCCTAAGTCACGTTATTTCCTCCAGGCGTAAATAAAAAGAAATGTTTCCCGTGATCACAGTTCTTTGCCGTTGGAAAGAAAAGTTGTCGCGCTTTGTAAAAAATACACGTGTATACAGATATTGGCAGTTATAGTAATTTTAACATGCTGTAAGCCATACAAATGACATATTTGTACATATCGGAACAAGATTCACCTTCGTCCGTTAAAAAAAAAACATGACAATCAGCATTTCACTGCTTCAAGTGGAAATCTATTTTTTGGGACGGAAGTTGCAAAATCTAATTAATTATTTATTTTAACTTGAAGTACCTGATAATTACATTACTTTAAAAACAATTTAAGAATGAAAAATTAATATAGCGCACTTCTAACATATTATGTAAGCTTTTAATTATTTCTTATGCTACAGTCCTTCTATTAATTAAAGTTGATCCCTGCTGTACTAACATGATTCACGGCTGTAAGCATCAAACGCAATCTGATATCTCAAAATCTTGTCCTTTTGTCTATAGCAAAATAAAACAAAATAAACTTAATCCTCTGTGCGAAGAGATCGATGGCTTTTAATTCAATCAATAGGATGCTCCAGAGACAATTAACCGGTTAGTAAAATCTGCACTACAATAAATTTAACTGGTTATGCTATACTTCATGTAAAAATTGTGGTACTGTTAAAACACTAAGCAATCCGACTTACTTGCAATTTCCATTACGATTCATTATTCATGAGGATGAAAAATCTCTCTGAAACACAGATTATTCTAAAGTTAATAAAAACCCAACCAGATGCAACAGTATGCAGATATTTATTTACTGCAAAGTCACTCTACATGTTTCGGGTGTCACAGCACACTTCATCAGGAGTACTAAAACTGTAACTGCAGCCTCCGGTACAGGTCATAATACTGGTACAGCTACTTCCCTCCAACGTGACCCGATTGGACCACGTTGGAGGGAAGTAGCTGTACCAGTATTATGACCTGTACCGGAGGCTGCAGTTACAGTTTTTAGTACTCCTGATGAAGGGTGCTGTGACACCCGAAACATGTAGAGTGACTTTGCAGTAAATAAAT
>Ga0131853_10016452_pt1 | contig 13496 bp, 13 predicted proteins | sample TergutLab28metaG_FD_92764 | JGI IMG/M metagenome (GOLD analysis project Ga0131853, IMG submission 92764) | Labiotermes labralis P1 segment gut microbial communities from Petit-Saut dam, French Guiana - Lab288 P1 (version 2) (version 2) | ecosystem: Host-associated > Arthropoda: Insects >... | reverse complement strand
GTTTGGACCTAGAATTTTAAATGTTATATATTGTTGTGTCTTCCTAACTATCTGACAGTTGAGAGATTTTAGCTGCTCACAGCAGTGCTGCTGAAGATTGCTCTATCCTGTTGTGTGTCACTGTGTCACTGGGCAAGTAATAAATCTTGTGGCACACCATTACAAGAAAATATTATTGGTACTTAGCAACTACATTAAATTCCATACACCTCCCAGTGTGCAACACATAAATTTAATTATGAAATCTGATGATTATGGTGTTAACAGTTGCAGTGATAGAGGATTTTTTAACCCATTTCGCACTCTTGTTTTGTTTTACAGGCTCTTTCAGTCATCTTCTTTTTGAGTTTCGTAGTGCAGATATTGTACTACTACGGCGCTATGCAGTGGTTTATGTTGAGTGTGGGCTGGCTACTGCAAAAGTCCATGGGAACAACTGTGTGTGAATCTGTCAATGCAGCAGCTAGTATTTTTATCGGAATGGTAATTATTTATACAAGGTCTACTATGTGGAGCAGATTGGTGGAATGAAAATGTTCTAGATTTATACTAGGGAGGTGCCGATTTCGAACGTCAATCAGGACATTGGTTATCCTATAGTTTTCTGTAGCCATTCCCACCAACTTCTAATATAGGTCTTCAATTGTGTAATGACTACATCCTTTAAAAACACTTTAATCTGGGGGTTCATGCATGCATATGTGTGTTTGTGTGTGTGTGTTCTTTCATTCATTCCATAGTCTGTCTTATGACAAGTACAAGTACATAGGCTCTTCCAAAGCGAATCTTCCGAAGTGTATGATCTAGTGCCTTCTTTTACAGTTTTCAAAAACCTCTCATTTTCCTAAGCTCTTCCAGCAGCTCCTTACATTTTCTTTCTCATCGTCCTGTCACTTCTATCCTTTACTCTATCATTCCTTCCATAACATGTTTTAGAAGGCAGTTCCTACATAAAATGTGACCAATCTAATTAGGCTTTCTTGTATTTATTGTATGTAAGATAGTTCTCTCCTCGTTGACTCTAGTTTCTTTTGCTCTTCCAAATCCAAACTGATCTTCTCCAAATACATCCTCAATTTTCCCTTCAGTCCTTCTTCTAAGTATCCTCACTATTAGATTTGCTGTATGTGTGATAACGCTGATTGTACAAGTATTATGGTCACTGCATTTTGTAGCTTTTTGTTTCCTTTTTAAGGCGATCATTGTAACTTCGGTGAAATTCTTGGGCCACTCTTAAGTTTCATGTATGTTTTTCGTCATTTGTGTCATTAGTCTGAGACCATCTTTTTCCAACAGCTTGAGTACACCTCCATGTACTCAAGAACAGGGCAAAGAAAAAATTTCTTCCCACCGCTAGGATTTGAACCCCAAAGCTTTCTGCCTGCAACATGCCCATGTACTGTCTCGGCCTCTGTCACATACAGTGTACCAAGAGATTTTTCAAATAATAGTTATAGATATACAATTTGCAACTTACACAGAAACTAAATTCAATAAAATTCTCGGGCTAGCAGCCATGTCAGGTGGTTGAATGGCGAATAAACCGACACTTTGAGGACCATCTCTGTCCTCATCACCAGTGAACTGACTACCTCCGAAATCTGCCCATGTCTTGATATACCTGCCTGTCATAGCTGGCGGTCACACAAAAAGGTTGATAAGAGGAGTCAAGAATGTGCTGTACTTGGTCGTGCCTTCTTGTGCTGGCTTCGTTATACAGAGGACAATTCTGTCATCTGGCCTCATGGGCAGAGAAATTGAAGAGGTTCTGTGATCATCTGACTGGCATTCACAGGAATATCTAGTTCACCAAGGAGACTGAGAAGGACGGCCAACTTCCTTTTCGTGACATCGACGTCTATAGGAGCCCGTATGGCTACCTCGGCCATAAGGTATGCTGGAAATCTACCTCACACAAACCTGTACATGAATAATTGATCACATCGCCTTCTTTCCAACAGATAAGTCGTTTTTGCAACCTTGGTGTATAGGGCCAGAACTCTGTGACAAGGAAACCATCAACGTTGATTTAGAGTTCATGAAGACAGCTCTCAAGGGAAACAGGGACAGTCGTAAGCAGATACGATGTGCCCTCAATCCGACGGTGAGAACGTCCAAACTCAAAGAGAAGCCCACCTCAGTTGCTGTCTTGCCATTTGCCCAGAAAACATACTGCCGCCTTAGCTGAATATTGACTTAACACACATCAAGGGTGTTGGCCTTCCACCAAGGACGATCTCCAGCTACCTCCATCCTGTGAAGGACGACTTGAGGGCTCCGGGAGTGTACGTCATACCCTGTGAGTGTGGCCAGGTGTACATCGGACTGACTGGTGTTTCCGCTGAGACAAAAACAAAAGTAGCACCATCAGCACATGCGACTTGGACACTCAGACAAATTGGCAGTGGCGGAACATGGGTTCAACCACGATCATATTATAAAATTCTAAGACACTTGCACACTCTCTGCCAAATCCGACACTTGGACGAATTTATCAGGGAGCCAAATGAGTTATATCTCCACCAAAGCAGTATGAAGAGGGAGGATCGCCTGACTCCAAGTGGGTCATGGAAACCTCTCATTCGCTTCCTTAAAGAAAGTAGACGACCCCCTCAGGAGTGGTGACTAGTTTATGGCCGTTTTGAGGACCACACTCTCCTGGCTCCTCTCCCACGCTGTAACAGCTGTTCCGTTTACGTCAGAGCCCTCGGTGCTTTGCTTATTCTCCTCCTCCCCTTTGGCCCTGGTAGCTTCCCTTCCTCCTTTTCATATCATCCATCTCCTTTTTTCTCCCCTCCTTTTCCTATTCCTTATTTTTGCTTTACATGTTTCCCCTATGGGGGTACACGGTTGCGCAGTTGGTTGAGACACTGCGCTACAAACCGGAAGGTCGAGGGTTCGATTCCCGATGGTGTCATTGGAATTTTTCATTGACATAATCCTGCCGGCCGCACTGTGGCCCTGGGGTTATCTCAGCCTCTAACAGAAATGAGTACCAGGAATATTTCCTGGGGGGTAAAGGCGGCCCGTGCGTAGGGCTGACAACCTTACCACCTTCATGTGCCAATTGTCTTGAAATCTGGGAGCCTCAACCTCCTGGAATCCTCGGGTGTCCAGGCCTGTAATGGGATTGCTTTATCTTTAACTTTTATGTTTCCCCTATTTTTATTTTATTTCCTGTGTGTGTTTTTCATTCAGTCTCACCTTCGTGCACTTGCCAGTGGCTTCACTTTCCGGGGACGTTTTACCTCAGAACAACACAGGTTACTAAACTTCTGCCCCCCACCCCCGCCCTCCTCACGCTGCTTCAATCCTATTGGCATGCATCACATTAACTGAGAACCAATCACAGCCCACACCATTCCCTATATCAGCTGCACACCTCAGTGTCTCCAGAATGGAAGTGATGGCAGTGTTTACTCCCAACAGCCACCCATGGGACGACCTGGCTGGCCGAGGAGGCAGTGGCAAATCACTTGGGACCCTGCTCTGAAAGCTGAGGTCAACAACCTAGAGTGGTCGGTGACCCACCAGCTAAACAAGTGGAGCAAAGTCCAGTGGAGCTCAAAGCTGGAAACGCTGGACGCCATGGACCAGTCGCTGTAGAAGATGACTAGATGGGTGTTGCGATTTCCCACTCCTTCACCTCCCCTGGTCACACCTAAGGAAATCGCTTACTCTTACTCCAAGAAAGTTGAAGCCCTGGCTAACAGTCCAGAGGTTGAGTTTCAAATGGTAAATGACCCATCATAGCAGGCAGTCATTAAGATGATTGATGAAGCGTTATGAGCATACTCTTCCGCTTCAACAGGTGAGACCACGTTTACCAACTCCACTGACATCCAGGATGCTATCCGGGGTCTCAAGGTCGGCCAGGCACCAGGCACAAACGGTATACCGAATGGAGACCTAAAGCATCTTCCACAGAGTTCCTCTTCATCAAGGTATGCAAAGCAACTCTTCGAACTTACCACCAGTATGGAAGCATGCCCGAGTGATCTCCGTTTTGAAACCCAGGAAGAACCCGGCACTGCCCTCATCTTATCGTCCCATAAGTCTACTGGACATGATTGGCAAGTTGTTCGAGAAGATCGTACTCACGAGGAACCAAACAGAAGTAAGCGGGTCCGGGCTCCTTAACAATGAGCAGTTTAGGTTGAAACCCCAAAATGGCACTACAGCTAGCCCACTTCATTGAAAGCGTGACCAGAGACTTTGGCAAGAAGAGGCTAACAGGTGCCATTTTCGTAGATATGGTTCAGGCCTTCGATACAGTTTGGGTTGATGGCCTCCTCTAAAAGCTAATGCCCCCTAATTTCCTCTCATTCCTTGTAAGACCATCTCGTCCAGCCTGCATGACCTTCCTAACAGTCACAACCTCTCACCAAGGCATGGCGCAGTGTGCACCAGTTTCTCCCATCCTATTCAGTCTGCATGCCAACGACATTCTTGCACCATCCCACCACAGCGAGTTGGCCCTCTGCGTGTACGATACGGCCATCATAGCCACATTACATGCTTCTTGAACACTAGTCCTTAGTATGTCCAAGTCGAGGTCATTAACCAGACTGGAAATCGTTAGTGTAAGCGCAATCCCAAGTTATAGTTTATTAGTATTATTATTATTATTCTTTATTCAATCCCATCAGTTATACAGTGGCTCTAGACATGTCAAGTACATCATGAGTATAAAATGTAACAACATTATCGTACAGTAAACAATTGTTATAAAACATAGCTAATTTAAAACATATATCTCTATATTTATTTCATGTTATTAATAATATCTCTATATTACATTTCATACTGACTTAATACATGTATCCATACCACAATTACTTATTTTAACAATTTGTACATATACAACATTAAATATTATTATCATTTTATTTAGTCCAAGCTGCTGTAGCATCAAATCAGTAATGTAAGAATACTCCTACTGAATAAAATGCATGATCTATGAGAAAAGATTTCAGTTCTCTTTTATAGGGTTTATATTCCTCCAACTTTTTTATTGATTGGTACGTTATTATACAATCGAATTCCCAATATTAATTACACTTTATTTATAGAGATTTGTATTACAAGTTTTGATACGTAAATCCATATTTGTCCTTGTATTATGATCATGTACAGGTGTCTGTTACTGAGTCCAGCAATGCAGTTAATGCAGGAATGGCTAAACAGACAAGGGACATCGACTTACATGTGGCTCAGTTCTGTGTCCTTAGCTGTTTGTCTTTACTTGGCTTGGCTTGGACCGAATTGGCTTCCGGCATTGCTTGACTGCTTGACCATTTAAGGTGGAACGTATAGGTTGTCCCAAAAGGTCGGTATGGAATTACCATTTTGCACTGCGTAAAATCCCATTAGAGTGCGTATCTCAAGACATGGACAGATATGAAAGATATTCTGTTCTCTGATGATGAGGACAGAGATGGTCCTTGAAAAGTTGGTTTACTTGCCATTCAAGCACCTGACACATCTGCTAGACTGAGTATATTTTATTGAATTATGGATCTTCTTGGCCCTGTACTTTATGCCAGGCACTAATGGTTTGTGCAATGAACCATATGTGAGGATATTTGTAGTGGTTAATTTGGGCATCATGGAAAGTATTAAAATAATCATCTGTGATGAATGAATTCTCCTAACAATCTTCAGTATGGATTCAAAATACCAAATGTTATCAATATCTATACGGTACATTTGAAAAATCAGTTGTGACTTTCTCATTGTATTGCAATTAAACTTTTCCTGGCTGTCGACATTGTGTAGAATAGGGTTATGTTCACAGTATTTCAGAGGAACTTGCCATATCCAATGTCAGGGCCAAAGTAAATACAATAATTCAGCAAATATTTTATATCCTGCATATAGACCACTTCAACCCCATGCCAACACTTAAGAATGCAATAAACTTCAACCTTTCACTGTTGTGAAAGTTTTAATTCAGTACTTCCCTTTTTGTATTCAGTTAATTTATCTTGCACAGTAACACATAATTACATATCAGGCTCATGTTCATGTAATTTGTTAATTGCAGTCAGAGTCACCATTGCTGTTCAAGCCATTGATTAAGGACCTCACAAGGTCAGAGGTTCATGCTGTCATGACAGAAGGATTTGCTACAGTTTCTGGTATGTTAATATTAAATAATCCTGGTTAGATAATACAGTTATGTACTGCAGCACTGATGATAGCTCACGATCAATATGTGTGCCAGAAGACTGAATATAAAGAGTATCATAAAGGACCAGTTTGTGTTGGCATGTTACTTATCAACATGCATAATGATGCTTCTTTAGTTACAACCAAAAAAAAGTGTAAAATGTGTTCCAATTTGGAATAATTGTATGTATTTCAAAATGTACTTTTTTATGATATGGCAGTCCTCATTTGTTCAGTGCACATTTCTTGCAAATAAAAATATAATATAATATATAAATATATATTTATTATATTATATATAAATATAATATAATATAATAAAGCTACTGAGCAAAGAATTTGTAAAATATTGCATTTGATTGATATTTCACATCTGGAATGTAAATGTTTGTTGAAGAAGAACTGAATATAAAAGCGAATTTCTGCAGACAATATTGAGGTCTGCAGTGAGTATTTCAGAATTTTCTTCCTTGTATTAAGAGGGACAAATCCCAGTAAGGAATAAAAATGTTGTGGTGGATACAATAGAAAATTTATTCGAGGTGGGAGGTTCTCATAACAGATTGCAGAGGATTGGGGTCTTTGGAATGAAGTGCTTTGTCACTGGGTGAGTAGTTCCAAGTAGTTATGACAATGACTAATGCCTTTTGTCTTCATGGTGAAATAATCAAAGAAGGCAAGAATATTGCACTGTGAAGTTACATCATAACCAGGAACTGTGTGCCTACTTGCTGTATCCATATAGACTTTTATTACTCTTTATATTCCAGGTACAGTACTGGCAGCATACATCAGTTTTGGGGCTCAACCAGCACATATCCTGACGGCTTCTATTATGTCTGCTCCCGCCGCTCTTTGTATGGCGAAGCTTCTCTTTCCAGAAACAGAGCAGAGCAAAACAACAACAGAAAACATTAAGTTAGAGAGAGGGTAAGTCTGTGTTTTTTCAGTGGATCTAATCGGTGCTTTCTGCATTAATGTTGTTGATTCAGTGATGATGTCAGTAAGAGGAGAATTAAATACGTATATAATTTTGGGTGAAGCCTGGGAGGGGGAGTAACAAGTGATGCAGCTGCCCCAGGTAGCAGTGTCTGGGAGGGCAGCAAAATGAATATTTTATTAAAGTACAAAGAATTAAATTATTTGCCCTCATAAATTTTTATTTACTGACATGAAAGGAACTTCAATAAATATGGTTTTTTTTAAGTTCATGTGTATCTTTATGTAAGCAATCCCTTTGTGCTATTACTAAATAAACTACACATATTCATTCAAACACAATTTGAACCAAAATAAACCTGTGTTATATTTGAAGTTTAGTCATGTGTATTGTTTGTGGCAGCCATTTTGATTACTTGCCCCAGCTGCCAAAAACTTCGCTACACCACTGGACAACATAAATGTAGATGTGGCAATAATTATAAAAGAGATCTTAAGGATAAAGAGTGTAAACATAAAGGCTGGATTTCTCTAAACTCCATATAAGAACTGGTTGTGGGTTGATGCGAATTTGGTATTGAAACTTCAGTTTCCATTAGAGGGATGGGATTTATGAACTAGTTGAGCCACTATCATCTTCGTAAGAAGTATTCTGTTCCATGTTGTTTGGTAACACACACTGTTTTTCAGCTGTACAGGCATGATCTAAAATTGCTGTTACATGACTGTCCTTTAGCACATGAAGGAATCAGACAGAATTGCAAAACCTTCAAGAACAATGTAGTAGCGATGCATGCTAAAGAATTAAGGTAGGGATGAGCTTTCTGGGATATAGAACTGCATAGCATCATGGGAGACCTGCCCTCCATTGTGGCTTTACTTTGTCATGCCCTGATAAATATACCTTCTCTCTTAATTTTATGCATTTTCCATGCAATAGACATGTCGACTTATATTAATTTCCATCTAATTGTGCATGTGATATCAATTATTTATTGATATCCTTCTATATTAACGTTCTGGCTATCCTTAGCTATTTTCAGGGGGAGCTTTTCTGCAAAAAATTATTTTTGTTGTGTAGAAACATATCAAAATCCTTCCCACATGCATTGCACCACCGGTACTTCAGCTGAATTAGTTGCAGCTACAAGTCACTCCTGTGTCTGTGCTATGTACTGTGATAATGCTGCCATGTAGATGTGGTCCCCTCACCAAAACCTAAAGTGTTTCACCATATGATTCAATTTATTTTGTTGTTGTAATCACTTTGGTGCACTAAATTTGACTAACCACTTACATGGCACAGAGTCCTCAGCTTGTTGCCTCCTTGGCTACTTAAGATATTCTCCACATGGAATGGAAATATAAGTTTCACAGACCCCACCCCTCGTCTCTGTCCTTAGCGTGTCAGACCAGTCCCCAACAGCCATCCTATTTCTACTGGATACATTTAAATTTTATCCATCTACCCATGCCTACACCTTCAGAGTGATCTCTTTCCTTAAGGTTTTCCCAACATACACCTGTATTTCTTTTCTCTCCCATGCATGCCACATGCCTCACCCATCCCATCTTCCTTGACTTGATCTTTGTAATGTTTAACAATGAGTACAAATCATGAAGGTCCTCATTATTCAGTTTTATTCAACCACCACTTTCTTCTTCCATCTTAAGTCCATGAATTCTCCTCAGCACCCTATTCTCGAACACCCACCATCTATGTTCCTCACTTAATGTGACAGACCGAGTTTCATACCCCTACAAAACAACAGGCAAAACTACAGAAACAAATATAGGAAACTGTAATTAACTTCATCACATTGGGCACTATATACTACTGAAAACTTCCAAGAAAGGAAACTTGCTTTCCTGTCCTCCTATTACTAACTCAAATAGAACCTGCTTTAGCAGTCCTTAGTGAAATCATTCAAATTGTGTCAAGGGAAAGAGAAATTCCCAGTCTGGTCGCAGAAATTTCCACACAAGTCAGTAAGCAAATTCTTCACTGATTGAGATTCTTCTAGTTAGATGCTGCCTAGGTATTTTTCATGTGAGTTGAAGTGTGCATATTAAACACATGTAATTGGAAGTGTTTGTGCACATGTCTCAAGATATTTCATTATGGTAACAACTTGGGACCATTACATATAGCAAATACCAAATCTTTTTGGAATACTTGTGTCTTGTACTGGCACCATTTTTTATAAAGTACAGAATTAATTTAAAAATATTAAAATATTTGTCCAAAAGTGAAACATTTTTTCATTATATTGATTTGTTCACTTTTCAAAAAGAGTTGGTTATTGTCGAAATTATAAGCATTTATTTCATGTTGGAAACTTAAAACTGTAAAGACTTTTCTTTCCAAAGGAAAACACAGAGGCCTTTGCTGTTGTGGGATGTCACATGTCACACATTAATACATGTTTACCAACATTTCAAGGCATCATTTCAGTTCCATATTTGAGGGTACATCAGACCAAGGAAAAATCAACGGCTTGGCCATTCAAGATGTGGCTAATGTGTTGTTCAAAAACTTTAGTAACCAACTACCAACTTATGCCACATAATGCATCAGAAGAGTCAAGACATCAACTGTGCTACAGATGAAGCATGAAATATTGCCATACACACGTTACTCAGAATGACTACCAGTTTTTACATGTCATGATAAAAACTGTATAGTGACAACATATATTTTTATTTCATATTAGATAAATTCACGTCCTTACAAATTACACTAAACACAACTCATCACTGTAATTATACCACCATATTGCAGTTACACGAAAAGTTAAAATATGTAGCCTGTTGAACTGTGGTATTGGAACAGTGATGGAGATATGTGGAGTTAGTTAGCCACTGTCAGCATCCCATAAATTCAAGATTCATACTCTGTGTAGTATACATAGTACTTATTCTTTGTTATAGTGAGGAAAGCAGTGTTGTGGATGCTGCAACAAAAGGCGCAATGATGGGGACGCAGCTGGTTCTTGGGATTATTGCCAACCTTATTGCATTTGTGTCATTTGTTGCCTTTATTAACGGCATACTGTCGTGGCTTGGCATGCTTGTAGGATTTGAAGGGTTCACTCTTGAGGTGAGTCACACAGCTGTTAGGAATGGAATTAATTCTTCTCTGTTTTTGAGAAACAAGCTGCTAAACCTGTAACAGTGTCAGTGAAAATTACTTTTCATATGTAAATATTGTAGCTATACAATTGCACAAATTAGATATATTATTTTGTGGGAAGTATAAAAAGCAGGTTAATCCAATTCTGTAGTGCTGTAGTGCCACAGTTTATTTGATAAAAAAAAACCCCACAGTTTAATATGAGTTATGGGAAAATTTATCCTTTATTATGGTGAATGAAATGTGCAGCCATGTATTTGATTGTAATTAACACTTCTTTTTTATCATTTTTGCTACATTTTGAGCCTTCCAGTAAACACAAAACTTAGTCTACTACACTTCTTCTAATTCACCACAATCACCTTCTTTATCAGTCATTCCAAATCAGTATGAAATTCACAAATATTTTTGCAATAACGTTTCTTGAGCTGTAATTCATGGCCTGCTTTCATCATTCTTTCATGAATAGAAATATCATCATCATCATCATCATCTTCATCCGTCATGAGTTAGGCCTTGATAGACCCGTTTTGGCCTCTTAAAAGGTCTTTCAAGCCGTCTTTGTCCATTTGATCTATAATTCAGCATTATTTTTGGCAACCTGTTGTTTTTCATTCTTGTTCATGTCATAGTCAGTTTGATTTGTATCTTCTTAGTTTCTCGCCAACTGGCTCTACTTTCGAATTTTCCATAATTTCATCATTCCTTTTGTGGTCAAAAAAGGATTACCTGAAAATTTTCATCTTGATCAATGTCAGTCATTATTTTATCTTTTTTTTTCCTGAGAGTCCAAATTTTGCTTCCATGTAAAAGAATGTGGAAAGCCAGTGCACTGTACACTATTATTCTCGAAAATTTCTGGACCAAAGTCAGTTTAAAAATTTTGTTTAGAACTCTCAAGTATCTGAGAAGAATTTGCTAGTTTTTGTGAAGTCTCAAAATTAGTTTCAGAAATTAACTAAGGACAGAGCATATGATGCAAGTTGAAAGTCAAACAGATATAAATGTGTACATATTACAATCAAAGCAAACTTAGAGCATGTACACACACACACACACACACACACACACACACACACACACACACACACACCACACACACACACACACACACACACCACACACACACACACACACACACACACATGTTCAGCATGCAGCTCACTTTCATTTATATATACTCATAAATTTACACGCATAATCTCGTACTAATTATTCGACAAACAGAAAGTGTGTGACACACATAACAATCATTCATTTTAAAATATCTGTGATAATCAGAATTTTATCCTACTACCACAATTAGTGGACCTACACCTCATAGGTTGGATATGATACTAACAACTTCCGACCATAAAAAAATCATTTTATGAAATATTAGTATTTTCAACAGGTTTAAGGTCTATCAATTAATGAATATTATGTGTTTAATGTTATTAGACAGCCTGACATAAGTACAGCAGGGTCACTAGAGTACATGCTAGTCATTAAGGAACCTGACATACATTCATTTGAGCTATTAGTGCATACATTCATCGCTAGGCAGCCCAACATACATGCAGCTAAGCCACTAGTGCATACTTTCATAGTTATGCAGCCTGACATACATATAACTTAGCCACTAGTGCATATGTTTATTGTTAAGCAGCCTAACAAACACATCACCACCACTAGTGCATACAGTCATCATTAGGCAGCCTGACAAACATAGAGTTGAGCCACTAGGGCATATGCTTGTCCTTTAAATAATCCAGGGTGAGCTTTGTTGTGGTTTTTCTCAGTCTTTATAGGAAAATTCCGGGATAAAGCCTCATTTTAGAGCATGTGTTTTACTGCAGGCCATGTAAAGAGTTACACTGAGAAGTTCTGATACATGTCTGCAGGATTCACTTTTGCAGAAATAATTTCAGGTTTGAAGAGGACAGAGAGTCTTGACTAGTAGAGCTGAACAGTAATATTAATAATAATTCATATAAAAATTGCAAACGTTCACAAATTTTGGTTTCTAAGTTGTCATTATCTAATTTTATGTTATGATTGTCTTCAGTTTATTCTTCGGAAAGTTTTCATCCCATTGGCATGGATAATGGGTGTAGAGTGGAAGGAATGCGAGGAAGTGGCGCGACTTGTTGGCATCAAGACAATAGTAAATGAATTTGTGGCTTATCAACAAATGGGCGAGAGCAAACGTGCTGGTCTGCTATCAGTAAGTAACAGTTGGCCATTGTATGTTTATGGGAAGCAGGACCCAGCCTTCTAAAGTCTATAACTAACTAAATATATAACTTATTGACTGAATGGCTGACTAACTAACTAACTGAGTCATTCATTTACTCACTCCATGGAGCAGAGACCTTCTTAAGAAGTTAACTATTTCTCAACTAGGCAGAAAATTCCTCCCATCTTATAGAACCCGATTGTTCATTACTATGTTCACATGCGCCCGCCTCTTTTGCCTAACCTAAGCTAGATCCATCAGGCCCACTCCTCCATCCTATTTCTGGAATACCCATAACAATAACAATAATATGCTTTCGTTCACTAAAATGAAGTTTGTGACTTACACACACACACACACACAGAACAAGATTAATCACAAAAGATACAATTACACATTTTAAAGAGAAATTATCTAATGAATACTGGGATAGTATATACTTAATTGATATCAATGGTATTATAATGCTTTGTTTTGAATGCCACTGAAAATATATGAAGCCAGTTTTCCTATTATGTACATAAAAAATATCAAGAATATTGGCTGGATTACAAAGGGCTTTAAGGTATTCTACCTATGCAAAAGGAGTCTATACATTCTTAATAGAAACTGTAGTGACTCTAAATATGTTATAATATAATGTAATATAATAAATATATTATTATATTATATCATATCATATCATATATCATATCATATTATATTATATTATAAATATATAATATAATATATATTATATTTTTATTTGTGTATTTATGTATGTATGACAATGATATTACCAAAATAATCTGTCCTAACAGCCCAGATCGGAACTGATAGCAACCTATGCACTGTGTGGGTTCTCAAACATTGCATCAGTTGGCATTATGATTGGTGCACTTGTTTCAATGGCTCCTGAAAACAGGAACGCAATAACTGAAGTAGCTTTCCGAGCCTTCATTGCAGGCAGCGCTACATGTTTCCTGACTGCATGCATAGCTGGTAAGTTTTACATTAAGTCATTTCTATAGTCTCTCTTCTCTTGTCGTAAATGAC
>Ga0131853_10016451_pt1 | contig 13496 bp, 13 predicted proteins | sample TergutLab28metaG_FD_92764 | JGI IMG/M metagenome (GOLD analysis project Ga0131853, IMG submission 92764) | Labiotermes labralis P1 segment gut microbial communities from Petit-Saut dam, French Guiana - Lab288 P1 (version 2) (version 2) | ecosystem: Host-associated > Arthropoda: Insects >... | reverse complement strand
TTTTTTATCAGCATTCACTTCTAGACCAATCTGCTTTCTATCGACTAACAAGGCGTACGTGTCTGCAGCAGTTAAATATCGCACAAGGCTGTGTAGAGGGAGCAGTGTGCTATGAAGTGTAGCAATGATGGCAGCTGATACCCGACACACACAAATACCTGCCATCACACATTACCGATGACAAACACATTTTAATATTATAATGTATCATTTTAATATTATAATGTATCATCCACAAGTTTATTCGAGACATCTTATGGCAGTCCATTGCATCTTTTTTTTAGGAGCGTTCGCAAAATAGCGAAAAATGACAGCTTCGTCATGTCTGTCTGTCCTTCCGCCCGCAAGGAGTAACTCGGCGGCTCCCACTCGACAGGTTTTCATGAAATTTGGTATTTGAGTATTTTTCGAAATTCTGTTCAGAAAATTCAAGTTTGATTAAAATCTCTCCTGTAGAGCAATGGGTGTTGGTCTATAACTGAAAAGTAGCTTGCAGGATTTGAATAAACAGAGTAATTTTGGGGCGGGGGGGGGGGAGACATTGGAGTGTTACTGTAAAATAAACAAGAAAGGGAGTCGTTATGTCAGATATTAATGAAGTGTGTACAACCTAGCACAGAAAGTATAAGAATACTTACTTACTTACTTACTGCATGGTGCAGAGTCCCTCTTGAGCAGCTAACTGGTTTCCAGCTAGTCAAGAAATTCCCCACATTTCACGGAACTCGAATGTTCATTAGCGCACTCACAAGCGTCCGCCACCGGTCTCTATCCTGGGCCAGCCCAATCCAGTCCATATACCCACATCCCACCTCCTGGAGATCCATATTATCCACCCATCTACGCCTAGGTCTCCCCAGTGGTCTCTTTCCCTCCGGTTTTCCCAGCAAGACCCTATACACCCCCCTCCTCACCCATACGAGCCACATGCCCAGCCCATCTCATTCTTCTCTATTTTATCACCCGCACAATAATGGGTGAGGAGTACAAATCATCCTACTTACAAAAAATATTTAGGGTATGCGACAAGAATGGTCACAGACATAATTCCAAGGAAAATTCTGGACTGCGTGCCTCCAGGAGAGTTCAGCTGACATAAAAAATGTTTTTGGAGGATGCCAGCGGTTCTGAGTCGTGTGCATAGTGGTAATGATGGCGATATTGATTATTAATAATGATGAGGGACTGAGTGGAAGGAAGCACTGTATACCTTATCTTGCAAAATAAATCGTGTGTGTTCGTATGTATGTGTGCATACAGCCTGCGGTGTGGTTACGTGAGCGGAGTGTACCTCAGGTTGCGTGTCCAATAGCCATTACCGTGGGTGTTATCATTATGGGTGGTGAAAGAATCACAATGCTATATTCTGCACCACTGACTGTGGCATGTAGAGCGGCTTGTACCGATCTGATCAAATTCTAATTCGCTGCGTCATGGCGAGAGGAGAGCACAAGCCTCAATTCTGTTGGTCCATTGAGCATAGTCGTTTTTGAGAAGCTGATAGTCGCTTAGTTGGGAAATTCCCTGGGTTATGTAGAAATCCGTTTTCTTACTGTGGTCATAACAGCCCTACTTTGGACCGTGTCATGAGCTAGTTAATTTCTTACGAATTCCACCTTATTTTTCCAAGATCAGTTATATACTATTGCCGTCTACTTCTAGAACTATCAAGTGTTCACTTTACTTCAGAAGCTCCAACTAAAACACGGTTGAGGATTCCGGTCTTTAGGTTTGTAACGCTGATTGAGGGGGTTATTGATTTCTGACGTTTCGAAATAAATAATGGGACTTATCAACCCTAGAAGATAAAGGCGGAACGGTTCTTCGAAAGGGCGGGAGTCGGTAATTCTGTTACTTGGCGCAATAACCCAGAACATCTGAATCCTCACCGCGCGAATGCACTGCCGGGGTAGGATCCAGGGTTTTCAGTGTGGCAACTGGCCGTTCGTGTATTTGCCTCTGTGTCTTGAAATGGTACTGTAAGTTGAGTGTTTCGTATGTTTGTAAAATTGAGCATATAAAGTGGTTATTTAACGTTTGAAGATTGATATCCATCTGCATTGTATATAAATATTCAATGCGTTCAGTACAGAGAAGAATATGTGAGTATGACTAAGGCGAATCGGTATTTTATCTTGAGGTAAATGATTATACAACGCACGAATGCACTGTGTGGCAAGATGTGACGGCAGATGATGTATGTTCACACCACATGGCTGTAAAACATTAATGGTAACTTATAGTCCTAATTATTTATTTGCGGTTGTTTGTAACCTGACCATACAAACAAGCTTCTGAACTAAAATGTGTCTCGCAGTACTCAGTACTCGTTAAATGTGTTTTGGGTCCAAATGGATCCGATTATCGTTAAAAACAGAAATCACATTCTCGTTAAAATATTATTTGGTATTTGATACCAATAAATTGATTTATTGGGAACTACATCAACAATAAAGGTTCAAAAATCCCTTTTTAAAGTGCTTCGGGGTTGACATTTCCTGGTTTTGCAAACAAATACGGGTTCAGCCGACCTACCGTGTGTTTTTATTATGAAGTGGCTTCGTTTATTCCCCATAACATTGTATCCTCTAATCCTACACCCCGACGAATCATTTGTGCCCTTGTTTTGACTGTTAGTTCAAGCACGTGCAATTCCGGCCCTGTCATTCACGCAAAGCACCAGAACATGGGCGTAATGTAATGTACAGTCAGTGCTTTTATTGCTTCTGCTGAAGGGAGATACAACAACTTCCGAGCTATCATATGCCATAGCCTACTGGTGATCGGAAGGAACGAGGTTCGTGCCTCGTCCAAGGAACCGAGGTTTATCTCCTTGCGTTGCGGGTTTTTCTCCTTTTTCAAAGACCTGGAGTAGCTAGTCGGCACAGTGACTAGACAGTGGGCTGAACGACATGAGTTTTGAGTTCCGACAGGGCTAATAGTTTTTTAGCTTCTCCGAAACGTCCAGACCGAATATGGGGTCCATCCAACCTCCTATCCAGTGGATACCGGCGTTCTTTCGCGGAGGTTAAACAACCGGGGCGTTAAGTTGACCATTCACCTCCTTCCAGTGCCGAGGTTAAGAATGAGTGGAGCTGTGCCTCTTCTCCCTTTCTATGCCTTCGTCCTTTTTTCTGCGTTTCCGAGTGAGTGCCTGATAGATCACAACTTTCATTCGTTCTACTCCTATGGACCATGCACGTAAAAGATACACTAGCCTGTAGTCTGTTACAAGCTGGTTTTAAGTTCTCTTTGGAAAATGGTATGTAGTCAAACACAACTGTGTCACATGAGATGTATTTAATGACTATATAATGAACACATGTTTCGGCATGTACTGGTTATCTTCAGGTTGTCTTAGGGGAACTAAACTTAAGATCTTACTATATACATGCGCGCGCACATGTGTAGAGATGTCTACATAGGGGCCTTATTAGCAAAACCAAAAACAAAAACAGGAATCAGATAAAAACAACACAAAACAAAAACAGATACAGAAAAATAAAGCTACTGTGGGGGTTGGCTCGGCAGGTATGAAGTTCTATAGTCGTGCTTAGGCCTGTTCTCCGTCCTTATCCTTAATTATGCTGCCTACCATTTTCCAAGTTGCACACACACAACGGGGATGACACACTTCCTAGATTTAAGTTCCCTTTGCTTCGAAGAAATGCATTTATACTTGCAAAGAAGAGCCTTAAAGCATGTTTTACTTTTTACTGTGGAAACGATTTTTTTTAATTAATGCGGGAAGATTCAGGCCCTTCCTTACATCGAACACACACTGTCTCGATTGTGAAGACATTTAATGCTGTTTAGGGGTATGTTGGGTGTTTTATGGTGAGAATCATAAGAACCACATGAATAAACTGTAACGTCAGAAATGTAGAATTTGTAGCGTTGGTTTAGGTGGTATATACAGTATAGTAGCCACAGGGCTGCAAAAGGTTCAATTGCCTTTCTTGCTATATGCACTGCCTAGTTCAAACTCATAAAGTTCTGCGGTTTTCTCTAGACTAACAACATGCAGCAGTGTCCTTGAGAAACTACAGGTACTCGGGTAGTCGAAAAAACTGCCCGCTTTTTACCCGACCCGGAGATTCATTACCAAATAAACAAGAACCCGCCACCTGTCCATATACTGAGCGACGTTTTTTCTAGACATTGCCTTTAAGTGTTCCATATAATTCATGCAATAAACAGCGCCATTAGTCAATTGGTATTTATGTTTATTATGCATTGTGTTTTCTGTGAGGTAGTGATTTAATTTCTAAATATTATTTAGGTGACATTTAAGTATCCGACGGTCAGGACGCCCACCAGAGTTTTCGTGATCCCATAGAATGTTACTGTTGCGGGCTAAGACACAAGTCGATGCAGCAGTAGGCCTAGTGCTCCAGGTTTATATTCGGGAGATATCTGTTTCGTGTCTGTATTTCATCGGCTGTTCTGACAGGGGCTATTTGTATTTTTGTCTTTGCTCTCCAAAGAAATATATGGAAAGTTTCTTATAACTTCTGCCACAGTCATTTCCTTCCGCTTCATTTACAATTAATTGTTTTATTAATCAGCCTTTCTTTCGACAGTATATAGGTTCAGATACCCCTAGTCCAGCAAATAGGGAATTATACTCTAGCCGACCTGACTAACTTGTACAAAAAATATAAACACAAACGCTCGAAGCATATACTGCTTAATTAGCGTACCGGAAGTCGCAGTGTTCTTATTTTGTTCATAATGTTTCACTGCCGCTATTAGCACCCATATTTATATACATATTATCCAGTTCCACCTGTAACACAGTGTCAATATTTATTCAAACTGGTTACAGGAACAGTTTTGTAATTTATCCTTGTACACACTGTATATTGTTTTTTCCCCAGTGGCGCTGCGGGCCACGGCCCCCTCATTCTTGAGGTTTCTAGATCACACACAACGACGCATCTCAGTCGGTAGGACTCCTCTGGACGAGTGATCAGCTCGTCGCAGAGACCTCTACCTGACAACACACAACACTAACAACAGAAAAACATTCATGTCTCTGGTGGGATTCGAACCAACAATCTCAGCAGGCGAGCGACCGCAGACCTACGCCTTAGAACGCGCGGCCACTGGGACCGGCACACTCTATATACTGTCTGTGCAATAAATCTCTTTTAAAAAAGGTTCAGATACTGACAGCGTCGTTAAATTATTCTTGAATGAATAATGTACTACATGATTATTATTTTACGTGACCAATATCGTTTGAGGCTTATTGCCATGTCGCTTGTCGTGTCCTGAGTGGCCCGTCCACACGCGCGCTGGAATGGGTGCCGGAAATAACAAAGGATATTGGTCAGATAAAATAATGAACTTAAGGCTTCTCCATAAGTCATAAGTGCTTAAGAGTTTCATTATGTCGAAACTCTTTTTTTCTACTTAACATTATTAGCGTTGATATTTAAATGTGTGTAATGTGCCTTGGGAGGTACAGCGGTTGTCTTAATGAATTGAGGGAAATGACGATCTTCTGATTTAGTAGAGTCCAGTTCACGTGAGAGTTCAAATCACCGTAACATGCATATTGGTTGTGTGGTTATAATTCTGGCATATGAGAAATGAAAGTGTGTTCAACTTATATATATATATATATATATATTATAAAGAGTCATGGTTTTTCTTTGTTACGGCAGCAGCGTGCAGCTGTGGGATTGCCAGCATGCTAAACAGCTGAATAGTAACAGGCGTAGAGGGAACTTGATTGGTGGTTTGCAGCAGCTGAAGTAGGAACGCTGAGCTTTACAGAACCTTCCCCTTCTGCTTTATAACACGGTTTAATAGAAATCCTCAGCGTATTTTAGTCATACTGTGACAGGCAGGCGAACCCCTCTGAGTGCATCAGTGGCGACAGTAGTGGTGGTGGGACGACGGGAGTACAGCATAGGTCTGCAGCGGTGAGTTTGTGCTTCAAGGCTTTCCCTAACTTATTAAGGAAATGCGCCATTTTCATGTTTATATACGAATGTTACTAAGGGGAAAATATCAGCGTGGTCGGGATCGATCCCAGCGCAGTCTATGTGGGGTTTCTGGACTGTAAAGTGCCAGAGGTCAGGTTTTTCACTCAACACATGTGGTTTTTCGTGTAAATTATTACACCACACCTACATATTCATTATGTATCGTCCGAGGGTTAGACATTGGTCACATTAGACCTCGCAGCTCCACGTAAGCTGACTCGCTCCACAACAAGCGAGCGAGAAATAACAAAGAAATAGAAAATGTAAAGAGATTTAAAAAAACGAAGCCAATAATAATGCGAGGCGTCTCGATTTGTATTCTTTGCATTATATTGTTGGATTGCGTACGGACCAACGGGGTGGACCGGACGTTTATCATGAATGAGGAAATAAGAAATGCTAAATAAACTTTGGTTGAGAACATAACTGAAAGTAACTTGGCAGGAGATATAAACGTACATGGGGCATAATATTAAAGTTGGTCGTAGAGATAAAGGACGAAACGTTGTGTGCAGCAGTGGGGAGCGTTTACCTTTCTCTAATACGTTGTTATGTCGCAATATGGCTTAAACTGATTAAGCTTTGCAGCATTTGGCAATTGAATGTTATAATTTCTGTGATGATGAGTGATCCGATAGGCGTAGGTGTTGTTTGTGAACTTGGCGGTGATTTCTTTTCTCTTCTAAAATTTGAGGCACTTACTGAATAACTGAACTGCTGAGGTCACTCTTCCTCTACCTTGGCAGTTGAGGTTTTCACCTCACTGAATTGGAGGTTTACTGTCTTCTGTGTTGTGACGGCATGGTGTGTGGTACAGAAGAAAACAGTGTTTGTGGAACCCGCAGCCTCCGTCGTCAGGATATACAAAGATGGAGGCAACATTTTACTCCGAAATTTTAATAACTATTTACCAATAATCGGGTTACTATAGCACAGAACTTTTTCAGTCTCAAATACTTTCGATATTTTGCTGCAGGATACTTAGGTAGGTTTTCACACCTTTTTTATAGGACACGCAGGCCCTTGGGGTGAGTAGAGGTATAGCTGTACTCTTTTCTAGGACCTTCGGCACTAGATGGGTGTGGGGGGGGTTCAGCCCCACGCGCCGGCCGCCTCTACTCCTGGGAAAGAACCGGTACCCATTGTACAGGAGGCTGGGTGGACCCCAGAGCCGCTCTGGACGGACGGAAAATCTCGTCCCCACCGGCATTCGATCCCGGAACGTCCAGCCCGTAGCTCAGCCGCTATACCGACTGAGCAACCCGGCCCACGCTGTAGGAAACTTAAAGTGTATTTATGGTTTATTTAACGATCTCTCAGTAGCTCAGGCTATTTGTTAGCTCTCCTGGTAGGATGATGAGTAAAAAATGAAAGTGAAATGGACGTAAAAGGAAACCGTACTGGCTTAATTTGATGTGCCGTTTCGGAACTGATATGGAAAAACTGACGAAGACCACGAAAAATATGTCACAATAACTGGTCACCAGGCCGATGTTTGAATCTCTGAACTCTCGAATCGGAGCAGGGGTGCCAACCACCTGACTGTCGTGATCGTTTTGGTGAGATAGTACCCTTGTTCACATAACGCTAGAAGGCACAGCTTTGAATATACGTACGGCTACCATTTAGGTGAGTTTACAGGCTTCAAAGATTCAACCGTTTAAAACATAGTGGCGACAGTATTTACTGCCTGCCCTAACATTAAATGTCTTTGCATTTTAGGCTTACAGCATGTTTACATGTTCACCGTGATGCTGAGCACAAGAAGCTGTTATTTACATAAATATTAACAGAGTGGTCATTGTAACAGAGACATTAATGTTTTCTGTGCTTCAGGAACTGACTCGTTACGGCTATATGTTATGCAGATGAATGTAATTGCTTTGTCTGTAACTTTAGGTATACACGAAGGACTGGCAGGTATTGCGAAGGACCGTTTAGACACATGAAGTTTTGTTTCTTAGTAGAGGACATCCCGTTGTGTTTAAGTATAATATTAAAATGAGACAGAGTTTGTACTTTATTAATTTAAGTAATAGCCATTTATTTAAATTAATAAAGTATTAGATAGTGCTGTTTGACGAAATATATATTTTATTTCATTTTAATACTTCTGTTTCTGCTGATAAATTGAGTGTTTCTCACTACCCCCACCCCTCACTTTATTGTCTCCCCATCTTTATCTCTCTTTCTATCTCCTTGTTTAAATTTCAGTCTTCAGGGGGGCTATAACATAGGTAATTGTGACAACTGTTAACAACTAAAGCTTCAGCAACTTGCAGTACGCCATATGGCTGTGTATAACCTCCAGCTCGCGTTTAACCCGGTGAACGTGTGTAGTTTAGGTGACATGCAAGGAGAAATCTTGTGGTTTCCATGGGCACAGGTTGTTGTTAAAGTTTGTCACAACTCGTGAATAGATATTGCAGGAACATCCTTTGTGGCTGTGGGCACACGTGATATTGAAATACGACATAGTCGTACAGTCACGTGCATCATAAAACGTTAACATTTCGCTATAAGTTACATAGAATGAACGGAATGTTACAACATATCTTTTGATTCTTATAATAAAAGCCAACGAGATGCACAGTTTCTCAAATTTATTTGATAAAGTACTCTACATATTTCGGACAGGTCCACTGTCCATCATCGGGAGTATCTCAACACTGTATACACAGCAACTGGTATTTATCATGCTAGTTCTGTTGGCGTCTGTTAGCAGACGCCAACAGAACTAGCATGACAAATACCTATTGCGTGTATAAAGTGTTAAGATACTCCAGATGATGGACGGTGGACATATCCGAAACGTATAGAGTACTTCATCAAATAAATTTGCGAAATTTTGCATCTCGTTGGCTTTTATTATAAGAATATATTACGATGCACGGTCCTTTGAATGTAAAATATCTGGTGATATCACACATCGTTCTCAGACTTTCTACATGGCGGTACATTAAAATGTAGATAGTTCAGTGCATACAATTTGTGTCATTTAAAATGAACGTGAGTGTACATATGTGTATGAATGCACAAACCTTTTCAAGTTTTAAATTTTAGGTTGTAGTGATGATGGAGTTTAATGCTGTGATGTTAGGTTATGGCAACGTGTCGTCTGGTATGTTGGTACCATCGTTTCGGAGGCATATTCTGTCTGCATTTCCAGGGTGGTTTGAAGACAGTATATCTCCCTGAAGCAGTGGTACCAACGTACCTAACTGCATCACGACGTTGTAACCCAGGAGCTCATAAATAAATATTGTTGATACTATTCCTAATACATGTTATGCCTTCCGTTGTTGTGCTAGACTGTACTATATACTATATACACATAGAAATATTTAATAGGGGGGGGGCAAAATTTTTGTCATAACCAATATATGACAAAGGGCATGGAGCAAGAAATTTATGAGGATTATACTGTACTGTATTGTATTGTACTGTACTATGCTAAGCTATGTTATGATACTTTATACTCTGCTACACTCTATGGTATACTATACTATACTATACTATACGATAGTATACTATACTATGCTGTACTATACTATACTATACTATGCTAAGCTGTACTATACTATACCATACGTTACTATACTACACTATACTATAATATACTATACTGTACTATACTATACTATACTATGGTACACTGTATGTATTGTAATATGGTATACTGCACTACATTATACTTCACTGCACTGTACTGTAATATAGTATACTACACAACATTACACTACGCTACAAAGATGCGCCACATAGTCTTGCGTCTCACATTTTTACCGTCACTTAAACATTTTATTTTGTGTTAAAAGAATTACCCTTCTTATCTACGCGAATTTGACACCAAATATGAATGTATTAGAGCCACGATAGCTCAGTCATAATAGTGACTAGGCTGCGGGCTAGAGCTAAGGGGCCCAAGCAACCTTCTGTAGCTTGTACCGGAAGATCCTTTCCCTGCAGTAAAGCCATTGGTGCCTGAAACTGGCACCCATATCATCTTGATATCAAGAATGAATGTAGCAATTCCTCCTCTCCCTCAAACAATTTCATTCCCTGCACACGGCAACTTTTACTCATATGAATGTGTTAGGAATGTGTTAATGATTTTCTTCATTAATGACTCACCAGTGAGCATCCTTGGAATATAATATGCCTTCCGCCTTGTGCAGTGCCCGAAACTTCGACGGTGCTGTCGGCATATTTCTCTCCAGTTGACGTGGCAACGAAGCGTTCCAGCGTCTAGTCTTACATAGTTTTGAACGTAGCTTCATTGTTTGCTTTGTTCACTTCCTAAATAATCACATGCTGGTGGAATCCCGCCCAACACCGCATTGTGGTTCGTACTTTTCCGGTACCAAAGTTGAGACGTGTTATGAAGTAGAGGTTAGAGCAGTTACCGTACTAAATGGGGCGTAAACCCAATAAAGACTCGTTAATTTAATCATACTTTATATCTCCATACATTTCGCAGTGCTTGAAATGAAAACGCGATGAGTACAGAGAGTCTGTATGTACGATCCTTTTTACATAATTCATACTCCAGTTCAGCCTACGGTCTATGATTAGGGGCGATGGGAAGCAGCGGTGAAATTTGACGAGGAAGTTTCATTTTTGTGTACGATAACGAACTTCCGAAACTTTCTAGTCCTGTTGATCTAGACCAGTGTTTCTCAACCTTTGTGAGACCGCGGCCCCGTAAATTCTTTTTTCATAAGATTAGGGCCCGGTCCCAACAAATTTACTCGTAAATACCTTTCCATTTTTTTAAGTTCATACATTAAACTAACATAAGTATTAATAATTAATTATGGCATAATCATAAAGAGTATTAGTACAATCATGTGTACGGTGTGGCATGTTGACAAATATAAAATTACATTTAAATTAGTTATCAGTCAATGGACCAATGAAATCTTGTAGCATATTGTAGTTTCCTCAGGCCAGCATCTGGGTCGGATTTTTTTGACACATTCGCGAATATTTTTCTCCTCAGAATATTTCCACTATAAAACAATTATTCATGAAAATTGTTTAAAAAACTAAAATGACAAATTCCAGGAGAACCTCTCGCGGCCTGGTATAATTGATGCCAGGGCCCGGTACCGGGACGAGGCCCGGCGGTTGAGAAACACTGATCTAGCCAGTAGAACAGGGATGCACAAATTCTCCACCCCCTCCCCCCCAAAAATTCTAAGATTCACCTCAAAATTCTAGGCGCCAGCAGAGTGATGTAAAGTAAGTTCCATAGTCAGGATCCACAGAGGCTCCACCGTGTAAAATGTAGTCGCCCGGACGATGTGGAGCCCCGGTGTCTGGCACACCTGCAGTACAAGATGTCTAAATGAAGTACTCATTTGCCGATCACAGCTGCGCTCGGTGTTCGGGAGGTCGTAGCGCTGGGTCTCAGGCTTGTATAAGCTAATTGATTTGAAATTGTTGGTGGACGTCGTTTGTTTCTCCGGACAACTACTGGAATGCAGCTTTTACTGACAGTCACGTTACAGATTCTTCGTAGTTGCAGATTTTTCCCGTCTCGTTGTCGACACTCTTTATGTGTCTTAAAGCAGACAGAATCTTTGTCTGCTCTTTTCTAATGTATTTAATTCATTTCAGTCATTTATTTAGTCTATGCGTTTATAAATCATGTTAAAAATCTGGTGAAATTCTGTATGCCTAGTTAAGCACAGCGCCTTTAAGACCCGTAGTTCCATGCATTGATCTCGGCATTGGATGGAGAGGCACGCATCAGCCGTCTTATCCCCCCCCCCCCGGTATCCGGTAATTGGAATAAAAACCGGCTTGGAAGCGACGGCAAAAAATCCTACCCCTATCAGGAATCGAATCTTGGTCATCCAGTGCATAATATCACTTATTCACTTAAACTGTATGAAATAAGCGGTCCTGCTAAATAAACTAACAAGAGGAACAGTAAACAAAATGTAGCTTTTAAAAAATATTTCTTGTTTTGTATCGGCCTTTAAATTGGAATTTCAAGTTCTCGCGGGGTCCATATTGAGATTACGATCTGCTGGGATGTGACGCCGTGTAAGATAGCTGTCTGTCAACATGCGCAACGTCACGGACTTCAAGTCTGCAACTTTGGTGAGCGTCTATGAGAGTCTCCTCGTCCTACGCTTCCCACAGTTCCCTGCCAACTTGCGCGCAGTAACTCACAATACATGCATCATCCTCTTATTAACTACTGCCAGTTATGCACCCTGGCTTGACGTGAAATTGAATAGCGAAGAAGCCCCATATACCGAACGCATCTCTACTACTTTTAGTATTAAAGTTGCTTTGGCATGGTTGGGGTAGTCTTGTTGCCCTTCTGAATGCATGAAATCCTGTTTCATCTGCCCTTTACATCGTCGCTAGTGTTGGTAACACTGCATGGAATTTGCAAAGGTGGTAGCACTGTCGTGGTTACCATTTAAATTAGATGTGTATGTTTCATGCTGTGAAGCTTTGGTTAATAGAGGAAAAATACTCCCCTCAACCCCCCCAACCCCCTCAGCTCCCCCTCGCAATGTCAATTTTAGCCGCAGCATGGCAGTCTCATCTCTCTTTTTTGTTTTCTTCAATCTCGTTCAGTGGCTGCACTGTGAGGGGTGTATATGGCTCTGTGCAGCACTGGTGACGCTCTGAAGGAACACAAAAACACTGGACTGGTTGTGAAACTGAAGTGTTTGTGGGGGGGCTGTAATCGATCATTGTCAGTTTATAAGCTAAAACAATAACGCTGAATCCTTGCACGGAGGTGGAAATATTTACATCATTTTATTATGTAATTTCGACCTACCCGGAATATTTGCTGACTGTGGTCATTGGACGGACGCGAGAAAGATAGCTATATGCCTTTTGTGCCAGGGTTACAATGTCGATACGCAGCTGGTTAATGCGGTGATTCACAATCTGTGTTTCCCGTACCTACCATTAAAATGGCATACTAAGTGTGTTTGTTCTGTAGTCTAAAAGCTGGATACATCTTGAAAATAAACTCTGAAAAAAAATTGTTGTGCTGTTGTATTTCGGATGCTTACTCTCTTATACCGCGCAGAGAAACTACAGGTGTGTATGTACGTATATATATATATATATATACACACACACATATACAGGCATTTAGTCAACCCCAAAAATAGCCCCAATGTTGGCTCGCCGCAGTTTGTGGCGGTATGTCGAAGAGAGCTATAAATCGAAATAATGTACAATAGCGAATTTGTTGTCGCAGAATCTCTTCGACCCGAAGTAAGGGTGGCGCTATATCGGGGGTTGACTGCGTATCCATTAGGTATTACTTTTCTATCGTTATGGGAGTTGGCGTGGGCCGGGTAGGTAGCTCAGTCGGTATATCGACTGACTACGGGTTGGACGGTCCGGGATCGAATCCCGGTGGGGACGAGATTTTCCACCCGTCCAGACCGGCCCTGGGGCCCACCCAGCCTCCTGTAAAATGGGTACCGGGTCTTTCCCGGGAGTAAAGTGCGGCCG
>Ga0131853_10016450_pt1 | contig 13497 bp, 14 predicted proteins | sample TergutLab28metaG_FD_92764 | JGI IMG/M metagenome (GOLD analysis project Ga0131853, IMG submission 92764) | Labiotermes labralis P1 segment gut microbial communities from Petit-Saut dam, French Guiana - Lab288 P1 (version 2) (version 2) | ecosystem: Host-associated > Arthropoda: Insects >... | reverse complement strand
TAGACGACCCTTGGAATTTTGCTGGTCATTGAGCTTAATCGGCGATAACATTTTGGCAATCCGCTACGAGTAAGCTTTCATTGAAATGCCGCAAATATAAAATTACAGTGTGCCTGTCTCATTACGGAAAAGATAGGCCGTGTGAGGTTTGAGGTTACCACAGCGGTGCCTATGAACCTGATGATTGCAAAGTTACGATATCCTGCATTCCCGTGGCTATTACTGAGTTATTTCTTCTTGCAGTCTTGTAGCTATTGCTGAGTTACTACATCTTACAGTCCGGTAGATCTTTTGGAGTTCTTACGTCCTGCAGTCCGGTAGCTATTGCTGAGTTACGACATATTGCATTCCGGTACCTAATGCTGAACTATTACATCTGTCATTATCGTAGCTGTGGTTGAGTTAAAACATCTTACATTCTGGTAGCTATTGCAGACTTGTGACGTCTTGCAGTCCGGTAGCTATTGCAGAGTTGTGACGTCTGGCAGCCCGGTAGCTATTTAACAAAAGTACAAAGGATATACATCTTCCTGCGTTCAAAAAGAGTGCAGTAAGTTCCTCGTAAACTTTTGTAAATAATATCAGACTACATGGTTTTACCTGCCAGTAGGAAGTAATCTGCAGGAAAAGAAGTTGTTTTAATGTTGACTCAAAACCTAATGCTTGTAACTTCTGCCATAGAGGCTTCCAGTTCGAATGACAGGGAAAATACAGAACATTCTGTGGTTTTGGTTTTCCTCAGTTTTCCACAGGAAAATGCTGGCATACTACCTGGAAATGAGCTACAATAATTCCGTCAACATATTTTCCAAATTAGTATTTACTGTTTCCAATTAGTTTGCGTTGCATAGTTTCAGTTACTGACATTGTCGTAAAAAGAATCGAAGTAAATAAACGAGGCTTGACCCTATATTAGCCACAACCGCTTGCGTTCTCAAGAGTTTATGTCCCCACTAACTGGTGGACTCAGATAACGGTCCGTGCAATATAGGTCTGATCTGCCCAGTTGGGTACACACGTAGCGTACTGCTCTTACGTTGATCACCTGAAAAAAAAACAATTTTTTGTCCTCATATTCTTCTATATGAACCGGGTTGTGAACAACGATATTATTATTATTATTATTATTATTATTTACTGTAATTGAGTTTTCACTCGGTGGCAGTAGTCCTTCCACTAGTAACAAATAAGAACAAATATACATAAACTGAACAATACAAAAACACAGTAAGTACAAGTACACATATTACCAAAATACGCACACATTACAAAATCCGCACATACACATATCCACATATTATAAAACAAGTTCAAACAACCACAGTACAAGACACACCAAATAAAATAGTCACAATGCAACACAACACAATCAAGTATCCTCAGTATAAAATCATTTTTTTAGATTACGAAGTTGTGAGAAACAAATCAGTAACTAATACACGAACTGTATACTTTGTTCTAAAATTTTCTTCTGTGTTAGTGTTTGTAGTTCAAAGGAAAAAGAATAAGTTATTTCGCTGTTGGTTTCTTAATTTGTGTCGTACAAAGAGGGCTGCGCACATATTTAAATCGTTCGCAGTTGTGTGTGTGCGTGCGTGTCTGTGAACACGCGTGCCACGCGTGTCGTTAAAGCACACTCCGTCTTGTTTCAATTCCAACTGGACCTTTCTTCCTTCTGTTCGCCTGACTGTTGCGCCAACTTCTCTGTAACAAGTGTGAGGCGCTAAGTATCGTGCGTGATGCAGGCAGACGGTCTACCTCCAGTCACAGTCCAAAAGTTCCTTCTGTCAGTAAATAAGAAGTTTTATTTAACAACGCTGTACACTTCTAAGGTTATATGGCGTCAACAGCACACGAATGAAATAACAGGACGGAGGATTGGTGGAATAATACATTCCAGAACAGCATAAACTCTGACATTGGACCACTGTGAAAAACATTCGTGAGTACTTTCCGCATTTCCTGCTGTGGAAATTTCAGGTTGTATCGTGCTAGTGGTCAGGGTCGCATGTTAATTCGTCATATACAAAGTTACATAATCATCATCCTATTTCATTCCATGCGAAGATATCTGCTGTTCATGCAGCCTCGAAACAAAAACTAACCAAAATACTAGTTACCCCCTCAACCCAGTCATTTTCCCTTTTCAATCAACTTGAATCCAATTTTCCGAAGAACATCCATGCCGAAGTTTTGTCTTGTTGATACAGCCAAATAAACTGTTAAGTTGGCAGGTGAACGTGGTGACCCACATACCGATATTGTTTATTGACATACTGTACAACATGGTGACGAGCTTTGGGCCAATTTTTATTATTGGTTTACATGACAATAGGAGGGAGAGAATACCTCTTTGAAATATCGAGCGGGAGTTTGTTCTGAATTGCAGCAGTCCTTTGATATCATAGGGGGGCCATGCTGTCTCGCTCACTCAGCAAGTAAAATACATCAATAAAAACACAAGACATGTAAGATGTATTTTGTATTTTTTAATTGGACTTAGTTTGTAATATACATATATATATATATAGCTCCTAGTGGGCCAGGAACACTTCATCGACGAGGCTTCACGATCACACTCAAAAAGTTGAAATTCTGAATTCGCAGTTACTCTTTCACAACTCACCAATATTTTCCCAGGAATAGCATCTTTGAGGGCTCCAAAGGGGTTGAAATCTGAGGGAGCAAGATCTGAACTGTATGGTAGCTGGGGAGCAAGAATTCTTTCCGCCATACGGCGGCACTGCAGTGGCAGGCAGGACATTCAGAATAAACCACGATACGAGAGGCAATGTACGTATAACGTAGCTACGGGCTGGACGGTCCAGGATCGAATCCTGGTGGGGACGAGATTTTCTGCACGTCCAGACCGGCCCTGGGGACCACCCAGCCTCGTGTAAAATGGGTACAGGGTTTTTCCCGGGGGTAAAGTGCGGCCGAGGCGTGCTGCTGACCACTCACCCCGTTCTAGTGCCGCAGTCATGGAAGAATAGAGCTACACCTCTACTCTCACTCTGGGCCACCCCAGGCCTGTAACGGGATTTCTTTACCTATACGTATAATGAGTAATAGTAATCGGTGCGGTATGGCCCACATTATTAAAAAGGATCGGCTTTCGACTATTTTTCCGAGGTATATCATCAGGGTATCCGACGCTCACTCCTTAAGCTCTAGCCGCCGTGAGGATAGGTCCAAGCCGCCATCCAGCTAGGTATCGCGGTCCCTCCGTTGCCACCCCTACGCCAATCCGAGACCACATGACCATATTAATTGGTGAGTTTCGGCTCGTCCGGGCCCAAAAAATTGAAAAGCAGGTAGTGGGCCCAAACACCTTGGGTGGCAAAAACCACGGTGACCAAATTAAAGAAACGCATAGAGAAGTGTAGGGCAAGAAGGTCCTAAGTACCGCCCAGGACTTTCGACGTTTATCCAGGGTATTTTAACAGGGTGGTGCCGCCGTTCAGTCGTTGCGGTTCCTCCGTAGCCACCTCTACGCCAAGCCCGGACCACGTGACCTGGGCCAAAGGCCCCGCGGGGCCCGAAATTCAGAAAAAAAAATTGGGGGGATACGCCAGATGGCGTGCGGCGCGCGGTAACTTTGAATGTAGGAATATGCTTGGTATGGCGCTAACTTTGAATTAGGCTTAAGTTTTAAGACGGCCATGTTCCAAAATGGCTAGCAGCGCGCTAGCTTTAAAGTCCGCCATTTTACAATATGAATGTATGTGGGATGGGATGTGCCGCCGTGAGGATGAGTGAACCGCTGTGCCTCACCTACGCCCCTAGGCTCCGTTATAGGACTGACCCCCTAGTGTCGTCGAGCAGGTGAATTTTTCCAACGCTGGGCACAACTTTGTGTCCCTCGCATGACGTAAGCTGCTGCGCTTGCACTATTCCAAGTGTGCGTTAAAGCCACAACGTCACTTTCGACCGGCGGAGCTGATGCATGTGCATTCCAACACACGCCTAGGGACATGACTTGTTGCAGAAAAAAGCTTCATCGCTGCAAAATACTATAGCAGCCACGGTGGAGGTACATAACGTGGGTAGCCTTACGTGTCCATGTACGGAAGGTCGATTATTGAGGGTACAAAAGCGCCAACACATGCGAATTAACTTTCTGTAAGTCTATATCCTGAGAAGGCCATACGGGAATACCTGGGCCCCGCGCGTGAATGAACATGTCATATAGCAAGAAGTGTGGTGGGGTAAACATATTGGTTTCTGTACGAACGCTACGCAACCCTATAGCATAGATATATGTGCATGACGCAACGTGATTCTGAAGGGCGCGACATCGTGCAGTCGGGTAAGTGCATTACGCTGTTAATACGTAGCTATTGGCTTATGTTATGCGTATAAGTGTAGGCAACAGCGCGTAATTAATGTAACGAAATGCACTTATAGAAAACGACGTAGCCGTTTTGTGAAGCTGTGCTCCAGATGCTGCGACGTAGGCCGTGGCAAACAGATATCGAAGTCACCGGAAAAAACGGTAGGTGGGCGTTACACAAATCCTCCGCATACGTTATTTAAAAGATTTTGAAGAGTAGAAATAGTCACGCTTTTATATACATGTTGCTACACGGTCATCAGAAATACAATAAGTGATTCTGTGATCAAAGATGACATACGTCTGTGTTGCATTCCTGATTATTGTGCTGCAACATGAACATAACGGTGTGACGGTATGTGGCAGAGGAGTAATATACAGCTTCACTTAGGTTTCCAAGCATCCGTGGAGGCGTAAACAGGTTGCTGCTTTTCGTGGGGGGAAGAGGCGTGCCTGCAAGACTGTTGTGAAGAATATAGCTTGCTCTGCTCCTACGCCGAATATAAACGGTAAGGGCCCTCAACCATTTCATTTCTAGTTTTCATATATAATATTTTTTTATATTCCTTGACCGTTGGAGGGAAGGCAATGAACAAATAGATGCTCTTGCAGACTGTGACTACGAATGGTGGGAGGTGTCGGCAGTCGTCGCCTACGATACAGGGTGTCCCGTGGCAGAGACGTGTAGTCAGCTGTGCCAGAAGAAAACATAGGTTAGTGCAGTGATCCTTACCTTACACAACACAAAATGAATACACAACATTCAGTTTGATTACGTTTAATCCAAGCAGTAGTGATACATAGATACGCTATGTATTATGTGTTAAATGACGATTACATATTTCACACAAACGTTACGAGTTCCTCATACAGGTGTGGATAATGTATATGCATACTGGCGTTAGGCATCCGTAACACATACTCAACTAAAGTTAGAGATATCGTCAAAAACGAAAACAATTCCCGCAAAACGAGTATGTAACCGCGCAATTGTTGCTGTAGGACATGAAATTTCGCGCAAGATAGTACAGGTCCAGTGAAGCCAGACATATGTACTCAGTCCCGAGATAAACTCTGGCTAGCCCGCGGTGGGTCTTCGGCGTATTTAACCGAAAGACACCACTTTCGCACTTGTTGACCGGTGCCTCCTCCCCTTTGCACATAGACTCTTGTATCTTGGGCAGACACTCCGCAAGCGTGCAGGCTTGCTCCTCCGCGAGAATGATAGACTTTGACCCACACCTCCGTATGGCACCGAAATCCACCAGAGGTTGATAGTCAAAAGCGGGGTAGAATCCAACAGAGACATATTTGGTCTTGTCCCCATTCATGAAAAACACGCGCCTGAGTACGACTATGGGGATCGAATGCTGGATTGGCGGCCCTGAAGGTACAGATGTCAATAGTGTCGGTGGTGGTCGAGTCGGGCTGCGCCTGCTCCTGTACTGGGAGGTTCCTCTTCCTCCTCTTGGCAGCAGCAGTAGCAACGTCGGCGGACCGTTAAGTAGTAGTAGGCTGTCTAGACGTCATCGCAGCAGGGAGCAGAGTGATGTGATGGACGACGTGCTCGACCGGTTTATAGGGCTGCAACAAATTCCGCAGTATGACGTGTCATGTCAGAAGGACATTGGAAAAAATCCTTCTTCTTCAGATAGCGCATTGACCAATCATAAAGAGAATGCGCGGTTTTGGTTGCGCAAGCAAATCTAGGAAACTTGTGTAATGGTAATCTACACGAGTGGTCGTGAATGAAAGTTTTGGGTGAGGGGCAATTGAGATCCTCTAGGATATGGATCGGCCGTCCCGTGAGTCCTGCCAGAAATTTACACTTAGAGACGTCTTAGGCGTAGAGGTGCGCGAAACCCCCCACGGCCTCGGCAATGGCGGTGTGTAATTCTTTATATTCAATATGTCCATCGGTCCAATCCAAGCCGTTCACTATCGAGCCATGATCCGTAATCTTGTAGGGGCTCTTGAAACGAAATGTCTCGGACGCGGCGGCGCTAGCCACGCAGAGCTCCTTGACGACCGTCTCATTCTTCCGCCCTCGCAAAAACTTGTAATAAATCACGACCTCTCTACCTCCTCCAGTCATAATAGATTAGGAATGATAAAGAACGGGTAAAGTACCTATCTTTTTAAAGGCAGCCGCGACAGCATTGACCCCAGCCGACACGTGACATTTGGACCCCTAATTCGGTAGCGAACAATCGCTCCACCTGCGGGTCCTCGTTGCATGCATCGATGAGCGAGATGAATTGTTTCGGGGTTTAGCACCGATCCATGTAAATGGCGAATAGATAGAAGTGCTTGCCGCAACAGGCTTTGCAGGTGTATTCTGTTATAGTCCCAGGTAGTGCACTTGCGTTTAATGAACACCCAGATGGAGGGCAAAAGCGGTACGATGCCATTTGAATAGAAGTAGTACGCACTCGAAAATTAGGTTCTGAAGTGTACGGCTAGCCAGTGTGAACCTCCCTATGTGTGGGGATCGGAATTGACGATGACAGTGCTGGTTCGCGCGATTGAATGTGTTAGGATATCCGAGGGGAAAACGTTGAGGAATGAGGTAACATCGCGCAATGTACACTGTATTTGCACAATGGTCATCTCTTTTAGAAGTCGGTCACTACGGTACGCGAAAAATCGAAGAGGACGGAATTGTCGAATTCTAGGTAGAGCGGACACGTGATCGCTTCGGGCAATGGCTTATTGAATTTCAACTCGATTCTGATATTGACGTTCTCGGGGTGGAACGCATGAACCTCCGACGTGCTCCTATCAGGGGTAAGGTCAAAGAGTAACATGAAGTAGCCTTTATATATATATATCATGTGTCATCTGCAATCCCGAGTTCGAGTGATGTATGCCGAACGCCTTGAAAAGCGTCCTGTAGCCCATGACGGACGTCTTTTCATGATCCATGCTCAGAGATAGGCCCCTGTTAGGGAAATGTTTCCCGTTCACAAACAGTGAAAAATCGCTGATATCGCAATGTTGAAATCTGTATGGGTTGCTGTCCAGCGAGCCGATAAAATCGGTTTTCTTAACCATTGTGAACAAGAGAAGTTTCGCGATAGGACCTAGGACGGCGTAGTCGACAGACAACAATTTTGATCCTGCGGAGAATGTGAAACTTTTAAGTTCGACTCTCGTCAGGTTATACCGCACGATACTCCCCTTGCTCAGCGACGAATTGTGAGCCAGCAATATGGTGGTTTTAGGCTTACGCGTCTGACCAGTAATTGGGCGTCCAAAAATTTGAAAACGGCTTTCGAATCGACACTCTTGTTCATTAAATAGAAGCTTGATCGGGTCTTCGTCAATCTGATTTGCAACCTGACACCCGGCAGTAAGTATAGGGATACGTTAAATATGTCACTATGTAATCGACAAAAGATCTGGAATTCCCTGCTCGCGCTATGTCTGTTCCATCGAGTTAGTCGTTGCAGTGAGAGTGTCGGCCGTGGGGTCGCTAGGCTGCATGTCGACCTTGTCGAGACGCCAGTACGCGGTTGAAAGATGCGAGGATGCCGCATGTGTGCCGTAGTTCATCGGATTCTCGAGATAAGAGCGATAATGTTAGTGCTCGCTCGCCTGCGTAATGGTGACACCGTGGAGAGCGACGTTACATCGACTCAACAGACAGTGGAGGAAATTATTGGTCACGCCCGTGGGAACCATGAAGTCCAAATTCTTTCCCGAAGCCGAAATAAATTTACCCGGACCTAGAGATCGACAGGTATAAAGAATTCCAGATCCTTTAGATCGACGGGGTGATGGGTTTGTGCGCTGCATCTATCGGCCCGAGCACACACGTCTGCATAGACCTGTGCACAAAGATGTCAAACTCGCCACTACCGTACGCTATCTCCGCCATGGCAGAACTGCTGATGGGCTGCTGAATAGTGACTGAAATAAACTAGGAAAAGTTGCCCCTTTTTATTATTTTTCCCAGGGCACGCTTGATCTTATTGTTTCGAGACTTACGGCCCTTCTTCCCTCCCGCCGTCTCTGTCGCGCGTTTGCACCCACGGCCTCGTAATTTGCTAATAAAATTTTGGGCGGATTCACTCACATGTTTAGACACGATATCCCCAGCACTTGTTCCATCGTAGGATGCCTTGCGTTCCGCGTTATCTTGCCGCGGGTACGCAACGTCTCGCGGCCCACTGCCTTGACAAAGCTCCACAAGAACAGGCCGATCCAGCGAAAGGGACTGCCCCAAAATTTGCTGATCCCTTGTCCTCGCTGAAGGTAGAGCGGGGCGGAATAGACAGGTCCAATTCCCGGGAGGGTAAGACCGCGTTACGCCTGATTTAGGAATTATACTTCTAATGGATGCATCTTTTAAATGTACTAGTAGAGACGCCGAAAGCGCGTTTTATAGATTACCATCTGTAATTTTTGCGAAAATGAAGCACCAGCTTCACTGGCGTGGTGCTGTCCTCGAAGTGGATGTGCAGCCCATACGTCGTCAGGAACTCGATTAGAATGTCCTGAAACATCCGCTGCTCGACGGGCATTTATTCACATTTCGAAACTCGTGCTGACATGATAATGATGAGGGGAAGACGATCGTCCGCCTGCAGCGTATTGCGGTGATATCAGGTTACAGTTAATTAGGGAGTGGCTGTCCCCTATCAGCGACACGGAACACGAAATTTCACAGAGCCCCACTTCCCAATTGGACGTCCAACCCAGGTCGAAGGGTTGCACAAGTGTCACCGTGAAATTGTATGTATTCTGTTCATAGATGTCTCGCGAGTCGTTGCTGAACAGAGTGACGTAAAAGTGGCTCGGGCTCTTCATCGTCGAAATTTTAGATATTCTTCACGGTAGTTGCAGGTACCCAAGAGTCGAAGTCCTGACTGTAACCTTGTCAGGGGACGAGATATTCACGAACGCACCGTCTAACCTTCTTGACCAGTATTTTATCTATCTTATAAATTATCCAGTCTATTATGCGTTCGGGGGTCAGTTCCTCGCGGTAAAACTGGCCGTGTATGGGCGTGCCGTTTAAATCCTCGAACTCGTAGACGGCTCGATTACTTTCGCTACCCCAAATATCCCGGTTCAGAAATTCTGTTCGGCAGCCTTTGAAAACCGCACCTTCTCCTTGCTGATGTGCACGTGCTGCCCACGCGAATCGTCGCTTTCGCGACACGAACGCGTCGTCGTCTCGGGGCCGCCTCCTTCCTGTTACATATCGCGAGAACGTCCGAAACGGTGACCCGCGAGGGCGCCATGCCAGTCGTCGAGTGAACCGTGTTATTGTAGGCCCTGCCAAATCCAAGCAGAAAATAAGATATCTGTAGTTATGTTTTAATGTAAAATATTTGTACAATCTATCGCGAATCGTGCGATGCACACTTTCCACGACCGCACATTTCAAGTCGGGGTTCGTACACACCTGAACCTGAATGCCGCCCTCGTCCCGAAACGTGTCCTGAATAGGATTATTTAGAAATTCCTTGCCCTTATTAGTTCGTACCCATATGGGACGTCGGCTCGAATATTTCCTCTCATCGAATATGGACCGTAACGCCAAGGCAACGAGACGTCCGCTCTTCGTCTTTACGAGGATCATATACAGAAATTTCGAGAATACATCTACAAAAGATAGAATGTATCGGTGATTATCCTTTATTTTGCGAAGGCCTGTACATCCAGCAAATCGCATTCCCACTTGTCCATCACGTTAGTCACGGTATAGGTATTAGGCGCGAAACGCTTCCTCACAGGTCTGTGAAGTGTATATGCATCCTGTTTCTCGAATGAGGCTCTGATTATGTCGACAGATATTTTCGTAGGTTTACCTTTGTTCTTTGCCTTCACCGCCGCCATGGTCAACCGAAGTTTAAGTAGGGTCGAGAAGGCCGACGGTCTGGTAGGGTCATAATATAACTTGCTAGCAGTCATTAATATTTTATCCACTTACCACGTAACGCGGATTCGACACCCCGTACATTCGTTTTCGCAGAGGGGCGCAATGACATCGCGAAATTTTTTTTCCTCGTGTTATATTAATGTTATCGCCAGGCTCATATCTGTTCAAATACGCGTTAGTCGTTATCAGTATTTTCTTATACGGGTTTAGATCGTTCCTGTTGATAAACACCGTATACTCGTTCTTACGCGCCAATAGTTCGCATTACCCCTCCGTCCCTTTAAACACGGTCCCCTTAATTATGATATAGTCACGGGTATCTATAACCACCGCAGAAAAACCTATCATTATTATCTCGCCATCCTTGCGGAAACCGTATTTTGTATCGATAAAAACCCTGGGGCTAGCTACGGTTCCGAAATTTTCTTCTCTACCGTACGTCTGTGCCTCCTCCTCCGTGACGGAATCATCATCATCATCGTCGTCAATGCCGTCATCTCTGATTCCGGGTATAAATTCTTGTTTAGGAGACTCAATCTGTCTCGATGTCGAAGGAATTCGCAAGCCTCGCGTCTTTAGCGTTTTCGTCTCAATTGAAGGGAATATCAACGGTTTTGCTAGCCCGGGCTCGGGGGAAGGGGAGGAGATCGCCCTGCTAGAAGTTGGCGAGGTCGCCTTCGTCTGCGTCTTCCGTCTGATATCGGCCTCGCGAATCGTGTGGCGCATCTTAACCCGCTCTTACTACGGATGGTGTTTTTTTAAGTCTGCCGCTCCGTTTCTTCCGCTCGAGAGGCGAAGAAGGGGGCGGCGGCGTAGTTTGTCCCTACTAGGGTAATGGTCGGCCGGGACGAGGTACAACTTACGTAACATGTTTATCAGGGCCTCTAAACATGATACTAGAGACCGTTGGCAGAATGGCCACCAGTACGGGCAACAGAAATAACTCGCGCTGAACTATGAGTCTATTCTTCCCCGAGAGAAACAAGGGCCTATCGGCGAAGTCGCGAAGCGCGGCCTTGCATTTCTGCAGCTTGCGCGTGATGCAAGCTAAAAATTATATATTGCCGTTCAGGACATTCAACACACACCCGCTTATACAATTCACGAGTTCCATGTTACAGCTCGTTATTAGGGCTTTAAGCAATCTCGGTTCGGCTGTCTTGTGCACGTGAAGGGCATGATAATTGGATCTCACTCGCTTCATCGCCTATGTGGGAGTAGGCGACCGGAGGATATTCTTGCGGGAATATGTTGGTTCGAAACCGCAGACCGTCATTCGTATCTTGTGTCAGATCCAAGGTGAGGTAAACGTGGGGTCGTCGAGTCGAAACCAAGTAGGCGTTATAAAACGCAATACTGTCTTCGGGAAACAATTGATGGGTCAAATACAGGAATTGCTTCTTATATCTGACGTACTTCAACGCGATTCGATATTGGGCATTCAGCGAAATATCTATGCAGTACCGTCCCTGATGAAGGAGATTTTGCGTAATCAAAATCACGCTGATATTTCTTTGATGGCTGCCTCTAGTAAACAAGTCACACAATTGCTTAGAATAAAAGTCATTCAACAGATCATCTAGGATCACGAGACACGGTTTGCTGTGCGCCTTCCCTTCAAAGTTACGCCCTCGTTATATTCTGTGTTTGCGGGCAACTGCCGAAGCGACGGAACAGCGTTCTTCTCTCTCTAACACCGGATTATACCGCCGCCGAATTCTCGTTCGGTTCAGAGGGCGTCGAGCGGGTCTGACGTTTTGTCAGAACCGCTAGTCCGCTCACTATACACGAGAACGTGTGCTTAAATGTAAGATCATCACTCATCTTTAGTCAGGCTATGACACGCCAGTCTCCCCAGTTCACCATCCCCTATTTATACCCAAACGGGACGGACGTATTATCATCTAATCTTCGTCTTTTAGAGAATGAAATTCTGTATAGCTTACCTTCGGGTTCGGTCACTATCCATACCGTTCCACGTCCCCATTCCCCTTACGTTTAATGTTCTTCTCGGTATGTAAATTCACCACTGTAGGTTCCTCCCTCGGCCCTCCCAGAATCATGTTCCTGATGACATCGAAATTGACCAAACGCGAGGCGTTGTAAATCAGGGTTATGCACCCGACTTTACGGAGAGTTCTTTCGACCGTCCCGGTCACAGTATCGAGCAAATTTTACGCGTTGTTCTTTAGCTCGCCACACACAAATTCCGATATGGTTTCTGAGGGGCGCAATACCGGGGTCATGTCTCCCAATTTATGCCCCGTTTCAATCAGCTCGGGTACGTACCTCCGCTGAATGTACGTCACCAAGTCTGTGTTGCAATACGGGGGGTTTCACGAATTTAGGGCATAACTGCAGGACGTGATTTCCTACGTCTTTGTGATAAAAAAAAAGTTCATATAAACATGTGTCTCATTTTGGACGGTTACGGAGTTATGACCGTTTTTTAATTCCCGTATACGCCCTCGTGTGAACCGCGTCTATCAGCTGGCGGGTCGCTATTTTTAGCCAGCTACAGACAAGGCGTTCCCGTTATCTCTACAATTGGGTGGTACCTACGGCGCGCGGAGAAAGGCGGGATGGGTTCATATGGCCGGCTACTGGTTTTCAGAACAGTTCTCATCTCGGTGCGTCTGTTACGTTCATGATGCATTTTAAATTTTCATTTGAAGGGATTGCAGATATGACTATGTGTGCGGGTTTTGTGACGGTAACTCAATACTTGCCGTAGCTGAATATCAGCAACGGTTTCCGAATCATAGAATAGCAAACCGGAGAGTCTTTACTGGAGTTTACCAGGCATTGCGAGATACCGGTAGACTTCCCGGCGTTCGTATCGCAGCCGAACGTGGTGTTAATGAAGGCGTCAATGAAGGAGGCATCATTCGTACGGCACACCGCAGTCCACGTACGAGTACGCGAAGAATTGCAAGACGTCTTCCTATTCCCCACACGAGAGTGTGGAGAACACCGCATGCAGGAGGCATGCATCCATATCACGTGCAGCGAGTGCAACATCTCCGACCTGGCGATTTTGCTTAGAGGCTGAACTTTTGCAAGTGGCTCAATGGCAGTCTCCAGTTGCATCGTTACATCATGTTTACAGACGAAGCGCAATTTAATCGCGACGGTGTCAATAATACACACAATTCTCATGTGTGGGGAGACGAGAATCCCCACGCCACTGTTGAAAGCAACTTTCAACAACGTTTCAGTGTCAATATGTGGTGTGCAGTTCTGGACGATCAGCTGATAGGTCCTTTCATCTTGG
>Ga0131853_10016448_pt1 | contig 13497 bp, 9 predicted proteins | sample TergutLab28metaG_FD_92764 | JGI IMG/M metagenome (GOLD analysis project Ga0131853, IMG submission 92764) | Labiotermes labralis P1 segment gut microbial communities from Petit-Saut dam, French Guiana - Lab288 P1 (version 2) (version 2) | ecosystem: Host-associated > Arthropoda: Insects >... | reverse complement strand
ATATATATATATAAAACAATAAGACTGGGCCATCTTCAAACATGAGTAATTCATCAACAGAGTAAGCAGACTGGGTATTTAAATATCTTCAAAATGCTACAGCTCTATCTTGTGTACTCACAAGAATACTACACACAAATTAGAAACATGCAGCAAGACTTGCTCAGTATTATAGTACATACACACAACAGAGTTTTATTGTACTGAGAAAAATAAGAAACTGGCATCAGACTTTTACTGTTTTTTCCCTTCAGACCTGAGTTTCTCAAGCAGGGTTCTGTGACAAACTGTGGAATGAATAACAATTTTGAAATACCATGAAAAATTCCAAATATACCTCATAATATTGCAGGAACATTTGTCCCATCACTGGTAATACTGGAGTAATCTCTATGTGCTACCAACTGCCTACTTGTTTCATTTTTCTTTTCACAGATAGGAGTTCCTCATGATATGAAAAATTACTTTAGGGGTTTCTCCACAGAAGAAAGGTTGTTAAATACCGACCTTTACTGCTAATAAAATGTTTCTAAAAACTAATTTATATACCACACCAATCAATTTGAGAAATTCTGTGTTGAGCACCGCTGTTGTACTGACTGCACTCATCCACTCTTTTACTTGTGCCCCCTGTGTACACTGCTATCAGTGTCACCTCGCACATGAATAATAATGTGTCTTGCATCAATTTACGCTTTGTTACTCAGGCACTTTACTTCTGTGCATTTAATGTGTTCACAGGTGTGGACCCTGAATTCTTGGGTGATGGACGCAAACTTTAAATTGGTGAAAATACACGTCTTCTGGGATGTTATTCTGTGTCAGTTTGTTAGGAAGTCGACTACCTAACCCCGATGATGATAGCAATATGTTCCTTTGTAACATCTGTAACTAATGACTGATAGACACAGTGTGGCATTTCAGAGACTTTCGTGTTCACCAACACCATTCTGAGAACCCCAAATCTTGCACCTTTCAATCAGTGATCCACATCATCAACCATTTTGTATGTACTGGTTGTTTAAGCCACACTCTTTACCTTATTCACTTGATCTGAGAGATATGGTGGCAGTATATGTGGTGCTGATGTCCAGTAAAGACAGCATTTGTCTTATATACAGGGCAGTGACTTACAGCACTACCTGACATGACGATTGAGTTAGTTGTGGTATGCCCTATGATATACTGCACAGTGCCATTTCCCATCACACCTTAACAGCCATCCATTGAACCCTCCTCTGTGTTCCATTTTCCATGTTGCCTGAAACTTCACTCTGTTTCTACAAGTTCTAGCAACATCACTCCAAATTCTGTTTTGGCCCTTGTATTTAAAATTATGTAATTGCGAAAGGCTGGAATGGAAATATATGGTGATAAACTGGGGTTTCTGTGTTTTGAATCTGTGTGGTATCAGAGCAAGTCTGGTGTTTCTTCCATTGTTCTACTTTTTAAAAAGGACTGTTATTCCTGACACCTCTTAAACTGACCCTTACATGGCACTGCATGTTGCACACACCTCTTTGGCTTCAATGGGCTACCTGAGTTATCATTAAATTGATCAAGGTTAGCAAAGACGGGGTGCTGTTGCAAAACCTAAATAAAGAACACAATTTTTTGCAATGTCAAAATGCTTCACTTTTTGTTAACATATGAGTATTTCACTAACATAGCAAACGCTTGTTTTAACGGTGGTCATTTTTGTTACACAGTGCAGAGTTTGGCACATGACACATTCATTAAAATTGTTTACCATAGCTTTCAAAGACTTGAATACTCTCCCTTTGCACAGGCTTGTAAACACCTTAGATCATCAAGATTAAATTCTTTCCATTTCACTTTGAATCCTTTATGCACTTTTGACACTCCTGTAGTCTCTAGCATATGTTTTTCATTTAATGGAGGACATCCCACTGTGTTTATAATACAGTCAAAGTAACCAGTTACATTTCCATCAATCACACCACTTTTCTGTATTTAAATATAGCTACATGTTTAGGTCTGTAAAGACCATCATCAGGCCACCAGTACAATATTTTTAAGACAAGGCAAAATACAGCACAATTGTATTTACACTATGGGATTCCGTATGTTTCACAATAATTGTCAGAACCAATCTTTGACAATTTTATACAATTTTATATTGTAACAAATATTGTAAAACATATGGGATCCTATATTGTGAATGCAATTGTAATGTATTTTGCCTTTACCTTCAAAATACTGTAATGATGTCCTGATGATGGTCTGTACTGACCCAAACATGTGACTATATTTAAATAAACATAAGTGGTTGTGTTTGACAGATACATAATGGGTTACTTTGAATACATTTTTTAGTGGATGCTTCATTTTACATAAAAGCATATCATGTTGCCTACTGTCTCCTTGTCTATGAACAATTCTGCCTTGTAGTTTACTTTTTACAGGAGGTGTACTGTACCACAATCACCACTCAAACTGCATGGTATTCAGCTATCAACAAACTGATCCACACACCACCTGAAATGCAAATGTGTGTGGATACACTTCATCACGTTCATCGCACAGATGAACGCCAAGTACCACCATGAAAAGGATTACATCAGTGACCAGTCAATAACAATATGAATTCCTATTGCATAAAGCACAGATACATAGTACATTCTGTAGACATATTATATCAACAAAGATATGTACAAACTATTAATCAAGTTAACAGTACGCAGAAGTTACAACACACAATTCAGTTTATCTTTACACAAAATATACTTCACAAACCCTATTACCAATATTAATACAAGTATTGGAAAATTATTCAGTCTCTCAACCAGTTAGGATGTTCATGGTATCTACAAAGAGAAAGGACTGAACATAAAAGTTAAACAATATACGAGACTGTAGTACATCTAATTACTTTGTAGCTGAATGAAATCAATTCTGAATTTATACTTACACATAAAATTGCAGTACATTGTTTGCTACATGATTAGGTTTTCTCATAATTTCTATTAACTTAGCAAAAATCCCACACTATAAATTAGTTTATTCCCTTTGAAGCTTCATTACCAATTTTTTACAGTAATATTTCTTCAGAGTTTATCACATGACAATATGAATCTTGTTACCAATGTATTTACTTTAAAGAGAAGTACCTTAAGTACCTAATTCATTCTGGGGATCTTATAAATACAAATATTTTGGATTTGGTTTTGTGTATATTTATTTAAATTCCAGGTACATTTTTAGAACACTCAGTTCGCTTACTTTAACACAAAGCTATTAGGTTAAAAATGGAAGAAAAAATTCAGCTTTATAGAAATTATTGCACTTAGGTGTAATAAGTCTGTATAAATACATTGCTCTCACTGTTTGAAATAAACTTGGGAGCAGAAACTCTTGATGGTAACCTCCTATTAATTTTCAAAAGGCCTTATGCATCACCTGAACAGCATTCTGTCTTTTGTTTTTAAAAAGAAAAAGATCTAAAAAATATAATTCTTGTATGTCTACCTAAACTCCTATTTAACAGCCAAAATAACTTCTTTGCCAAGATTACAAAGCTCATTGCTAAGAATGAATTATCTACACTGTACAGTTATATCCCAGCAATATTAGGTACAGTAACTTTATGAAACTGTTATGCACACCAAACTATAATTATTTATCACTATAATATCTTTTTTTCAGGGTGCGATATTTACGAAGCATATAGAGGGCCTCCAGTTCCTTCACCACATAATTCCCATGAGCAATCAAAACATCAATTTTCTCAGGATCACTGACTTCTCGATTCTTAAGGAAAGCTCGTTTCAGGCGTGTTCGGAAGTAATCAGAGCCCCCTGGATATTCTCGGCCAAGATGCAATAACTGAAACATTTGCAAATCATACATAATATAAATTTAAGATTGCTCATGACTACTCATGTGATGCCACACATCCTTTTCTCTCTTCATTAAAGTTCTTGCCTCTTCCAGTTCTGTTGTTTTTCAAATATGCCTACCTTCTACCTGTCTCAACTTGCCTCTCCTGCTCAGCCACTCTCTTTTACTGATCTGATTGTACAGTTGTGTAGCCAAATATCTTGTCAGTCCTTTAAGCAGCAGGTTCCCATTCAGCATGAAGAATGTGTTATTACATTTTTAAAACAATTTTTTAATCTACATACACAACAGTTTAACTGGGCTTTATACCAGCACTTACTGTGAGTACTGGTTTGTCTTTCTGTACCTGCACCCAATCATCAATTTGGTATTTGCTCTCAGCTGGAATATTGTCTTTCCTTAACAGGATTTTCTTTGCTTTTTGAAATTAGGGACTGTTCCAGTAAGCAACTAATTGGTTATTCATATGCGTACAATACCGTGGGGCCCCACTGATGTTAAAAACAGGGAGTATTATAAAACAGCCATTATTCCCCCTGCTATACCTCTCAGCAACTGTTTGTGTTCTTTGAGTGTGTGGCCAGTGGCTTTTGTGATTTGTCATTATCTTGTCACATTAACTTTATTTTTGTGACACTATATTGGTGAAAGGTTTATTTTGCTTTATATTTTTGGTAACTGCCATATGATTCTATTTTCTTTATTGTAGGCTAATCCCTACTAGCATATCCTCCATTTCCAATTTCATCCACAACCCGACTTCAGGGTTGGTGCATTTTGGGCAGGGACGTGGCACAAACAGGTAGCTCCAAAGTGTGATTCAATAGAGTCTTTTCCTCACTCTCTTTGCCTACACATTGAATGTGATGAGGACCAAAGCCATTTTGAACAATTCACCAGAACAAGTTCTTGTATAAGCTGGAAGCACATGGATTACTGGCAACTGGTTATAAAATCCAGGCACCTAACAGCTGTTTTTTACACATTTCATGGTCACAAGGCAATTCATTAACTCAGCAGAAGCCATCTGTCTCTTTCCCAAAATCTTTTAGCATTAAGGCCCTGTGTTGGCTAATGGTGTTGTAGCAGATGACAAATCAATAGGGTTAAGCACGTGGACATTCAATTGTGATATCTTTTACAGTACATGAAACTGAATGAAGAAATGAAACATCTGGAGCAAGAGCTTATCAGGCAGTTGCTGTTGTTCTAGAGGTCATTGATGAGTAAATGGAAGCCATGGGTTTCTGTACACTGCTTGCTGATCCTCTTCATGCAGCTGTCTTATCACCTACTTCTCACAGCAGGTCATCACCAGACAGACAGGGAAACCCTCTGGATGCAGATGAATCTGAGGTTGGTCATCCCAATTATAAACAGTTATAACGATTATACAAAGACCCACAGTTTTAAGACAACCACTAACAATAGTTACCATGAAAAAAACATAAAATATGAAAAATTTATCCCCTGCATTAGTTTTTGCATGTTGGCAACACTAATGTGCTTTCAAACTTATTCAGAAGTAGTCCTGCAGCAGTGCTGTTCAACCTCTTTAAGCCTAGCGGTCACTTTATATACTGCCAAGTTTAACATTAAAAAATGCTACGTTCTTTCGACACAGTGTATTTATGTGTTTTGTATAATCTCAAAAAATAACAGCACCTCATACAACATCAACAGATTGGTATTTTATAACCTATGTAGACAGTGTTTACTGTGCAGTATGCACTGAGTCCTTGTATAAAACAGAAACATTTCGTCTTTAGAGGATAAGATAGGGTCATCTCACATACAACAGCATTTCAAAGTACTACCTGTGCAGAACTGTAATGTTGCTATGTTTATGCACTCTAGGCCTACTTCAGATTTACACTGCTGGTATTGTACGTACTTACATTGGATTGAGAAGGCTGTGTAAAAATATTTTCTGGTTAGGAGGTTGTGGTGTGTTGTGTTTCTTAATAAGTAATTTTGAGTCTATATCACTTATGAATGTTTACTTTATCCTCGTCTACCCTGCATATATTAAATAACGTAATGTGACATAATTGAGAAAATGGGAACATGAGTGATTCGGAATAAAAAAGATGAGTTTTGAAAAGACGCAAATAATGACACAACCACAGGTTATGGGAGGAGGGTGGGACACTGCTCTTAGACAACCTAAACCTTTGTGTATGACAGAATCAACCCTCTGTCCCCCCCCCCCAAAAAAAGGCTTAAAAAAGTTGACTTTCACAGCAAAAGAAACTTGGCAATGATAAGGGTGAAGAAATTTCTAACACTGGCAGCCACAGGAGGAAAATGCTAAGTAATATCAATTTATAGGAAAGTTGTCCTTGTGCACACAACCAACACTCTTTACTTTGATATTAGCCAGACATGCATCGAAAGCTGCATGCTCAAGCTGCTTTAGCCCAGGGGACAGAACCCACAGGAGGTACCCATCAAACAGCAAGCTGGGTGGGCTCCAAAGCTGAGAGGCAAGAAAATTTTCTTGTCCCCGGTGGGAACTGGACCACAATTACTGTGTTGTCTAGCCCATAGCCTAGTCACTATGCAGACTACAACATCCTGGTTCTCAGCGTTAGTAATGTTCTTACAAAATACGATGAATATTTCGTTCCTAAAACAACTGACACTTTCAGAACAGACCATTCTCACACATTATCAAGCAGCTGGAGAGTCTGATTCATATACTGTACAGGTATATATATAGCCGAAAGGACATGCAGAGTGCGGGAGTTTTACATCTGTTACTTAGGCGGTACCACATTGTGTAATATCAATGATGGGGCAAAGTTAAACGGTGTAATGCCCATTACAAGTTGGATGTACGATAAACGTAATACACTGCTATAGAAAACTAATGAGCATTGTACTTACTGTTTTGTACAGGTTAATGACGCGACTCCTGTGAGACATTTTAGCGTAGAGTTATTAAAAACTGCACAAAGGGGCAATTTCGCTATGTTCTTAACATCTGTACTCAAGATGGGTAACGTACGCCGCTTTCCGAACTTCGGACAGCCCGTATTCATGCAATGAACTACATTCCTCTCCTCGATCATAAACCAAAAGCGAATAAGAGCAACATCACTGTGTACATAGTTAAAAATGTGTGTGGTATCTTCTGTATTTAGCTCGAAAATTCAAATGTGGAACAAACCAGACTCAACTATTTTTTTGTCGCTAAACTCACACGGACCATCCACATATAAATTTTCGGGAATTCACGTTATTACAGCTAGTTTCCACCACCCCTCGCAATCCTATATTGTTTAATCTGTCATGTCATATCTAATTATTTGGTTAGACTCGTAACACAACTAGGCGCATTTGTTTTTATGGATACTCGTTGGTAACACTGCGAGTCCAGGTGCGCACGCGTAGAGATGATTGGCGCCAGATTGGGTTGGCTGGTGCTTACTTTGCGTGCCGTCTACTGCAAAGAAATGGCTGAACGCACAGTTTCCATTCATTCATTTATTTAGTATTCCAGAGATCCACCGAGGTGGATATAGAACTTTTCAGGTATAACAATAGATATAGTACAGAAGGAGTCATTACAATAAAATAGTTATGATAATAATACGGAAATAAGTCAAATCAAATTCATACAAGTATGCTATTTGTTCGGAATGTACAGTTCATCAGTAAAATACATAGTGCACTTAGACAGAAAAACATAGTAACAAGCCATGAGTACTAACGTAATGTCCTAGACAGAATCTGAACTTAATACATACAGTACTAGTGTAGTGCAGTTTTGACCTTGTGAAGTTGTGTACGGAAACATTGCGAGTGGAAATCATTGTCATATTCCAGCAACAGAAGTGAAGCAAAGGTTGAGATGGGTAGGATCTGCCTGTAATTGATGTTACTGAAAATGTTTTTGCTTTAAGTAATGTACGTAAAACTGGCGAACTGCCAGCATTGGACTCAAGAAGTTGTGGAGTCCAAGTCAGATGCGTCCCTGTATCACCGTGGCATGGCGCGTCCGGAGGTTCAGGGTAGAAGGAAAATTTCTGTATTGAGGGTAGCTACGAATGTAGGCACCGAATAAGCAGTTTCGTACAGCCGACAATGGGTGTTCCTTCACCTTGGAGGTTAAAATTAATTAATTTGGAACAAGAATATCAGAGACTTGTATAGGGACATCAATAACATTATGAAGGCTTACTAGCCTAGAACTAATGTCGTAAAGGATGAGAAGGGTGATATGGCTGCAGACATCCACAGTATTTTGGCTAAGTGGGGGGATCATTACTGTCAGGTATTGAATGTACATGGGGTTAATGATGGTAGGCAGCCTGAAACACAGCAGACAATCTAGTGCTTGAGGCCAGTGCTTTTGAGGCTGAGATGATTATTGAAAAGTTAAAATGGCACATATCACCAGGTATTGATCAATTCCAGTAGACCTGATTACGACAGGAGGTTGACCATTTCGTTCTGAGATCCATAAACTTATTGATTCTATTTTGAGTAAGCAACAGTTGCCTAAACAGTGGAAGGAGTCAATCATTGAATCTATTTATAAGAAGGGTGGTAAAACATCGTTGTAATTAAAGAGACATAATACTTTTGTCAACTGCATACAAAATTTTACTCAACATCCTGCTGTGAAGGTTAAATTCACATGCGGAGGAAATTATTGGGGATCATCAGTGTCGATTTTGACGAAACAGGTTAAATAAGGTATTCTAAATCGTCAAATGCTTAAAAAAAATGAGAATACACTGAGGCAGTGCATCAGCTATTTCTATACTTCAAGAAAGCTTATGATTCAGTTAGGAGGGAGGTTTTACATAATATTCTTATTGAGGTTGGTACCCCAATGAAACCGTTAAACCTAATAAAAATGTGTCTGAATGAAACCTATAGCAGATTCCTGGTAGGGAATCATTTGTCTGACATGTTTCCTATTAGGAATGGTTTGAAACATACATACTATAAAGAAAATTACAAAAGCTTTGGTAGTTGCTAGTAAGGAGGTTGGTCTAGAAGTGAACGCTGAGAAAACTAAGTATGTACATGGTCATGTCTCGATACCAACACTCAGAACAAAATCACGGCATAAAGGTAGGCAATAAATCTTTGAGAGTGTAGAACAGTTCAATGATTGGAAACAACCTTCACAAATAAAAATTCTGTTCACTAAGGAATTAAGAGCAGACTGAAATCATGGAATGTTTGCTATCATTCAGTGCAGAATCTTTTGTCTTTCAATTTAGGATCCCAAAATATGAAGATTAAAATATACAGAACAATAATTTTTCTTGTTATGTATGGGCGTGAAAATTGGTCGCTCACAGTGAGAGAGGAGCGCAGGCTGAGGGTTCGAGAATAGGGTGCTGAGGAGAATATTTGGGTCTAAGAAGGACGAGGTAACAGGGGAGTGAAGAAAACTACAAAGTGAGTATCTTAATGATCTGTACTCCTTACCAAATATTATTAGGCTGATGAAATGGAGAATAATGAGATGGGCGGAACATGTGGCACATACGGGATAAAGAAGATGTGCATATAGGGTTTTGGTAGGGAAACCCGAGGGAAAGAGAGCACTTACAAGACCTAGGCGTAGATGGGAGGATAATATTAAAATTGATATTCAGGAAATGGGATGGGGAGGCATGGACTGGATTGATAGCTTGTGACTACAGTAATGAACCTCCGGGTTCCATAAAATGCAGGGGGGAATTTCATGGCTAGCTGAGGACCTGTTAGCTACTCAGGCAGAACTGTGTTCCATGAAGGTCATTTGTTAGTTGGTTACTTAGTTATATTACAAAATGTTGCGCAGGCCTCTGGGCTTGGACAGATTCTATTGTGCGACGTACGAAACGGAAAATGGAAACGACGTTCGGATCACGGAACGTCAGGAGACTTTATAGATCAGGTTTGGTGAAGGCAGTTTCAAGAGAATTAGCCAGCTACAGTTGAGATGTGATGGGAGTGCAGGAGATCCAATGGGATCAGAGTGGCACTGACCAAACATTGCAGCAGGGTCCTGATATGACGTCAGTATCAAGCAGTCCCAAAATGTATACCTTGCCCTGTGTGGTTATGTAATTTGAGAACACAGCAAAACTGTAGAGCAAACAGTATATATTACAGCGCAAACTTTAAAACTACAAGGATTGAAATAATGTGGCCCTATATTAAGGTGAACATTCGTCCCGGATTTTCGGGGACAGCCCCCGAAATAAGACATGTTCCGGACTAAGTTTGCCCCAGATTCTCTCCTTTCTTATTTTTTTTAGATTTTATTCCGTCTTTTTGATAATATTCTTTAGAATGGAGATTTTCGTGGATATTTTTGGCGACTTTCCTGACGAGTAGATGGAAAACGGGGTTGCCCATTGAGGAGTATAGGGTAAAGACCTACGTATGTGTGATATAAAAATAACACGTCTGCAAAGTGTGTGTCAATTTAACTGTTATTTCAGTACTGCGCTCGTCCACGGAAACACTAAGGAGAAAATAGTTACTTTACCCTACATGATGGATCTCCAGCCTTTCTAGGGCAAAGGGTCACACCAGTTACTGTGGGCTACTTCGCTGGTCGCATGTAGACAAATAACAATTGGTATACCAAACCGCCTAAATTATTGTGTAATTTCTTATAGTATATACATAATTTACAAATATGGCAGCGAGCTGCATAACACAGGCTAGAGGGCCGAGGTTTGGAGCCCCATGCCTGCATAGTAAGAACGAACTGAAAGTTTCTTACGAAAATACCGCGCTGAGAATGACAGACAGATATGTTCTGTTTACTGACACTGTTAATTTCCAAGATTAGGTATGCAGTGAGGATCATAGAAGAATAAAATATGAGTATAGAGGTGTAATTACACTGACAGGACAAACCGAAGCAATCTGTCGTAAGTCCGTCAGACACAACCACATTTATTTTTTACTTAAACTTGGCTACATGTTTCGGTCTGCACAGACCATAATCAGACAACTATTACAAAGACATTCGAAATAAGGTAATAGTACAGTGCAGTTACAATGCACATAATTTTATATAGTTTTATATAATTTTATACTATGATAACTATTGTAACATATGTGGGATCTCATAGTGTGCATTGAAACTGCACTCTACTATTATCTGAATCTGAAAGATTTTGTAATAGTGGCCTGATGATTACCTGTGTAGACCGAAACATGTATTCATGCTTAAGTGAAAATAAATGTGGTCGTGTTTGACAGATTTATGACAGATTTCTTTGAAGGTCTTATAAACGCAGCAGGTTGTCTTCTGTAAAATTAGGATAAATCGAAGTACGCGAAGGAAACCCCTTTCCTAGCGCCACTTTATCCATCAGAAATCCCTGCATGGACTGGCTAGTGATTGAACCTCAGGTTCCGCCGTGTTATGTTGTTGGATTTTTTATATAAATCGTACCTCTGAATAATCTATACAGTATGTACCGCACGAATTCTCTCATACTCGTATACTTCCGAGACGTTAATTTTAATGGGTCAAATGATGTTCACGTATCGAACGCACGACAGTTCATACTTTTTATGATAATGAAACTCGGAATTGTGTTTGACGTTTTAGGCGAAGATCGTTGTTTTGAACATGAATTGTTTCTGGTTTTTATAATTTTCATATTAATATAACCCAATGTGTTGAACATCACTAACTTTGCCCTGAAATCTAATGTCCACGTGTAGAGATAAAACCTCCTGCTAGCCCATACATCTGTAAAATTGGAAATTAAAATAAAATGTTCTGTCTAGATCCAGTGTTCAAGCTAGTGGTGTTCTGTTCTGATGTACAAGCTTGTTACATGTGGTGCTCTCATTCAGTAATGAATAACAGCGCGCCCCTTACAACCTGAAGGAGTTTGCCTGTATCGTGTTGTGTACGGTGTGGTCCCATGTGGACGTTTGTTTTAAAAGAATACAAATGGGGCTAATCCTGTGGGGCAAGAATCGGGGACAGGGTCTAGGGATTACGGAAGCTTACGCAGTTGGAACTCAAGATTTGTGTTCACTAGAACCAATATGAATGTTTACACGGTCTTACGCTGCCTAAAATCCCACACAGTAACATAACCAGTAGACAAAAGAGGCAATGTACGTAGAACATAAAACTGAGGCGCGTTCGTGCAACCATTGTTGCATCGGAAAACAGTAAGTGTTACATATTGTGTGTGTGTGTATGTGTTTGTAGCCTTAGATATCCAGCATGCGCCATATCGTCATCTGTGGCCTTATCGGCTCTACTACTTTCTTCCACATTGTTTCATAAACGGCACGATTTTCATAAAAAAGAAGCTATTGAGCATAAAATGTGTGTTTTGATTTTCTCTATAATATTTGTCGGAAACATTTCTCATTATAAGAAGAATTGAGCGAGATATAATAAAAAAAAATTGACATCGGTCTTCATGTCAAGTAACCGTTATTCTTTTCAGATTTTAATGAAACTTGCGTTTTCTCAACAGATTTTCGAAAAATACTCAAATATTAAATATTATGAAAATCCGTCGAGTGGGAGTTGTTCCATGGGGCCGGACGGGCAGACGTGACGAAGTTGATAGGCACTTTTCGCAATTTTGCGCACGCGCCTAAAACTCGAAAGTTTCGAAGGCTTGATTTCATTGAGTTAAGTTATCATTCCAATTTTTCGGTGGGTTTCTAAAATCTAAGATAAATTACTTGATGGTTCCCTTTACTCGAATCTGTTAAAGTCTGAAGGTATATTACGCCGTGTCGACTGGCAAATACTTACCGACATATCTTTGAAACGTCTTGAAATAAAGTCGCTAACTATTTACCAGTCGATACGGCGTAATATGCCAAAGGCTTGGATATTCTTTAAAGCCGCTCTGAGAAAGTCGAATCTCGGCATATATTGTTGTTTTTCTATGGTGTTTATCATTTTTACGGTCTTTAACTTTTTTACTCACTGACTTCCCGGACTTGCAAATTATCTCCTTACACCGGAGGAGCGTCAGGCTGTCCCTCTCCATGACTGACTAAAGGATTCACCATCTTTGCTACTAGAATGAATCCCAAGTTGTCGAAACTTCAGCAGGTGGAGCTGCTCAGCAAGTTGGAAGTATAAACTAAAATTTTAATCAGAATTTGCGACGTAAAGTAGCATTTTTAAAAATGATTTCAGAGTAGAAATTCGGAGTATATGTACGGCGTCTATGGAACAGACTAAAGATGATGATCTACTAAGCTTCAGCACTTCATTAAATATCAAAGCCCTTTTGAAACTGTGGTTTTGGTTGGCATACGTGCCGTTGCTTTTCATAGTAAGTTTCTGAGTTGTGATAATCTTAATGTGTTTTCATATAAGATGCCACTTCTTTAGAACGTGTGTATGTTAGTTCTGTCTTTCCAAATGTATATATTAACATTTGTAGTTGTGAAATCTATAGAAATCCAAATTTATAACGTCTATAATCTGCCTTTACTCGTAGTATGCAGTGGCAACTGAAAGCTTTGTGTATGGTACTCCTTTTTGTAGATCGAAAGCAAAACGTATTATGCATTATGATTTCATGGTGCGCTTTCTTGATCTTCTTGTACGATATCTGTCTAAATTTGGCATTTCTTAAATGAATATCCTGTTTTTGCGTAAGGACTGTTTTTTTT
>Ga0131853_10016447_pt1 | contig 13498 bp, 18 predicted proteins | sample TergutLab28metaG_FD_92764 | JGI IMG/M metagenome (GOLD analysis project Ga0131853, IMG submission 92764) | Labiotermes labralis P1 segment gut microbial communities from Petit-Saut dam, French Guiana - Lab288 P1 (version 2) (version 2) | ecosystem: Host-associated > Arthropoda: Insects >... | reverse complement strand
GATTGCTAAAGCTACGCAGCCTTCACCATTGAAAGCCATATTTGGAAAAAGTGATATTGAGGTAAATTTTTATTGGTTCTATCTTGTAGCCACACCATATGGGATACTGAATGTCCTCTTATTCATGTGAGGAGGGTTTTTGTCTGCTTTCCACTTCCCTTCCACCAGTTTCTGATTCTTCTTATCACCATTCTCCACTGTTTTCTCCTCCTGTTCCTCCCATGTGTCTATTTTCTCATTCTTGTCATCATTGTCCTTCTCCTTTTACTTCCCCTTTGGTGTAATATTTCCCCCACTTCTTCATCCCTCTTTTTCTTCCTACTCCTAACTTGATTTCAATTTTATGTGGGTTGATGAATGAAAGGACTGCTATCTGTTTACTGAGAAGGGGTTGTTGAAGAAGTACTTCACCCTGGATGCTGCCTGTCTCCCCCTGTCTTTGGTTAAATCAGGACCTGCTTATATATGTAATAAGCTGCTGTTTTCACACTGAATTCTATGAATTGCAGGCTGCAGCATTAGGTGTGTCACAGTATTTGGCTACTGAGGTGAGGGCGTGCATACAGCGGGGCAGTGAGGCAGCCACACCAGCCAGTGATGGCTCTTTGCCTTCGCCCATGTCTTCCAGCAACAAAACAGGAAGTAAACCCAAGAAGTTGCGACCACCATCGCCACCCTTGTCACCATTAGTCGGACAGCTCACAGAGATGGGGTTTGCTCGACGGGTTGTGGAATGTGCCATTAAATTCTTTGGTGAGACCAGGTTTTTTTGTTAGTAGTCATCATCATACAAACTTATTTAAATGGTTTATATAAAACAATTACAGGTAAATGATATAGTAATGAGTTAAGAGAACTGTTTTTTCAAAAATATATCTTTAATTCCCCAAATATGATTTTCTTCAAGTACCTCCCAAAGAAGTTGATTGTGTTTTGTATTAGCAAATGTTTGATTTCACTGTAAGCCTCCACCTTAAGTATTGCAGTTAGTGAAATAGTTTGTGTGTGTGTGTGTATTGACATAGTGAAAGATTTGCAAAAATATTTAATACTTGACAGATGTTTGTTTTTTTAGAAACTCTTCAGCGCTGTTATTGTCAGTTGTTGTGTATTTTATTGTAATTTCTAAAGACTTGGAATGTGCATTCATTTTGTTCAAATGCAGACTACATCCTCAAGTATATTTTTGGACATCTGTTTCAAGATATATTAACCAGATGTGACACTGTCAGTACATTTTCCTTATAAGTAAATCGGTATTGTACACCAGTTTGTAACGTTAACACTTATTTTGTTCCATTTATCGTTTAAGAAATGCTCTTTGAGAAAGAATTTTGTTACATAGTCATGCATACGTATTCATTGAAAGGTTCACAAGACTGGCAGTATCTGGAATAGATATCAACATATCATTAGTTTGATATTTTTTAGCTACAATATCAGAGACCAAATATCATGGTGAAATTTGCAGCGCCCTTGCATCGTATTAGGAAGGTGCAATGTTTAAATATCAACATGGAGACTGGTTATCCTGCCTGCTGTTTGTCATGGTTTTTATTAGTCCTTTCTAGCAAATGCATGGATGGTACTTCAAATTAAGGCATAACTGATTCCTTCCACATTCTCTTTCATTTATTATTTTCTAATAATCAAATGTTACATATGTTGAACTACAGAAAGTATTGCTAAATAAATCATAAATGAGTATATAAATGCATGAAACTGGAGAGGAAAAAGTTGTGGAAAAGTATTTATTTTATTCCGACGTTAATTGTGATGTCAGAAAGTGTCATATTTCCTGTCTCCAAACTTCACATGTGGTTGTGAAATCAAAGTGTAACATGCTGTCTGTCATGTCTTACTGGAAATGGTCCCCTAATTTTACCTGTCTTTTGCATTAACTGCTAACGTATACTGTGCAGGTTTGATGAAAAGTGTCTGGTGAAGAGGTGGGAAGGAGTGGTTACTAAAGCGTTGAATGTACGTTTAATTACCTACTGCTATATGTGGAGTGGTTTCTAAATCTGCACTATGCTCGTTCAACTCACAGTTTTCTTGTAAGTACAGAAAAAACGTAAAAAGAAAAAAGTTGTCCTTCTTTACACCATTAAGGTATATAGGAGAAGTAGAGGTATAGCTCCACTCATTCTTAACTTCTGGTGAGTGGTCAACTTCATGCCCCTGCTGCTCTGCAACTGGATGAGAACCCCAGTATCCATGGGGTAGGAGGCTGGGTGGGCCCTAGATCTGTTCTGAATGGCTTTGGAAAAAATAAAAATGTCTTGCTCGTGCCAGGATTCAAAACCTAAACATCCAGTCTATAGCTAGTTGCTATACCCACTGTGGTGTCCAGGTTGCAAAGAAGGACAGAATATGAAGAAATTATATACTGACTGTAAACAGCTACAGCAAACATGTTAAATGATACAGAAAGACTGCCTTCTTGCCATCTGTGTATGACAAGTGAAGATAAACTACCAAATGATCATGGGAAACTGTTGTGGACCTCCATGTACTGGTCATAGGTTTCATTCAACTTGAGCACACACTGGATTAAGACACTGCCACACCATTTGCATGCAGAACTGTGGAAAACCTCAGATCAAGTTTCCTGATTTGAGGGTGCAGGGAGTTTTATGCATGTGTTTTAAAATATTGCATTTCATTTTCTTTAAGGAATTGCAAGTGAAATTCCACCCAGTCCAGAAACATTGGTTGGTTGGCTCTTGGAACATCCAGACCATGGTGTTTGTGAGTCAGACACTGTGTCATCATTTGATGGTCTCTCTGACACGGACTCAGTATCTGAGGAGGTGGAAGATACGACAGTCTCGCACACAGAGGGGGTAATTTTAGTGTTAAATGTTTATTTCTTTGTCAGAAGTTTGTAGCAGATACTTGGACCAATAATTTTTCTCTATCAAGAACCATTAGTTCATGAGACACTACATGGGCAGCTTTCCACTGATTACTGAATGGCATGTTGAACATGAAATTTAAAAATTCAGCACTTATTTTATATGTCTTCTTTTGTGTCATTTATTAACTACAACAAAATTTCTGGTACATCTAGTGTGTGTCATTTCTTGTTGTATGTACACAAGTCTGTTGTACAAGTACTGCATGTTCATTGCTAGATATAAGCTTTTTTTCCTCGTCCTCATGTGTTTTAGCTGCAAAGTATGCTGTATGTTCTGTACTGAGGGGCTAAGGTTTCAGTTTGTCTCATTAAGGTCTAGTGGTCTGTTCCTTTTAACAATTTAAAAAAAAAAAACTCGTGTTTTGCCCACCTAGTGAATTTATGGATTCTTCAGTTGTCCAACCTGTACTTCGTTCAATACATCAACAGTGATATCCTCGTTCTGTATAGTGGTTTATGTTAGATGATAACTGTCATCTATGTATAGATTCTTATAAATACTAAATGACTGTCTTCAACAGATTAAATTGGTAAAAATAAGTCAAATATTTAATAATAATCCTCAGAGAAGTCAACTAATAGGATGACCAAAAAACAGGTGGTGAAACTGTGTAGTAACAGGTATTGATAGATGCACATTTGGAAACTGGAAAGAGAGATAAAAAAATAGAGCTGACTGGGAGTCCATTAAGGGGTGAAGGTGCACACTTGACCATAGTGCCATCTTAGAAGAGGAGGAGGAGGAAGAAGATGGATGATGATGATGATGGTGGTGGTGGTGATGGCGGTGGCGGCAGCGGCGGTGGCGCTGATGGTGTTGGTGGTGGCAGTGGTGTTGGTGGTGGCAGTGGTGTTGGTGGTGGCAGTGGTGGTGGTGGTGTTAGATTGACAGCAGCGGTGCTGCCTGTATGCTGTGTTAGAAACAGAGCTCTAAGTTCAGCAAGTAATTGTACTGCAATATGTGTTTGTGGGTTGCAGGTTATCTCATCTGGAGGATACAACCAACGCTCTGACTTCCTTAGCAATGATGAATATGCCATGTATGTCCGTGATAATATTACAGACGGCATGCTTGTTCGTTGTTGCAAGACGTATGAGGAAGTTCATGAGGGAGATGTTGGACGTGTGCTCAAAGTTGACAATGAGGGTCTTCATGACCTTAATGTTCAAGTAAGTCTTAATTACAAAGTTATTAAAGTGTATTCGATGTAATGGAACTATGACACACCACATCATAGGTATTGCATTTGTAGGGACTGTAAGTCTAGAATAAAGTTTTATGATTAACTACGTGGGAGGTGAAATATTTGCTCCTTAAATTTAAATTTCACTTAATTGGAATTTGGAAAGAATGCATGTGATTGTATGCCTAGAAATATTTGAAGTTGATCATTGTACACTTTGTTCTGAACACAATGGGATGTTTCGTCTGACAATTATGGAATATTTTATCCCCAATTTATACAGTCTCATACTGTACCTTTAGAACAGGATAAGCTGATACAATCTTTACCTTTAAAGTGTTCTGGCCATGATGTATGGTCAGAGTTGTGACTGAAACTCTGGACATTGCCTGTCATCCCAGATTAAACACCCACAACACTTTATAGGCTGGATCTGCATCTGTCTTCTGGTAGTACAGGGATAGGGAAGAACCTACCCAGTTGGGCCTGCTATAAAGAGTTGGTCTCAATCCCTGGTATATGACCATCAGTGCAGGTTCTTCCATTTCCTGTTCCACCAGAAAACATAAGTAATGACTGTAATACAGCATCATTTTGTAGGTTGACTGGCAGCATAAAGGCAGCACATACTGGGTAAGGTTCATCCACATTGAACTTCTGGGATTCCCACCCTCTAACCCCAGTCTGCACCCAATCAAGGTTGGAGATAGAGTCAAGGTGAAGGCCTCAGTGAAGAATCCAAAGTACAAATGGGGTTCTGTTAACCACAGCAGTATTGGAGTTGTGACAAGTATGTTCTTTTTAAATTCCTTCAAATTAAATGTAATTATATAATAAAAATGTATAATAAAACAGAATATTTTATGTGCAGATAAATCATACTTTTGTAAACACACTTTTAAGCCAGAGTGTAGAAAACAGGTCTAAAAAACTCTTTTAATTTTAAGTTATCTACTGATAAAACTTTGTTTTTGGGCACATTTTCAAACAGTGGTGTGGAGTCATTATTTTAGGCACATGCATCAATCCATCTCATCAGTCCCATCCATCCATTCATCCGTCCATCTATTCTGTGCATCTGTCTTTTCCATCCAGTAAATTTTAAACAAGCTGATTAGTTTTTATGAAACTCCGTATGAATTCTTTACCATTAGAGGTTATCCGATAATGATGTGTGTAATATGAACATTACTAGTATGGAACTATGAAAACTGTTGACATTAGACCTGTTATGATGTCTTCTGTGTATAGGATTATGAAATTTTGTATGATAGATTTTTTAAATATAAACAAATTTCTTTCATTTAGGCATGTCCACTTGAGTTGCGAAAAGTGCGTATGCACTTTGTCGTGTCTGTCTGTCGCACCTTCTGTTCGTGTATATCAGCGCTACTCCCACTGGACAGATTTTCATGGAATTTGATGTAGAGGACTTTTATGAAAAACTGTCAAGAAAACTGAAACTTAGATGAAGTCAGGCAAAAACATTGGGCTGTTTATATGAAAATTTATGTACATTTCATTGTCAGCAACGTAAATTTGCCACAAAATTGCCTGCTTTGTGTGAAATGAAATCAGTATGTTAGAATAACCAAGGAGGTATAACCATTATAAAATATTTTTAGCTCAGCAACAATACTAAGTTGAATGCATTCTTGTGTTTATGTGGTAACACATTCAATATTTATATTGTTTACAGAGAAATGTAGGTCTATGTCACAGAGGAAACACATTGCTGAGTTTCCATGGCAGCAGTGTTTAGCTGAACAACAGTGCTGTGATGACATAAATTGCGGTGAAATTGTATTAGGCTGTAAGGCTAGCAAAGGAGGTATGAACATTTCATGAACATGTCACAGAGTTGTGTTGTACATACCGTACCTGCCTTGTTTAAAACTGAAAAATCACATTAAGCTGACAGTGTGAAATAAACAGGCACACCTATGTTTATACAGGATGGGGCAGAAGACGCTTGGGGCTTGATGTTAACGTGTTGCTTTTATTTTAACGTTTTGCTGACCATGCATCTCAGTATATTTATCTCAGTATTTATCTAACTTGATGCACAAAATTAGTTTTACAATAAGTTTTATTTCATGCCTCTACATGTTTCGAGCACCATGTGCTCATCACACCTACAGGTGTGATGATACCAGAGGCTGTGTAATGCAATTTTGACCTCCTGATGATGAGCACATGTGCTCGAAAACATGTAGAGGCATGAAATGAACTTATTGTGAAACAAATTTTTTGCATCAAGTTGGTTAAATACTGAGATAAAAAAAGTGTTGCTTTTAGTTTCAAGTGACTTTTCTCTCACCCTGTCTGTGTCACTTTCAGACATTGAAATTCTACAGTTGTAGGACTTCCAATCACTGAGTTATGTATTGCAAATTTGGAAGTAGGGTCACTTTTGTTTTGGGATGGAACAAAGTGAACTAAAATGGACACCTTGTGTCATTGTGTTCTGCTGTTTCAGATATAAGCAGTAATGGAAGAGATGTGAGTGTGGATTTCCCACAGCAAAGCAACTGGACTGGGATTATAGCAGAGATGGAGGTAGTGCCGTGCTGTCATCAAGGCGTAAGCTGCGATGGCTGCCTGATGTATCCTATCACTGGACCACGGTTCAAATGCAAAGCCTGTGATGACTTTAATTACTGTGAAAACTGTTTCTATACCAAAAAGATTCATCGACATAGCTTCAACAGAATAGTTGAACCGGGTAAGCATATTATGTTACAGCGTATGACAATACATTTAAGTGACTTCTTAATTTTCTGTGGATGATTGAATAAGAACAAGTTGTTTTTGTTCCAATTATTAAGCGTTTCAAGATTTGTGTTTCTTATTATAATCCCATAAATACTAAAATAAACACTGAGGTCAAAATATGATTATAAGCCAGGACTCAAATTGTAGGTGGGTACAAACACAGACACCTTGAACTGGAGTGCAAGCTATATGGTGTGTAAGGGTGATGTATCTGTCAGATCTTATCTTAATATGATTCTTTATTTCTGTAGTATTTGTATGCACATGCTTCCGTTACTTTCAGTTAAAGTGATTCTGTATGAATTAGTATGTATTTAGTTCAGCCTGGTTTTGGTGAAGACTGATGAATTATGAAATGATTCATCTAAAAGAAAAAGAGAGTAAGATTGGTAGGCTAAAATGAATGTTATTAAAGTGAATGTGTATTTTTTAATTGCAACATATGACATTGTACTGAGAGGAGCGATAAAATTTTGAGTTACATGGACACACTTGGGAATGTGACTGTCATGCAGGTTGTTTTCAATTAGGTGTTATTTTGTGTTGCTCTTAGGCAGTGCAGCAGTGTTTGCAGGAAAGCCAGGCAGATATTACAGACAGGATATGTCCCTAGCATTGAATACTGGGTTAATTGAAGACTGGTCGAAATGTATCAAAACCCTCAGTGTTTCGTCACGAGAAAGTTGTGTTCACCGGCTTGTTGATGGTTCAGACAGTTACTGGCAGAGTTGTGGTTCTCAGGGAAAGGTGAGTAGTGTAACATATAATTCGTGCCCTATTGATGCTGTGCTCATAAACTTGTCATTGCAGATAAGTACAGTTTTGTTCTAGTAATATAAGTTCCTGTTGAAAATTTCAACATTAAGCCTTTTCTTCTGTTATACGTATAAAATATATCCGTTGTCTAGTACATGTGAAGGTGTAGACTCTGTCAGGGAAAGTGATTTCATTTCATATCTTTATCCATCAACCCTGTTCTAACTTTCCTTTTTCCTGTTTCTACCTTATCTCCTTCTCCCTTCTTCCATGTTTCTTTACCATTTTTTTTTTGTTCATCCTACTGTAATTTATCTCAGTCTTCCCCTGTCCCTCTCCTTTACATTAAAAATGGTAAAGTACATACTATATCTCTTGCACAGTTCTGTAATTACAGAAGATGGAAATGTACATACCATTCTAATAAATGTTCTTATCTAGATCACTTTTGCATATTATTTTTATAGAGACTGCAAGAGAATGTCGTAATGACACGCTGTACCCTGCTTGGAATAATTATATACTGATGTATTACTTTCAGCACTGGATTCGATTGGATATGCAACCAGATGTGTTGGTACATTCTCTGAAAATGACAGTGGACCCGTCCGACAGCAGCTACATGCCTTCTCTTGTGGTGGTCAGTGGCGGAGACTCATTCACTGCCATGAATGAACTGGCCACTGTTAACATTCGTAATACAGACACCGTGGTGTTGCTCTTGTCTGATGTAAAGGAGGTAAGGTTGCCTGTCCTGTTTCATAACATTCCCCTACACTTGTAAGATGAAAAACATTTTCTACCATTTTGTGTGGAATCGCTGCCACCTGTTACAGTTTCCAAAGTCTCCTGACTGTCTAATAACCCACCACATGTGCAGTGCTGCACTTCCAAAATAACTCTGTTTTCTTTGATTTACAGTATCATTCTTGTATTGAGATAGCCATCAAGCAATGCAGAAATGGTGGTATAGATTGCAAAATTCATGCTCTGAATGTAATTGGCAAGAAGCGTACATTAGAGGGCCACATACCAACTGCTTTATCTTTCCTAGCTTCAGATAATGATGATATTCAGGTATAGTAATCTGATATTATATTATTATTATTAATATTAATTAATTAATTAATTAATTTTATATTGTTACATAAAAGCTTTCCTGTAGAACAGTGTAAAATGCGGTGTATGTGCTGTGTGTGCAACCTGTAGGATTTTGCTGTGTAGTATGATCAGCACCTGATATGAGGTATTTCTAGTATCATTACAGTAAGCTCCCTGTGACTATCCTGCTCCTAATTTTGTCCCACCAAGAAGAAGGGTTGTAAAGGCTTAAGACAAAAATAAAGATAATTTTATTTCAGTAAATGGTCCCCATTTTGTAAAGAGGATACAACCCATGAAACATAAATTTTATAGGAGAAGTGAAAAACAGATTTGCAAGAAACTTTCCTCTTTGTTACACATGAACTATTTGAGCTGTCAGTTATCAATTCTTATTTTATGTGACTTAGTTTTATAATAGCATCTGTTAGAATTTATGAGTATGCAGTCAGCATATGAGTGGCAGATGTGAAATAAATGTACTTTAGTACTTTTTATGAAGTATTTAATTAGAAGCCCTTTGTTTTACTTTGAACATTTCTCTTGCATAATAATAAAAACTGTAGAACTATACTCATATTCCTCAGTTTACTTTATAACTTGGGTTTCTGAGAATGGTTCTGTAACGTTTGTTACTTCTTAGGTTTCACTGCCATCATTTTTCATTAACAACAAACATGATTTACATAACTTTTATACCATTAATTTTAATAGTCATGAAAAGATTAAGTTACAGAATTAAATTTTAATTGCATTAACATGAAAGTTGTGTAAGTTGGGAGTGGCTGTACTTCAGAAAATACCAATATCACAGTGAAACAGTAGCACACTGTGGCAGCCTGGTGCCTGGGATTTGTTGTGCCTTGTTGAGAATTTTTTTCCCCCTGCAGGATGTAAGTGTATTTGCAACTCAGCACAAAGGACACTTGGTGGATTCCAGACCAGAGATCCAGACTAAAGTACTGGTTTGGGGATTGAACGATAAAGACCAGTTGGGTGGACTGAAAGGTTCCAAAGTGAAGATCCCAGTATATTCTGAAGCTTTGTCTGCTCTTAAACCCATACATATAGCAGGAGGATCCAAATCTCTGTTTATTGTTTCTCTCGATGGAAAAGTAAGTTGCTGGAAGGTAATATATTTTTGTGTATGAGATGTGAGGTTGTCATAGTTATGAATATTACAGTTGTTTGGGATGTGGTACTGTGTAGTTAAGTATATAGGTAAGAGTGTTTAGTAGGATCTTCTTGCCTCCATCTTCAGAGCAGAGGAAGTGTTACTTCTGACTTTTCTGTCAGACTATATGGTGCTATATTGCAAAAAACTATAATTGTAATGATTAATATTGAGGTATTGCTTATGTCATGCAGAATATTTGCATGTATTCCAACACACTGTAGCAGTAAACATTATTAGTACCATAATTTTAAGGACAAGTCTGTAGTTACTGTCATGACATGTTTGTCCTCTGTTTAGCTGTATGCATGTGGAGAAGGAACTAATGGTCGTTTGGGTCTCGGACACAGTAATAACATATCGGTGCCACGTCAGCTCACAGCGTTGGGTCAGTATGTTGTGAAAAAGGTGGCTGTTCACTCAGGGGGTAAACATGCAATGGCTCTCACCTTGGATGGCAGGGTAAGTAATGGTTGTGTTGTTGCACTGGAAATCTAGAATTTTCTTTAGTGAAAAGTGAGCCGGACTTTGGCTCTTGACTTTTGTGTGAGGTGTTAAAATGCCTGTCGCCCCAGTATTCTGTGAAGCTATAGAGCTATATTTCCCCTTCCCTATATGTCATTGTGGCATGCCACTTGATATTAATCACAGAGACAATTTTACTAGCCATATAATGATATGTTGGTCTTTACCCAGGTGTTCTCATGGGGTGAAGGAGAGGATGGTAAATTGGGACATAACAATAGACTGAGTCTTGACAAGCCACGTTTGATTGAGAGTTTGAAGTCGAAACGTATCCGAGATATCGCTTGTGGAAGTTCTCATAGCGCTGCCATCACTTCCAATGGGGAGCTTTATACCTGGGGCCTTGGAGAATATGGAAGATTGGGACATGGAGATAATGTAACACAGCTAAAGCCTAAGCTGGTGAGTGGTGAATAATTCTAAATGGTTCTGATGGTGGTGTTTTGGGTCTACAAGGTTTGTAGGTTTTGTCCATCATGTTGTATTTAGAACAGAACACAACGTTTCTTAATCACTGGACACATCTAGTGACAGACAGTAGTTATTTCTCATGGAGCGGGTGCCTCTCCACTGTTCGACTGATGAGTGGAACAGGTGATGATGATTAAGGACATCTATGTGATTTTTCAGGCTTTGGCTGCTGTGTAGTAAAGGCCATCACTCTCTTGGGATGTTGTACATTATTGGTGATATCTGTCAATTACATTGTTGTTTTTGCAATTTCCAACCTACACTGCATAACAGCCCGGTAGAGCGAAGGCCTTCATTACAGATATGTAGTAATTCTAATGAATATTATTGTGACTGAGCTCTGGAGTTGGAAACAGAAAACATAACGGACAAAGCAGTTACATTTATATCCATTCAACAAAAAATTCTCCAGCTGTCAGCCAGAGGAGGCTTTGTTGAATTTTTTCACTGTGGAAGTTTAAAGGCACATATTGGTGTATGTACAGATACTGATCCTTTTCATGTGTATCAGACGGTGGGTTTCTTCGAGACAAATATCTGACGTTATGAGATCCTTGCACGTCCGTTTGTTTAATCATTGCAGGTAAAGGCCTTACTTGGTAACCGCATCATTCAGGTTGCTTGTGGTAGCCGGGATGCCCAGACACTTGCTCTCTCAGATGAAGGATTGGTCTTTTCTTGGGGTGATGGAGACTTTGGGAAATTGGGCCGAGGTGGGAGTGAGGGATGCAACACTCCACACAACATTGAAAGGCTCAATGGCATGGGGGTTTGTCAGATTGAGTGTGGTGCGCAATTTTCTCTTGCTCTTACAAAGTATGGCCAGGTAAGGAAATGCAAGTCCTGGTTTTTTTTTTCTTTTTGTGTGGTTTAAAGATACACTTTCGTGTTACAGACAATGACACAACATGGAAGTAGAGTCATAAAGTGTTATGTGAACAAAATATCAATGTTACAGGTTTGGACATGGGGCAAAGGAGACTATTATCGCTTGGGGCATGGCGTAGATCAGCATGTAAGGAAACCCACACTAGTTGAAGGACTGAGAGGCAGGAAGATTGTTCATGTAGCAGTTGGTGCTCTGCACTGCCTTGCTGTCTCCGACACAGGCCAGGTATGTCAGCAGTACATGTTATGGAATTTCACTTATATGAGTGTCTTGTTAATGCAGTTTGATAATATTTTGTATTGTGGTTGCTAGTAAAGACCAGTAAGTAGGGAAATTATTAGTCTAAAACAAGGAACTAATGATCTGTAAACAGTTACAATGAATGATAATGAAGTTAAATTTTAAGTGAAGGTAAAATTATTCCTAACCATGTCATGAAGACACATGAGGGGGAGTAGAGGTACAGCTCCACTCTTCTTAACCTTGGCAGTATATACAGGTGTGTGGTCATGTTCACAGTCTGGCTGCTGTACCTCCAGGGAAATGGCACTGGTACCACTTAAGTGGATGTCTGGGTAGGTCTCATAGCTGATATGAATCTTATGTTTATTGGACCGTGCATCATCTTTATAGTTGAATAAAGAGAGACCAACTTGATGTCACTTGCTTTTTTATTTCATTATTTAATGCCCAACATGTTTCGGATGTTAATACATCCATGCTTAGGAGCTTGCGACTGAACAAATAAGTCGCAAGCTCCTGAGGATGGCTGTATTAACATCCGAAACATGTTGAGCATTAAATAATGAAATAAAAAAGCAAGTGACATCAAGTTGGTCTCTCTTTATTCAGCTGGTATGAATGTTGTGGAGAAAAGTCATTTGCTGCTGCCAGGAATTGAACTTAGGATTTTCCAGCCTGTAGCCTACTTGATACACCAACTGTACTATTCTGGCTCCCAGTTTAAAATATTAAATTTAATAATCTGTCATTGAAAATTGAAGGCAGTGCAACCACAGGGATAATGAAGATTCCAGGTTACTTGATTTTGAATTAAGTGACCACTGTTTAGGAATTCAGTTGTCATTAAGGTGGGAAATACTTATGTAAGCACAATTTTTGGTTAAGGGTGAATGAATATAGAAATGGCTGATGAACATTTTGCCTATTGTGTGATGTAGGTATATGCATGGGGTGACAATGACCATGGGCAGCAGGGCAATGGTACAACCATTGTGAACCGTAAGCCAGCTCCTGTGCATGGTTTGGAAGATGTGCATGTGAATCGAGTGGCTTGTGGGTCTTCCCACTCCATTGCGTGGACTACCTTTAACACGCAGCTACCCAACATGCACGAGCCAGTTCTCTTTGTCTCGTCAAATGACCCACTTGGAGCGTCTACACTAGGTAATAGCATTTGTGTCTTCCCTCTCATTTTCTGTTTCCGAACTGGCCATTTTGTACCCATGTGTTCTTAAGAGCTGTCATATAAATGGTACTTTTTGTCAAGGAGAAAGAAACATTTGTAAATCAAGAGCTAGATGGCATAAAGTCAGTTGACTTTGATGCCGGATGTGACCTTTCACAGAAAACTAACAGTTATATAGTTTTTTGTAGTTGAAAATTACCTGCCTTTTTTAATTTAGTTTTTTATTTCCTTTCCTCCTCCTCCTCCTCCTCCTCCTCCTCCTCCTCCTCCTCCT
>Ga0131853_10016446_pt1 | contig 13498 bp, 12 predicted proteins | sample TergutLab28metaG_FD_92764 | JGI IMG/M metagenome (GOLD analysis project Ga0131853, IMG submission 92764) | Labiotermes labralis P1 segment gut microbial communities from Petit-Saut dam, French Guiana - Lab288 P1 (version 2) (version 2) | ecosystem: Host-associated > Arthropoda: Insects >... | reverse complement strand
CACAGACGTATCGATTGTAAGATCGGCTTCTAAAAAAGAGTGGACATCTATGTCTGTTGGGAGTAAAATCGTCTCCGGGTCTACGAGAAATATTCGATTGGTAATGTACGAAAAATCTTGTAGGTTTTGTATCTGCTCGGTAGACAATGGCGTAAAGGTGCGGCGTTCTCGCGGCTGTGATATTTCTGCCGGGGGCGTGAATATTACGTCACCTCTGCCCATAACGTCCACTGCTTGTGTTTCCGGCATGTCTATCGGGTCGCCAAATAAAAACAACTGCAAAGGCTCTTGCCTTAGGCGGTTGCTTGCCCACATAAATAAGAGTGCTACGCACAGCAGCATTATTCCAAGTGTTAAACGTTGTTTTAAAATCAAGCGCACCACCTCATTATTATTATATGCCTATAGGAGGCTTGAAAATGTTAGACAATTTTCTGTTTAGCTTAAATGTGGTTGTACCTGTATTTTTGGTCATGGCGTTGGGATATATATTAAAAAAGCGCGGCATAATTGGTGAAGGTTTTTTGTCCAGTGGTAACAAAATTGTATATTACATCGGTTTGCCTGTTCTTTTGTTTAGAGGCGTTTACACAACTGATATTGGGGATTTTATAGATTTTAGATTTATAGCCTTTGCGCTTTTTAGCTCAATGGCTTCTTTTTTTATAATTTGGGGTATTGCGGCACTGTTTTTGAAGGATAAGACTGTACTTGCGTCTTTTACGCAGGGTTCTTTTAGGGGCAGTTTTGCGCTACTTGGTATTCCGCTTATTTTAAACATGGCCGGGGATGCAGGCATGGCGAGGGCTGCGCTGGTGGTAGTTTTTATTGTGCCATTTTTTAATGTGTTTTCCATTATGGCACTTGCCCCCTGTGCCGAAGGGCGTGTGGGTATTAAAACGATATTTTTTGCGGTGATAAAAAATCCGTCCAATATAATGATTGCTTTTGGTATTTTGTTGGCTGTATTTGATTTGTCGTTACCTACTATGGTAAGCGGTGCAATAAATACCACGGCAAACATGGCAACACCGCTTGCGCTGTTGTGCTTGGGCGGCGGCATGGTTTTCCGTGGTTTTGATGCGAAGTTTAAGTATGCGGTCATCGGCAGTCTTATAAAAGTGGTGGCGCTTCCCATCGCATTTGTTGCGGTGGCAGTGCTGCTGGGCTTTAGGGATTACGACCTTGCGGTTATCCTTATGCTTGGCGGAATTCCGTCTGCCGTGGTGGGGTATGCAATGGCAGTGCAAATGGGCGGGGATGCTTATGTTGCGGGTACTATTGTGGTCATTTCTACAATAATGTCGGCAGCTACGCTTACCGTGTTTATTTATATATTAAGGGCAATGGGGCTGTTGGCGATATGAGTATGAAGAAAAAGTTTTTTGTTGGGGTTTTAGTGGTTGGTTTTTTTATAGCACTGGTACACGTTATCCATATGTTAACGCTGGACAGAATGGTGCAGTATAGAGAAATCGACTTTTTTTCGGCAAATTGGCCTGCGGAGCTTAACGGCTACCGCATTGGTTTTATAGCTGATACGCACAGGTTGTATGCAGATGATTTGGAAACAATTGTTGCAGAATTAAACGATAGAAATTTGGACTTGTTGTTGCTAGGCGGAGACTATGCCTACATCCGCAATATTTTTGGCGGCAGAGGGCTTAGTTATTTTTATGCCAGCCAAGCCGAGTATGTAAGCAGTGTATTTACAGCTTTTGCAAGCGTAAATACAACCGACGGCATATTTGGTGTGGAAGGCAACCATGATATACACTTCCCAGTTGGGGAAATAATGGCGCAAGCGGGTATCGGTTTTTTGCAAAACAGTGGGCTGCATATACGTGATGGATTTTTTCTTGCCGGTGTGGACGACTTATGGCACAGAAGCCCCTGTATAGAAACCGCAACGTCCGATGCAGCGCAGGACGACTTTGTATTATTGCTGACACATCACCCCGATGTTGCGATGAAGCAAGACACAAGTGGTGTAGACCTGATACTTGCCGGGCATACACATGGCGGGCAGATAACGTTTTTTGGCTGGCCGTTTTATTTGTTAAGGGGTAGTATAACCGATTACGGCACACGGTTTGGCTATGGCTGGGCAGAGTCGAGACATGGTGTGCCTGTTTATGTGACAAGAGGTTTGGGGAATTATTCTGTGCCAAGGGTGTTTGCCAGGCGGCAGGTTGTTGTATTTACGATGTGGACAAGATAAACCCCTTGCCCGGAATAAGCCGTACCTTCTGCACCCTACCCTCATAAACAACAGTAAATTCTCTGGCGGAAAGCTGCGCATCCGGCGTAAGTTCCGCTTTTTTTAATGCACCGTTTTCGAAGTAAATATTCACAGTAACCCCGCCCATTGCACGCAAGCCCTTAATATGCCCGTCAGCAAATGCCTTAGGCAGCGCAGGCAACAAGTAAATTTTATATTCTCCGTTATTACATTCGCTATGCAGCAGCATTTCTGTTACGCCTGCGGTTGCGCCAAAGTTGGAATCTATTTGGAAAGGGGGATGCGCACCAAACAAGTTTGGATAGCAACCGCCCAGCCAGCCTGTTGCAGGGCGTAATTGCTTCTTTAAGCAGGCAAAAGCCCGTTCCGGTTTTTGCAGCCTTGCCCATAAGCTTATGCGCCACGCCAATGCCCAGCCGGTCGCTTCTTCGCCACGCAGGTCCAATGTGCGGGCGCAAGCATCGGCCAATTCCGTGCCGGGTTTTATTTCGTAACCCGGATACAACGGATATAGATGCGATGTATGCCTGTGTTCAGGTTCTGCTTCGGGCAAATCCTCGCTCCATTCAAGCAGTTGCCCTTTTGCCCCAATTTGGTACGGCGGCAGTTTTTTTATCGCTGTTGCCGCTTGTTCCCGCAGGGCGGACATTTCTGTGTCGAGTGTTTCTGCTTCAAGCAGCTTACATGTGGCTATTGTGTTGTTTAAACATTCTTTTATTATTGCGGTGGTCATGGTGGTTGTTTTGCTTACGCAGCAGGTTTTGCCATCAATTATAAAATCATTTTCCGGAGATGTAGACGGCGCAAAAATAAGGCAACCGCTTGCATCCTCGGTTAGCACATCTAAATAAAACAGCGAAGCATCCCGCAGAATAGGGAATGCCGTCTCTCGCAAAAAAGTCATATCTTGCGTGTACAAATATCGGTTGAAAACATGCGCACTAAACCAGCCCGCAGCCATCGGCCAAAATGCCCACCTGCACGCACCTTTGTTATCTTCGCCAACAGAATTTGCCGCACCCCATATGTCCGAATTATGGTTAACGGTAAAACCTCTTGCGCCGTACTGCGACTTTGCAATGCTTGCACCTGTAATGTGCAAGGTGTTAATAAAATCGATAAGTGGCTCGTGACATTCCGAAAGGTTAGTGGATTCGGCAGGCCAGTAGTTCATTTCCGTGTTGATGTTAACCGTGTAGTTGCTGCTCCATGGCGGATGAAGATGCGGATTCCATATTCCTTGCAGGTTAAGCGGAATTGTGCCGGGGCGAGAGCCGGATATCATTAAGTAACGCCCGTATTGGAATAGTAGGGCAAAAAGCTCCGGGTCATTTTCCGGCGTTTGCCAATTTGCCAAGCGTTCGGGTAGGGGTAGGCTTGCAAGCGTGCTGTTGCCTAAGTTGATATCTACCCGATTGTATAGGTTTTGATAATCTGCTATGTGTCTGTCCCGCAAAGTTGCATAATCTAGGTTCAAGCTTGCTGCCAAGTCTTTTTCGCAATTGGTGGCGTATGGTGCGCCGTTTAGCCCCGGAAATTCGAACGCACCGTTAAAGCTGGTGCGGCAACAGAAGCGGATGACAACAGCGTCTGCGTTTTTTACAAACAACACATCGCCCTCTGCAAATGTTTCGCCGCCGCTTACTTCAAAATCGGCAATAGCAGCGAACCTCATGCCCTGCTTGTCGGGGGTGGAATCATAAACGATAGGTTCATCCCCCATGTGGTAGAGCGGGCGGGCAACCGACGGCGCAATGCCGTCAAGTTTTAACCGATTATATTCCGCCGTAGCATTGGCGTTTAGCTGGCAAGTAAATTGTGCGGCAAAAGATATAGCTCCGGCAACGTCGGCGGATAAACGCATAACCATCACTTGGTCGGGTGCGCTGACGAAATATTCACGTTTGTATCGGATTTTATTTTGACAGTACTCCAAAGATACAACGGCATTGTTTAAATCCAGCACACGATTGTATTCGGTTGCCGTGTCGTCTTCCATTTCTAAAACCATATCGCACAGAGGAAGGTAGCCTTGGGTGTAGCTGCCCTGCATATTGGCTTCTATATAGTCTTGTGCTTGGCGATATTTGCCTTGCATTGCCAATGCTCGTGCGGCGTGAAAATGATGTTGCTTATCCGGAAGGTTTAGCGTTTTTGGATACCCGGACCATAATGTATCGTCGTTTAAGGAAATCTTTTCTGTACCAACGCCCGACCAAACCATTGCGCCAATGCGCCCGTTTCCAAGGGGCAGGGCTTCTTCCCAAACAGCTGCCTCTTGGTTATACAGCATTTGCATGATAGTTTGCCTCCTTACGCGCGCAAGCGCGCTTTATTATTAGACAAAATCCATAAAAACTTGATTTGCTAAATCCAGCCCTTTTGGGGTTAACTTTACATTACCGTTATCTAGGGTTAAAAGCCCTTTTTTTATTTGTGCTGTAACAATGCCTTTGTATGCCGGCGGTACATCTGCTTCCGCAATGCCATCTAACAGGCGCAAACCCAATATCATGGTTTCGGTATCGTGGTCGGCTGGCGTCAGAACTTCTATATCCTGTGGCATATTATTGCCGCCAATATATTCCGCCATATCGCTAATATTCCGCCATCGCTTTGCCCCATCAAAAGAAGCTGCGCCCAGCCCAAATCCCCTGTATGGCACACGCCGCCAGCAGTTAACATTATGCCTGCTTTCATAGCCCGGCTTGGCAAAATTAGAAAGCTCGTAATGCTTATACCCTGCAGCTTGCAGCATTTCACGTGCCATATGATACATGACACGGTCTGTCGCCTCATTCGGCAACATATAATCGCCTTTTACAAAAAGAACATCGTATAGCGGCGTACCTTCCTCCAGCGTTAAGCTATAGCAAGAAATATGCTCCGGCTTGAGCGCAATCACTGCTTCTAATGTCTCTTGCCAATCCTGTAGGGTTTGATTCGGCAGGGCAAACATCAAATCTACACTTATATTATCAAACCCAACTTCCCTTGCGGCATGGTAATTTTCTAAAAATTCTTCCATGCTATGCAAGCGGTTGATTGCTTTTAGCAAATGTGGCTTTGTGGTTTGCAACCCTAAACTAAGCCTGTTGACCCCACTTGCTTTTAACGCCTCTAAGTATGTGCGATTTAACGTACCTGGGTTTGCCTCTACTGTAACCTCTATGCGGGGGGGCATTTCGGCAAGGGGTTTTTGGACACAGTGACTCTCGGAATAGAATTGAGTGTTTTTCTCAATTATCTTCCGAGTCGGAGTGAAAGGTGAATCCCCTTGCAGGGGCAGCCCGGATAATATCCGCTGTAACAAAAACGAAGGCAACGCCGTGGGCGTGCCTCCTCCAATGTAAATAGTATCAATTTCGGGCAGGGTGGTGCCTGCAATTTCTTTCAAGAGTGCATCAACATAATCGTCTTGCTTAGAGCAGTCTTCAAACGATAAAAAATCGCAGTAGCTGCACTTTTGCACGCAAAAAGGGATATGTACGTAAACGCCATACATGTGTCGTGTTCCATCCGAACTAAAACTACACCGCCTTTGCGGCAAATTTTCCGCCATGCGTCGTTATCTCCTCCTTGCGTACCACGTGGGTACGCTGCGTTGTCGCTTCCTCGCCTGACGAAAAATTATCACGCAAATTCGATGCAGTTTCAATTCGGATGAAACACTAATTCTCATCCAATTTCAACACATTCATAAACGCTTGCTGCGGCACTTCTACAGAACCTATGCTGCGCATACGTTTTTTACCTTCTTTTTGCTTCTCCAAGAGTTTTTTCTTACGGCTTATGTCGCCGCCGTAACATTTTGCCAAAACGTCTTTGCGCATTGCACCTATGGTTTCGCGGGCAACAATACGGCTGCCAATTGCTGCTTGTATAGGAATTTCAAACTGGTGGCGAGGGATTTCTTTTTTTAGCTTCTCTACTATTTTGCGCCCACGCTCGTGCGCCGTTTTGGAAAACACAATAAACGACAGCGCATCCACAAGCTCGTGATGCACAAGGATATCCAGCTTTACAAGGTCGCTGCGTTCGTAGCCTTTTAGCTCGTAGTCAAACGATGCATAGCCACGGCTACGGCTTTTTAACGTATCAAAAAAGTCGTAGATAATTTCATTTAGTGGCAACTCGTAAGTGAGAATTGCACGGGTTGCGTCCATATATTCCATACCGATATACACGCCTCTGCGTTCTTGGCACAGTTCCATTATCGAGCCGATAAAGTCCGCAGGCAGCAGAATTTCTGCCTTTACAATGGGTTCTTCCATATAATCTATGCGGGAAGGATCCGGCAAATCGGCAGGGTTAGAAAGGTCTATCACTGTGCCGTCGGTTTGGTGGACTTTGTATATTACGCTTGGCGCAGTGGTAACAAGCTCTAGGTTGTACTCCCGTTCCAAACGCTCCTGAATAATTTCTAAATGCAAAAGCCCAAGGAAACCGCAACGGAAGCCAAAGCCCAGCGCAATAGAAGTTTCCGGTTCAAAATGCAGCGCAGCGTCGTTTAGGCGCAGCTTCTCCAGCGACTCCCTAAGGTCTACATATTTTGCGCCATCCGCAGGAAAAATGCCGCAGTATACCATGGAGTTTACCGCTTTGTATCCGGGGAACGGCTCTTTTGTCGGGTTGCCGGTTTCTGTTACCGTATCACCAATGGCGGTGTCTGCAACATTTTTAATGCTGGCAGTAAAGTAACCTACCTCGCCTGCTGTTAGCACGCCCGAAGAAACATATTTTCCCGGTCCAAAATAACCTGTGTCAACAACTTCGAATTTTTTATTGGTTGCCAGCATGTGAACGTTCATGCCTTTTTTAAGCACGCCGTCTATCACACGCACAAAAACGATAACGCCTTTGTATGCGTCAAAAATAGAGTCGAAAATCATTGCCTTAAGCGGCGCAGTAGGGTCGCCTGTAGGGGCGGGGATTTTATTAACAATAACGTCAAACACTTGGTCTACGTTAAGCGAAGTTTTTGCAGATATAAGCGGTGCGCCTTCGGTATCCAGGCCTATAACATTTTCTATATCCTGTTTAACTTTTTCCGGGTCGGCAGCAATAAGGTCAATTTTGTTTATAACCGGCGCAATTTCCAAGTTGTTGTCCATAGCAAGGTAAACGTTGGCAAGCGTTTGCGCTTCTATACCTTGGGCGGCATCAACCACCAAAAGCGCACCTTCGCAGGCGGCAAGCGAACGGCTTACTTCGTACGTAAAGTCCACATGCCCGGGGGTGTCTATCAAATTTAAAATATATTCCTTACCGTCGGCAGCGGTATGCACAAGCCGCACAGACTGCGCTTTTATTGTGATGCCTCGTTCCCGCTCTAAGTCCATGTTGTCCAGTACTTGGCTTTGCATTTCTCTTGCGGTTAAAACGCCTGCAAGTTCAATCAAACGGTCTGCCAAAGTGGACTTTCCGTGGTCTATATGGGCGATAATGCAAAAATTGCGGATGCGTGTCATTTGCTCACGTATTTGTTGTTCGTTCATTATTGATACCTCGAATACTAGTTTTGAATGATAGTCTTAGACATTTTCTTAGAAATGATAACATGTAGCCTGCAAAATTTCTACAATTACTTGATTATTCTGCGAAATTTGCATATAATCAGGGTTACTAACGGAAGGGGCGGTTCTTTTGCGTGTAGTCGCAGGTGTTGCCGGGCGAACCAAGTTGGTTGCGCCTAAAGGAATGGACACACGCCCCACGTCGGATATGGCAAAAGAAAATTTGTTTAACATACTAGCTCCACATGTGCGTGGTGCTAGATTTTTAGACTTGTTTTGCGGCAGCGGTGCAATAGGCATAGAGGCGTTAAGCCGAGGTGCAGACGAAGCTGTTTTTGTAGAAAATGCAAAGCCCGCAATAGATGCCACCCAACAAAACTTGGAAAAAACAAAACTGAAGGCAGATGTTTTAGCCTTCCCCGTGCAACGTGCAATAGACCTGCTGGAGAGCGAAAAACGCTGCTTTGATATCATTTTCCTAGACCCGCCGTACGAAACCGATTTGCTGATACAAACACTAAAGCACTTGTCCAAAACGCATTTACTTGCGGCAAACGGATTGCTTATTGCAGAAACCGATTCTAATTTTGGTGATATAGTGGGCGTACCAAGGGAGTTTGCCCTTGTGGATAAACGCAACTACGGGCGCACATGCTTCTTATTTTATAGGTGGGCGGTGACGGCAGCATGACAATAATCTACCCTGGTAGTTTTGACCCGGTAACGCTTGGGCATATAGATATCGCACAGCGTGGCGCAAAAGTTGCAGATAAGCTGATTATTGCCGTGCTGGATAACCCAAACAAAAAATCACTGTTTTCCGTAAACGAGCGGCTGGAATTTTTGCAAGATGCGCTGGGCAATGTGCCAAATATAGAAATAGATTCGTTTTCGGGTTTGTTGGCAGAATATGTAGCACGACGCCGGGCAAGGGCAATACTGCGTGGCGTGCGGGGTGCAGAAGATTTTCAGCAAGAAGTAAAATACGCCACATATAATAATTTATTGGCGAGTATTGAGACGTTTTTTATAGCGGCAAGCCCGTCGCTTCAGCATATTTCAAGCAGTATGGTGCGGGAAGCGGCGCAATTAATATATGCCAATGCTTACAGCGATTTGGCACTGGACAGTTTAGTTACTTCAAAAGTAAAAGCAGCACTTAAAAACATGACGGTCAGGTAGGGTGAATTTATGGATGCGTTGCAAGATTATTTAGACGAACTGGAAGATTTGATTGAAACCGGCAGGTTTAATCCAATCACCAGAAAAATATCAGTGGAAAAGGATCGCATACTGGACATTATTAACGAAATAAGGATGAACTTGCCCGACGACTTTAACAAAGCAAAGCGTATTCTTTTAGAAGAAGAAAAAATTATAAAAGCGGCAGAGTACAAAGCAATTAACATACTGGACGCCGCAGAAGCCGAAGCAAAAATGATGACAAACCAGCACGAGCTGTTTAGGCGTGCGTCAGAACAAGCGTCGGAATTAATTGAAGATGCAAAAAAACAAGCCAGAGAGCTACGTGCCGGTGCTTCCGGCTACGTGGAAGAAAAGCTTGAGCTTGCAGAAAAACAAATGCGTGAGTATATAGACAATATTGACGCACAGCATAAAAAAGTTATGGAGTACTATTCCGAAACGCTGGAAGTGCTGTACGACAACAGACAAGAATTGCGCAGGTAAAATATAACCCCCAATCGATTAACATCGGCTGGGGGTATTTTAGAAAAGGAGACAATTATGCCACAGAATAATTTAAGAGCAATTTCAATTGCATTTTTTATATTTGGAATAATAGTATTTTTATTTTTAGGCGGTATTCCGGCGATACAAACATTTCTTGCATCCACACGAGATGTTCATGTGCTTCATGGCATATTTGCGAGCCCGTCGGTTGGGTTTGAAAACTTTCGAGATTTATTTGATTTAGATGTATTTCCAAGGATGTTTAGCAATTCGCTTTCTTTATCCTTGCTGCCGGCGATACTGGCTATAGTTATTGCCATTCCGTTTGCAGGGATAGTGGGAAGCATGGCACGCAGCAAGGTGCGTTCTGCTGCTACGATTGCATTGCTGTTGCCTGCCTTTATTCCGGATATTATTTTAGCTTTTTTGGTGTCCGTAGAACCCGATTCATTTAGGTCGGTAATGATTTTGCTTAATACCATAAGGCCGGCGGCGATATGTGCTTTTGTTGGCGCATGTGCGGCAGGGTTGTATCGGGATAAAGGCAAAAGCGTACTGCATGGTGCTGTCGTAGGTGTTATTGTTGGCAGTGCAGCAAATTTTGTGAGGTTTTTATCAACTAATCTTGAGCTTCATACATTATTTTTTAATCCTTCAGTTGCTTCTGCTGCGGAGACATTCGACACTTTTAGTTTCCAAAGAGGTTTTATATTTATGCAAATGTCCACAGCATCTATGGTGTGGGTATTTAGAACAGTGCTGCAAATGGGGATGGCTGTTGTAGTGGCGGTTATTGTATTTTTATGTGTTAGAACAAGGGCGGACGAAAGTACGAGCCGTGACATTTCTGACAGTGAGCAAAATAACTTAGCCGGGGTAATCCCGGGTGTATTGTGCGCATTGGCGTTTGTTGCCAGCTTGTTCATACCTGTTGCATTCGGTAGTATATTTGAAAGCGCAGTGCTTCAAGCCGTTGGAAACAGCGTTTTAGTTACTGTGTTTTCGGCTGTATTATTTGGCATACCACTATTTTTGTTCACTGTGTGGCTTTGCACAAATATCAATAAAATAGGAGCATTGATACTCATGCTCCTGCTGGTTGCTATTGTAAATAATATCATTGGGGAATTTCTCTATTATCGCACATTGGGTTTATTCAATACGCATTTGATTCTTATATTTGCGAACGCTTTAAACTTGACCTTTGTTTTGCCTATAGCATACTTGGCAAGATTAAAGCACCCGGACATAACCACATTTGGCAAACTTATGCGTAGTTTGCTGCCATATTTAACCGCATTTTTGGGGTTGTTTACAGCTACTACATGGGGCAGCAGCTTTTCTCAAGTGCTTTATACTACCAGGGTAAATGATTGGGGTGTTTCTATGTTGCTAAGGCAAATAATGACTTTTGGACAATTGTCAACGGAAGGTTTAATTTTTTGGATATCCATACCGGTGTTGGTGATTGCAGCGGCTACGGTAGTTGTTTTTACGCTGATGGACAAAGACGTTACGCCAGCCCCATAAAATACGAATGCGTTAATGCGATATTGCTATGGAAGCTGAAAAATATGTGAAAAATAATTGGTGCAGCGATATTGTTATAAGTGCGGTATAAAAAGTTTAGCCAGCAATGTAGGGCAAACAACCAAAACATGGGCAGCGGAATGGACGACATGAAAACCCAAGTAAAATTTTGCCCTGTTAAAATGGTGTGTAGCGGTATAAAAAATAATGCAAACAAAAAAGCTGTAATAGCCGTTGCGGCAAGGTCGGATTTTAACAGCCCAACTAAACGGGTTTGTATGTAGCTGCGGAACAAAACTTCTTGGCTAACCACGGTTATGATTATAAACAACAATGCCAGCGGCAACCAAGACATAAGCGATGCTTCTTCTGCATCCATAAACCGGTTGCCCATGCCTATGCGCATAATTTCTGCGCCGCCGTAAGCACGCTCAAAAACGGAAGCATCCAGTATAAAGCGTGTGGCAAAAAAGAACATTGCACCAAGTGCAAGCCCCAATAGTGCAGACTGCCACAAGCCTTTTTGGTGTATCCCCAGCGTGCGTAGCTCTTCTTTGCGCAGGAGGACGAGTGCAAGCACAACAATTATGACAATAACGGATGCGGGTACAAACATTCGCATTCCGTTTGTGCGTAGGAATATCCCGGCTACGTAAAATAAAAGAACACTAACGAGAAAGACGGCTATCGCAATAATGCCGTCTTTTTTTGTGTAGTAGCTGTGCATTTTATTATAGTTTTCGAAAAACATAGCTTATTCCTCCAATGTCGGTTCGTCCTCAAGCCCTGCTTGCAAAAATTCCAGCGGCTCGCTGTTTGCAAGTATTTCGTCCAAGTTTTTTAGCCCGTAGAAAATAAGAAATTCTTCCGATGTGCCAAAAAGCAGCGGGCGACCGGGGGCATCAAGCCGCCCTACTTCAGTTACAAGCCCGTATTCTACCAGTTTGTTTACCGCATAGTCGGAGTTTATGCCACGGATGCCTTCTATAGCACCACGGGTGATGGGTTGTTTGAACACGATGATAGCAAGTGTTTCTAAAATGCTTTGCGAGAACGCCGCACGTGGCTTTTTTTGTAAAAGCCGTTGCACAGCGGGGTAGTAAAGCGGGTTGGTACAAAGCCGATATGCGCCGTCTACTTCTTGCAATTGCACGCCGGAAGCGTTTTTTCTGTAGATTTCTGCCATGTGTTCCAGCAGATTGCGTGTGAGGGGGATGTCTGTTTCCAATGCCTCGGCAAGGCGTTCCAGCGGCACACTTTCGGGGCTGGCAAATAGCATGGCCTCCAGCATGTTTTCTTTCTCATTTAAGCCGCTTGGCATGGCAATACCTCCACATCGGAAAAAGGTTCGGGCTGGCTGGCGTGGATTTGCCCACGGCGTACCATTTCCAGCAGTGCCAAAAATGTGACAACCATTTCGTTTTTGCTGCGGCAGTCGAGGAACAGCTCACGCAAACTTACCCGCCCGTTGGTATCCAGCAGTTCACGAATAAACGCTACCTTTTCCGTAACGCTAAACTTTTCCCGCTGTACGCTGCCGAACTCGCTGCGTACACGGTCTCGGCGGTCTTCCTTGCGGTTCATAACATCGGTAAATACTTGCATAAGCCAATGCAACCCCGGCATGTCGGTAGGCAAAGTGGTGTCGGTTTCTTTTTGCAGCTCTTTTAGTAGCGGCAAATCGCCGATGCTTGGCACACGCTCGCCCATGGGGGCAATTTCACGCAACTTTTCTGCAATGTTTTGCGCTTGCTTGTAGGCAAGTAGTTTGGCCACCAATGCTTCCCTTGGGTCTTCGGGTTCTTCTTCCTCTTTCTTTGGGCGAGGAAGCAGCATTTTGCTTTTTATCTCCAGAAGTGTTGCAGCCATCACAAGAAACTCGCTTAGTTGCCCCATGTCCGGCGGCAGCTTGGCGATTTCTTCTAAATACTGGTTGGTTAGCGTGGCTATAGGGATGTCGTAAATGTCTATCTCGTGCTTTTGTATCAATTTTAGCAAAAGGTCCAGCGGCCCTTCGTATACATCCAGTTTAAATTCCATTAGCGAATTAACCTCTAACTTCCGCCCCGTATTTTTTTTGCAGATTGTCGAGAATAGCGTCAAGGTTTTTTTGAATTTCCGGCAGGGTAAGCGTGCGGTCGGTGGCACGGAATTTTAGTGCATACGCCATAGACTTGTAACCCTCGCCCACTTGCGCCCCTTGGTATACGTCGAAGAGTTTAACGTCCACCAGCAGTTGCCCGCCTTTTTCTTTTATTGCGGCTGCTAGGTCTGCTGCGGGGATTTCTTGCCGCACTTTGAAAGCAAAATCACGTGACATGGCAGGGAAAACCGCAGGGTTAGTGAATTTGAATTTGTATGCCTCGGCAATGTTGTGCAACGCTTCCATGTGCAGCCACGCTACATAAACTCTTGTGCCGATATCGTAATTTTTTGCAACGGTAGGGTGAATTTCGCCAAGCAAGCCAAGCGAGGTTGCTGCGTCTCGTGGGTTTGCGCTTGTTTTAACGGAGATGGT
>Ga0131853_10016444_pt1 | contig 13500 bp, 8 predicted proteins | sample TergutLab28metaG_FD_92764 | JGI IMG/M metagenome (GOLD analysis project Ga0131853, IMG submission 92764) | Labiotermes labralis P1 segment gut microbial communities from Petit-Saut dam, French Guiana - Lab288 P1 (version 2) (version 2) | ecosystem: Host-associated > Arthropoda: Insects >... | reverse complement strand
TTATTTACAATGTCCTAAATCCATATTAACGTGAGATTAGTAAATGTAACATATTGCAATACAGTTTAGAAAATACGGTTATGCAAGCTGTCATTTGAATATGTTGTATTCACCAATTTTACAATAGTCCGGGTTTAATTAGTGTAAAGACTTCTCACGTAAAGATAGTTGTTTCGGAACAGACAAGTTTGAAGAGGGGGACCGAGACAGTCCCCGAAGCGTAGTGTATTTCATTTTAATAAATACGGTGGAAAAAGTCCAAAAAATCTAAGAGTTCAAATCATAAACTTAACCAACAATATATTAACCCGCTACTTTATACTGTAATTACAGTGTCAACCATTTGAAACATGGCAAAAATACGTTTTCCATATTATAACCCTGTATTTTATAAATCAGAACTACACAGTAAATTTTATTGTCCATATTGTTATTCACCAAGCGATCTAAAGGAATTCTGAGAAGGATACTACAACTAGAAATAAAGACATTTTTTAAATGAAAAAAAACTGGTATTGTGACGTGACTGGATTCTAGAGCAGGGGGGCAGAAATTGAATATACTTGGGTGTCACCTTATTCTGTGATGTGTGTGAGGAGAGCAACACTTGGAGCAAGTTTGTTTTGCATGAAGGATCTAAAGTACACCAAATGCAGAATGTGCATTGGACTGGGATATCTCCACATGTTTCACATCAGACACTGCGCAATACCATTCTACAAAATTTTGTATTTGCCAGTAGTTATATTGAAAATTAGTCGGTTATATTTCATTCCTGTTCAAAACCCGCCAAAAGCTTTGCAGGATGCTGAAATCAAAATTTTCACCTTTAAATGACAAATATATATGTATATGTAAATATATATATATATATAAAACTTTAGGCTCTTTAGAAAAGAGGGATCACCATTCTACAAAAATTTGTATTTGCAGGGAGTTATGTAGTAAATTATTCGGTTAGATTTCATTCCTGTTCAAAACCAGCCCAAAGCTTTACAGGATGCTGAAATCAAAATTTCCTTTAAGTGAAAAAAATATATATACACAATTTTAGGGTCTCTAAAAGAAAGGGATCATTATGGAGAATATTTTTAAATTATGTAAAGTATGGATTTTATTCAGGAACACACTTCCTTTGTTCGGTAAAATTTTGAAATATGTCAAATATTTAAAGAAAAACAACGGAAAATAATATTTAACTTCACGCAGCTATGTCCGTACAACAACTAATTAAATTCATATAAGTAAACTCATACCTGAAATGAACATCCATGAAAATATGATATATATATAAAATAACAAAAAATATATTTTGGAAAATACGCACACTTGTTTGGGACACAAATTTAAACATGTCAAGCCATCAGATAAATGCTTCCTGTAGCTGCGTTGTTTACTTACTGATGTAGCCGTCCTTATTAGTTTGATTTAGAATTACGAAATCTACAAACTGATCGCAGTAGAAGTGATATGGCTGAAAGTTGTCGAACAGGAAATCTCCCATGTACTCGTCCATGTAGGTCCTCAAAATACGTCGGTCGAAACTATCTAGGACTCGTCCACCATATATCACCTGCAAATAGAAGATATATAACCTACACAAGGCACCAAATTGCGAGACAATAAGCTCAAACCTGACAGCCTCTTGCTGCATATGTGGGGCTATTAAAGAGACACGAATGTCCTTAAATTCGACATATTTGATTGTGAGAATAAGCGTTGGTTTCTGATCACGAAGGTCATGGGTCGTTCCACGTGGAAGGAAACGTGTCATTGGGATGTGTCACTACGAGTACTTCGGATTTTCCCTGGCAGTTTTTAATTCCACGCCAATGTTTCGCATTCATTCTTCTGTGAACAGGAAGATTAGCAAAGGGCCTATTCGAGACTCAGTTCTGCAGAGATATAAAATTCCTCCGCCTCAAAATACAGAATAATTAAAGGGCTTTGACATTAGGCGACAGATAATAAAAATTTTAAAACAACGTTAATATAAAAAAAAAGAAAATTTCTGATTTTATAAGAGTAAAATGTGTTCTACTGAGGATTAAGCCGTTATTTGCAACGCTTCTTTCAGCTGCTGTCACTCGTTGGGGATGAGATTCTAGCAGTGATGATTTTTCCGTTTTCCCGGAAATTATAATTGATTTTCTGAACGTCAGCGTCGACTACATTTCATGACCAACCGGAATATTCAAAGGCCAAACATGATTTTACAGTGTTCTCTCTGACTTGTAGTTATCACCACATTAACTGTAATTCTTGAGCAAATTTCACTAATTAAGCAGACTTCATGTTACATCAGGTGACATGAAGGGCGCCGGTAGCGCTTTTCTTGAGGTGGTGTACATTACCTACGGCGTAGATTGCCAGATGTTTTAACGATCAACGCTGAACAAGTCAGTAACACAGCTATCATTAAAATTATTAACTAGCAACTAGGCTAAAACTCTAGTAATTTACGAAATTTAAGTTTGTTTGTATAGGTTGCTTTGTGCTGTTTGTTGTAATCAATTATTAAATGTCAAAATCCCAGGGTTACTCAACTGCACCACCCACTTTGCATCTCGCTACCGGCGCCCCTCACTTGCACATTTATTTATCACTGGGATTTAAATTTAAAAATAATGTAAGTCTTTATGCCCTGAATTAAGAAATATAAAGATTACGTAAAGAGAATGGGTGAGGATGGATGATGGAAATAGCATGGAACTGTTAACGTACGAAAGGATAAACGGACGAAAACGCTGGAAACTTAAGTTTAAATTGAGAAAACACGCCTTTGAGATTCCTGTTCACATTAAATGTAAAAATCAGAAATGTATTTTTTATAAATATAATTTTGTCAATAAGACGACCGAAATGTAGGTGGTAAGAAGTTTGGGTCCGCAGTTTGTGTGAAATTGACGAGAGGGAAAAAAAGGGAGCAGACTTAATATATTTTCCGCCTTATAGATGTGGAAATCGAGGCGAGAATTAGACGGAACGGCCTCGGGACTTTGCATTGCCAATTTTTTAATTTAGCAACGCTGAACTTTCGTGTATTAGGCCTTATTGCTACCAGAGTCAGTTTGAAATACCACAACACACAACGTACCTCGCCAATAAGGTATTTCAAACTTCTCCAGGGGATTCTTGAATCGTTTGCTTCAAGTGATTTTGTTAAATATGTTCCCAATATTTTCACACAGGCGTTGAAATCTGATTCGTTGAAGTCATAACAAACGTTCCACCCAATCTTTTCATACTTTCGGCGTTCCTAATAACAGAAATAAAACCGCATTACAGTCAATTCACTGAAATGAGGAAAAAAGAAAGAGCTATCATCGCACGTCTGCCACTTTTACAATAATACAAAAGATACTTCACTCTCAGTACGAATTTTCTTTGTGAAACACAAATTGTAACGATGTACTTGAAGGTAATATGGCCACACTAAGATTCTTCATTCCTTTGCATCACTTTAGTAAGGCTTTAAAACAAGAAACAAACACGATATATACAGGCAGTACAACAATAAGACTTGTGACTGCAGTTGCTTGTAACGAGAGACAGAAACAATAATCTGAAACGTACGCTTGCGGCCATATTGTCTGAACTACGCAGATAATATGGCCAGCAGAAATTTTCTCTAGAAACTGCATTTAATGAAAAAGAAATTACAAGTGAATTGTCAAAATATCATGAGGAATTATCTCACGTCTGTAACCTGAAAAATATTGAATATTCTCATTTTAAATTCACAAATATGTGACAAATAAAAATATATTTATTACAAAAGAAGAACAAACATATGGCAACAGGAAAACATTTCCAGCTTCTTAAAATGTCAGGTGCGTTACGACATATTGCACACAGCAAATAATCAATGACATAGTCACTTTCTGCTGTCAAGCCCTCTTAATCTTCAAGGTTTTGGCCATCTAACCTGCACATGATGGGTGTCTTTCTGTCTCTGCTAAAAGATTTACACATAATGATACAAGATCCAGTTATAAATCATAATTTAACCAAAATCTATAGATATTTCTACATGATATAATACCTGGACCACAGCATGGAAGAACGCCAGGACATAAACCAGTGACAGGAACGCTGGATGCCTACAGCTCTTCAGTGTCTGGTTACTCAGCTTGTAGTAAGTACTTCTTAATTTCATCTTCAGGCCATGTGGAGGTTCAGTCACCACTGTTGGCAATAAAGCACACATGATTCCAGTTCGTCATTTTCTTCATCCAAATTGATGGCTGTTTACGTCCTCTTCTTCACATAGATTTATATAATTATAGGTGTGTGTCGAAAAAATCACACAACAAATGTTGTGATCGATAACACTTAGTGTGTTTAGGTGTTTGTGTGTATGTGCGACAGAGAGAAATGATTTCTGAGGTCGTAAAAGGTTGGAAATGAATGAGGATGGAGCTGATGGTGGTGGTGGTGGTGGTGGTGGTTGCGGCACACAGGCACTAGGAGGGGATGAAAGAAGAAGATATGAAAATAAAGAAGAAGAATGTAAAGGTAAAGTGATCCCGTTACAGGCCCTGTGTGGCCCAGAGGGTGGGTAGAAGTATAGCTCTACTCTTCCTTGACCGCGGCACTAGAAGAGGCATAGTGGTCAGCAGCACGCTCCGGCTGCACTTTGCCCCCGGGAAAGACCCGGTACCCATTTTACACGAGGATGGGTGGGCCCCAGGGCCGGTCTGGATGGGCGGAAAATATCGTCCCCACCGGGATTCGATCCCGGACAGTCCAGTCCGTAGTCAGTCGCTATACCGACTGAGCTACCGGGCCCACAGGAGAAGAAAAGGGACGACAAATATAAGAAAACATATTTTCAAATGTGGCATAGACCTAATCAGGATCTCAGTATGATCAAATGCGTTGTGCCATTTTCTGATATTTACCTTTTAATGACCTCTGCAAGATACCGATAGGAAACCCAGGCGTCGGATCTGCTGTGATCCACAGTCGAAAGTCACGGTGAGGTTCGGGGGTTTGCTGCAGTTCCTTCTCTAGAGTTCTCAAGAAAGCCAGCAGCAGATGGCAGTTCTGAAGCACTAACCATTGTCCGTTGGCAACAGCCATTGTTAGCATATTCAGAGCAATCTGGAATCAAAACTAAACCTAAGCCTATTTATCACTACAGCCCAAGTTAAATATGGCTTCCACTTAAGCAATTAAATGGCACGATAAGGACATAATGCTTGAAACAAAAAGCATGTTGGTAATTTGCTTAGCCTTTGCGCGTGTTCTTGCTCCAAAACTGGTCATCAAGTTTGGATGAAATTTGGTAATGAAGGTTATAATAATATGCCTCGTGACTTTAGTATTCGTGAATGTTATTCCTATTGGTTCAATAAAACGCGTATGTTCTACGGATTTCAAATATAACTTTATGCAAATTCGTATAAAAATTACAATAAATCATTCAGTGCTATCCGTGAATTTACTAGGAAACTTTTTCTATATGGTGAAGAGTGAACGACATATAACAGCATGTTCCTTTTTCAATGTTCCCTGTCCTACTTGTGCCGTAATGAGTTCTGTACAATAGACTTGTACCTGAAACAAATAAGTATGACGGTGAATGTGGTATGTAATATAAAAAAAAAAAGATTTTGTAAAATATGCATTCTATTCCAAATTTCAACATACTTTTCCCCTGCTGTCCGGGGAGCATATGTTGTCATCGTGGGTTCCACGAAGATAATTACGGCCTCAGAATTGCATCGAGCCCTCCAGAGGAGTCCTATCGAGTGTGGTGTGTCGAAGTGTGGATGAAGACCCACAGAGGAGGCTTAGGGCTACTGGGGCTCTCGAGCCATTAGAAAAAAAAATATGTATATTTTTTCAAAATGATTACCAACAAGATGACACTTATGGACTATCCTTTATTTCAGAGTTAGTCGTCCTTCACTCTACATGTTTCGAGCTGCAGGGAGCTCATCATCAGGAGTTCACTTTTTTACTGTACAGGCAGCCTCTGGCATACTGTGTACTGTAACATGTAATGTTTATCTTTAGTTATCTCTAAAATATAATTTGACTATTGTAATTGTAATAGAGATAACTAAAGATAAACATTACATGTTATAATGATGCACGGAACAATGAATGTAAAAAAAAATATATGTATAGTTACTTTACTGAACACAACATTTCCAGGAGCTGGGCCTTGTAACGCCTAATCCAGCACTCATTTTTTAAAGATTCGTCAATCGAACTCAAATCTCCGTATCCTGACCACTCGGTAGATCACAGTACAAGGCGTCACCTTCATATTTTCTTTTCTATTTTGCTAAATTGTATATAGTCACCTTCCTATTCCGTGAGCGATGGGGGCTCTTTTTCCACAGCAAAACGGAAGAAGCACTAAACTAAACACTCATCTCCATGCTCTGAGGATCATGTGCGTGGAACATCACTTACATTTCTCATTGCTTAAGTGCTCTAGTAAATGTAACCCATCAAGGTAACGGTAATTTACGGACCGACAGTTCTCCGAGGAAACCAGAGGTTGAAAAACATTCGTGTAATTAGTTTTTTTCAGTTGTCGTTCTTGGCTTCCTCTTCCAGTTACTCTCTACTAAATACACAATCCATTGAGTTTGTTTTCCTGAATTCTGTCAATTGACAATTTATATCCCCGCCACAACAAAGCCAGCGCTCATTCAGTGGAATTTGTCCAACCTGAATTATTATATTCAAAATAAGTCTTGCCTGAAACATGTTTTAACAAGTAGTGGTACTAAACTCACCAGTTCCTGACCTTGTCCAAGGCACATGGAGCAGAACTTACTTCCTCCGAATCCCGAACGTTCTGCCAGTTTCAAAAGGTCACCGATTGCATCAGATGCTGGACTCGTGATGAACACTACCGGCATGGTGGGTTTACTTTGTTCAAATATGGCATCCAAACTGGAAAACAAGATAATATTTTTAAAAAGTTTCATTCCACAGAAAGTACGTACAGCATGTACAAGGACAAGTTACAAAATTGTTCCCTTAACCAATTTAAAAAAATACTGACACAGTGACACAAGATAAATACAACCGCACGAAAATTAGGTAAACCAAGTACTATCAGCACTTTGGTAAGTCGTGTAATCATTCAGCAACTCCGGGCGTCCTATATGTTTATAAGCTATTAGTTGACATTTCACTGACCCTCTAAGTCCAGTGGTTACTTGTAACCGTACGTACCAAAACATTTAATATTACAAAAGAACTCTTCATTCGTCCTCCAGAGTCTATTAATACTGGTATGGGTCTCGAACCGAACGTCAACTAAATAGCTGGTTTTTATAATGTAGATGAAGTGTGTTTACTGTGCGGTAGGAACTGGATATTTATATACCATTCAATTAGTTTTAGTTAAAGGTTCTAAGTTTTTTAAATTTAATGGGAAATAAGTAATCTGGTGCAAATTAAAGAAGTCTTGCTAATGGATCTCAAATAGAATTGATAAACAAGAGAAAGATTAAAATAAATTGGACAAAAATCATAACTAATGCCTCTTTCAAAAAGAATAAAGGGTAGCAAACAACACTATTATTGACCCGAATTATATTTCAGAACAACTGTTTATAACTTTATGCATTTTCTTCCGTTCTTCTAAAATTTACTCTCGCTCTACCTACCTACCTACACATTCAAGAAAGGCAGTACGAGGTTATAGAGTGGATTCAATTCGCTCTGAATGTTATATAGTGATAAGCTATTGTGCATAAGCTAATGAATAATCGGATTACGTTAAACGGGGGAAATTTCTGAAGTACGCGTGCGAGTATTGCTTTCTGCAGACAGATTTTATCATCAAGCCAACGAACAAATCCTACTTGCCGGTGGAATTTTACACGTGGCGAAGTACTGTGTTCCGTAACACGACTTACGTACAAAATTGTCCGTCTATCCTCCATTAAGACATGTGTGGGAGTGAAGGTCTAATTCCACTCATTCCCAACTTCGGCACTAAACGGAGGCAAGTAGTTAGCCTCGCGCCCCAGCCGCTTTACCATGGCAATGAGGCCCCAATACCCATTTAGTAGGAATCTGGTTGGACCCTGACCACGTATGGATGTTTTACAGAAGAGATAAATATCTTACATGTCAAGATTCGACCACTGGATATTCCAGCAAGCAGTCTAGTCGCTATACTGAGTAGGCTACCTCGGGTCCTGACATAGGCCTATAATACTCACATACGTACATATTGGCACAAAAACAGATTAACCTCAAAACTTCTACCCCAGGAGCAGATACCAAATTTCATTGAAATCCATGGAGTAGCCTGAATATGGAAATATGCGGAAGGACATACACGTCCCTCTATATGTTCGTTGTGCTCAAAGTAGGTCAACGACTAAAAAAAAAGGATTGCGAAATCAAAATGATTGTCAGTGCAGCCCACAGTAATCCTTCGCCTTGTTGTAGGGGTACAGCTCCACTCGTTCTAAGACTTCGGCACTAAACTGTGTTCAGCAGTTTTATCAGGCCCCGAACCGCGGCAACGCATGTATATGAGACCAGTTAATTCCCCGATCTGTTTTCTGTAGCGAAGAGGAATCCTCTGAAACCGCCAAGAATCATTCACAGATTCTACAGTCGTTAAGGCACTTTTATTGCATTGTGTTTCACTCAATGATGTGTGCTTCTTTCATAATGTTTACCCCTTGAGTAAGGGTACGTAATGTTGATACGTTTGTAATATTGTTAAGACAAAACCACTTACTGATTTTTTATGGAAGCCGTCCTGTTATGTTTACCACTAAACAAGTTACAGCAACTCAGTTGAACACAACACAGCTGTATTGTAATTCAATTTGTTCACTTTGCATGTGTACTGCATGTTTCGGCCTCTATTAGGCCATCCTCAGGTAAGATACAGAAACAGGGATATTACTGTACGTTCATTTGAAAGGGCGTTTATTGACCTGCCTGAGGATGGCCTAAGTACAGGCCGAAACATGTAGCACGTATGTAAACGTAACAAACTGAATTGAAATAAACCCGTGTTTTGTTAGACTGAGTAACTGTAGTTTATTTGCCACTTACTGACACGTGTTACATCTTGCGACAGTTCGTTTTAATCCCTAGAATTATGTCTAGAGCAGGGTGTCAATTCCTTAAATTCTGTTGGGTTTCAGTCTTCAAGTCACACCCCTGTGGAACTTACAGGTTTGAGGTGGTAACTAGAGTTTTGGAAATTTTGTGCATCCTTGGTCTAAAGGATAGGAGTATCTCATATACTTCCTCCACGACACAAAATGGCTGAACATGGCAGTCTTACACACAAGCAGGAAGCGAAATTTTTATTTTTTGTTTGCTGGAACAAACAGTATTGTTGCTACACAGAACACATTTCAGGCTTATTTATCTCAGTAATTAACCAACTTGATGCACAAAATTTGTGTTTAACAATAAATTTATTTCATGCCTGTACATGTTTCGAGCACATGTGCTCATCATCAGGAGGCTGTGTAATCCAATTTTTGACCTCCTGATGATAAGCACATGTGCTCGAAACATGTAGAGGCATGAAATAAACTTATTGTAAAACACAAATTTTGTGCATCAAGTTGTTTAATTACTGAGATAAATATACTGAGATGCACGGTCAGCAAAACGTCAAAATTTCAGGCTTAATTCGAAATTCCTGCAGAAAACACCGTAATTTATTCGTCGGAGAAATTTGGGCAGGAAGGCATCGCAGAAGGTACGTTCTTTTCGCTGAGAACGAAATAAATGAACATCGAGGCCAATGAGGGAAGAGTATAAGTAATAACCCCACCTTTTGCACATCCCACTACATTCAACAATTGATTTCAGTCTGCGACACCTCCGTCTACTGTTGAAGTACTGGTGAACCAATTGCAGACGCTATCAACTCACCTGAGGAATGGAGGCCTCACGTATTCCTCTCCCATTATCTCAGAAATATAGTTTATCACCGCTCTGTACACTCTGTCCACACGGAAACACCTCAGCAACATCAACTTCTGGAAGTTTTTCGTCTTCTGCGTGTATCCACTGGGGAAATCCGAAGTCTCAGGTTGGTCCAAATCAAACCACTGTCAGAATTTATACAAAAATATGTTATCAGAACCAAAATTCGGATATCTTAAGCTAACTAAGTATTCGTAACTATCTCCTGACTAATTTATTTATCGGTAATTGTTTAATTTCGGAAATATCTTTATCCATATTACTGTAGGTAATAATGCACAGTGTTGAAGGGAAGGATGTTTTTAAAGACCAGTTGGAAAGGGGCTGTTACACTCTGTGTTATGTCACCGTCACGCAGGTTTTCTCAAAGGACTGAAGAAATGACAAAAAAGCTTCAGTCAAGGCAGCACTCACGTGCCGTGTCGAAAGTCTAACCCGGGGTCTCCTGATTACGAAGAAACAACCATGCCGCCACCTTCGGCAACCGTCATTAGCAGAAAAATAATATATTTGTATATAAACAGACACTTAAGTTTCACAACGCTTAATTACCCCAGTGAAAATTATTTGCAACTATGTCTGATTATGTGTTACAGATTCTTATAACAAAACCAACTACATGCACTAATTTATCAAATGTATTTTTGGAATAAAGCTCTACATGTTTCGGACAGTTCCTCTGTCCATCATCAGCAGTTTTTCACTGTACGCACAGCAATGGTAAATGTCATACAGGTTTGCTGACAAGTTGCGAGCAGGATCAGGGCGGAACCGCAGTTCGAAACAAGTAGAATTTAATTCCAAAAATAAATTAGAGAAATTAGAGCATCTAGCTGGTTTTATTATTAGAATTTATCACGATGTACGGTCACCTAAACGTAAAAAAAATACGTGTTAGAGAGTTTCCGTGCATTTGTTTGCTCATAAAATACAGAGATATGAAACTCATTTTAATATTATGTTTTGTATATGTAATTACCATTTATATACAACATGTCCTTGCTAATTATCTAGCATGATTGCTTCCTTTGCAAAGAAACTGGTAGCCTGCTACTTTAAAAAATTAATTTCATTTGCTCTGAATTTAAAAGCGAAAATACAGGCCTACTCACATGCCTTTCTCATGGTGGAAACATTAAATATTCTTAATTTGTTTCCAGTTATTGTAAATTAAAATTCAGGCATGCTGAATGCATTTTTAACGGAATTGGAGACAGAAAATTACACAAAATAAGCGGAGATTTCCCACCTTCTTTCATACGTCACTCTATTAATATTAATCTCATTTATAATTATAAGTGGGTAGAATCTGTCACTGTAAAACAGAATGGATCTGACGCTTAGTAATAAGGTTAGCAATTGTCTTACCTCTTTCCAGTCATCAATATGGGTCTGGATGTCATTTGGAAGTTTCTCGAAAGCGTCAGGGAAGGAAGTCGAGAGTTTCATAATATCCTCCCAACACTGAAATATTTGAACACCACAACAGTTATTCTGTACACAGGGTGTAACAACATTTTAACGAAATCAAAATAGCAGTAATCCCATCACGCATAAATTTACAGTTCTAAAATATTTCTTTACTTCCAATCTCGCAGTACTACTTTCCTGCTCTGAAAATCTTTATGTAAAAATCATAAAATTAGAAACCAAAAGTGCCACTATCCACGCGTCTCTATTTGCAAAGAACTTTGGTGTCACAATAATAAGAATATCACTAAATGACTTCTTTAAAAATTACACAAGTATTTATATCACCAACTGCTTCATAATTTACATCCTCCAAAAAGAAAAAAGTACAAGAGTCCTCTTCTTCAGCACTGCAGATATCCAGCCATAAGGTCTTTAAGGGGCATAAAACAGAGATTCTCAAAAGAGTGTTTTCAAGAACTGTACTAACTGTAATCTGACAATAATTTAGCCAGTATAACTGCAAACAAACGTTTCAATATCCCGTACACCGAACGAAACCCTGCTGAGATGTCGATATTTGCATCCAGCAGTGAATTAGGTAATAAAAGCTGAATCAATAAATCCTTTTACTGCAGCTTCACCTACTTTTTCCTCTGAAAAGTTCGACGGGACTTTTATAACCCTATAGGAGTAAATTGCTGAACAAATCACGCAGTTAAGCTACCAATATTCATTTACAGCGCCATCATTCCGAACGTACGTAAACGGCCAGTGAGTGAAGGGTGGTTCATATTGGTTTGTTACTACCTAAATTGACAGACTGGTAAATTGTTCTGTACAGGCATGAGGCAGTCTTCCTTATGTCAGAGAACAATACAAATTATAAATCTTTAAAACAGAACTACGAAAACAAACTTTCTTCTTCTCTGAAGTCACACCAAAGAAGAACGAAGACCTCAACCACGCCACTGTGAAAGCCTGAAAAGTTGAAAAAAGGACATGCTGTCAAGAAGTAATAAATGGGAAATTTAATAAATTGAAGAAGGAAATTTTGGAGCTTTTGCTCTTCTGGGATATTAAGCGGCATAGGTTGGTAGTCGGATAGGGGAAGCCCCGGCCTTCCGGTAACAGACTAACCTCCAACATACAGCAAACCAAGGTATATACAATTTCAGATTCACCATACTAATGAACACCAACAACACATTGAATTACCAATCCACTAATGAAACACACTACACACAACAGAACACTACGATCACCACGCATAAAGAATCACAAATATTAATATTAACAGAAACACGTTACCAGCTGCAACAAAGCGACAAAGAACTTCACACCGAACTTACACCAGTAAGAACCATATATTTACACTAACGCTAACCCCTCCATCTTTACAGAACAAAACGACCAATGTGGTAACCAACATCATAGTCGCGAGCTCCTGATGATGGGCATAGTAGTGCCCGAAACATGTTGAGCCTATAAGAAGTACAATAAAATAATAAGTGGTATCTATTTGGTTTTCTATTCTTCATTTATCACAATGATGTACGGTCCAATAAACATCAGATTACCAAACTACAATTCTTAAAATACCAGAAGACCGAAAGTTTCACCTGCATCGAGAATCAAGTGTGAAATCTCACAAGTCTTTTCTTCTTAATTTATGAGATCATATGATCCTCCAATACAGTGATATGTACAAAAGATTAAGGGGTGTATGTATATCCAAAACTGGGGCAAGAAATGTATAAAGAAATCTGATGAGGAAACTTCTTAGAAGACGTCCACTTGGAACACCCTTTGCGGGGTTGTTTGAGATGAGTCTTGGGGAAAATGGGTTTTCAGGATGGAACTGAACTGACAGGTCTGGATCGAATGGAGAGCCGCAGTATTGAAAGAGTTAAGTCGGTGCAATCTGCTAACAGAGTGTTGCCAAAATTTTCTAACATGAAGGAACCCCCAGAATAATATTTCATGTCCCGAGAAATATCTGCCTATGAAAACGCTTACGTGACAGAAAACATACAGTCAGTCAGTCAGGCAGGCAGGCAGGCAGGCAGGCAGGCAGTCAGGCAGGCAGGCAGGCAGGCAGGCAGGCAGGCAGGCAGGCAGGCAGGCAGGCAGGCAGGCAGGCAG
>Ga0131853_10016443_pt1 | contig 13500 bp, 12 predicted proteins | sample TergutLab28metaG_FD_92764 | JGI IMG/M metagenome (GOLD analysis project Ga0131853, IMG submission 92764) | Labiotermes labralis P1 segment gut microbial communities from Petit-Saut dam, French Guiana - Lab288 P1 (version 2) (version 2) | ecosystem: Host-associated > Arthropoda: Insects >... | reverse complement strand
GATGTTTGCTTTTAGCTCTAAAGGCGCTAAAGCTAGTTCAATGATGTATTCAATCGTAGAAACAGCCAAAGCAAACGGTATTGTTCCCTTTATCTACTTTAACTATCTCTTAGAGCATATGCCCAAGACCAGTCCAGACCATTTTAAAAAATTTTTGCCTTGGACTTCGGAGATACTACTTGCTTGCAAGCAACAAGATAAACATTAAAAAACAGGCCATTCATTAATATCATGATGACCTGTTTTTTGTTCCTCGAGGTTTGACGCTTACCAACAATCAATCGGCTTTGGGTGTTTTTACTATATTTCTTCCCGCGCATTCAACTCATGTTCAATAAATGCCCGAATAAATGGATTGTTTTCGTTTGTTACAAGAAATTCAAAACAATTGTATCTGCATTTTTGAAAATGCTCGTCGCCAATCATGAAATCATAGCCTGTGCATTTGGTACTGCATGTGTTGTGAACTAACCTTTTACATATACCCGCGTCACGGATAGACTGTGTCATTGTGTCAGGCAAAGTGCTTAAAAAATCGGGATATCTGTCGGCACATCCTCCGTATATGCGCACCAGCATCCCCTGTTTGCGGAACACAAAATTAGCAATGGCTTTTGGTGGTTTGCCTTGTTTGAAAGATGCAAGCATTCCGCTTTTCTTTTCTTCATATGCTTCTTTGCAGCCTTGTTCTATTAAATAGTTGTGTAAATCTTTTACAAATGCTTGGTCGCCAGTGTCTACCGTTTCAATGAACTGTGCGAATGTGATTTTTTCTTTTGCCATCTGTGGCACCTCCTCATGTTATTGTATCATTGGTAACACGACAACAGGTTGTCTTATTTCATAACAGTGGCGTACAATCTTTTGCCGCCACTTAAATAATAGGCATCAAACCCATGTTGAGACAGAATTCTTGCGGCAATATAGCTACGTAAACCAACCATGCAGGTGATGTATACGGGCTTTGTTTTATCCAGTTCGTCTAATCTGCTACGCAGTTCGTCAATGGGGATATTAATAAAACCGTTGACTGAATGGTTTGTGTATTCTGCTTGGGTGCTAATATCCAGCAATGTAACATTGTTGTCACCCAACAGATTTTCAACGTCATGCCAATGAAAAAGTTTGGTCTTGCCTGTCAAAATATTCTCAATGACATAGCCAGCCATGTTTACAGGGTCTTTGGCAGAGGAGTATGGCGGGGCATAGCATAATTCTAAATGGGTGAGGTCGTGGGCAGTCATGCCTGCACGTATTGCCGTGGCAAAAACATCACAACGCTTGTCCACTCCGTCGAAGCCAGTCATTTGTACGCCCAGAATTTTGCCCGTGTTTTTTTCGAATATGGTTTTGATGGATATTAGATTTGCGCCAGGGTAATAGGTCGCGTGGCTGGCCGAATAAATAAATGATTTATCATAATCAAGCGATAGCCGTTTAGCGGTTTTTTCATTGATGCCAGTGGTAGCTACAGTCATATCAAAAACTTTGAGGATAGCTGAACCTTGGGTTTTGGTGTATTTGCTATTTAGCCCACAAATGTTGTCCGCGGCAATGCGTCCCTGCTTGTTTGCAGGACCTGCCAATGGGATAAACCCTTTTTGCCCTGTAATAAAGTCCGTCACTTCTACGGCATCGCCTACAGCATAAATACTAGGATCAGACGTGAGCATATGCTCATTGACAACAATAGCACCACGCTCGTTGACTATTAATCCCGCAGACTTTGCTAAACCGCTTTCTGGACGGACTCCGATAGCCATAATCAGCATATCTGCCTGGATTTCACCCTTATTTAAAGTCACGGTAAGGCAATCGACATCATCTTTGATGGATTGAACACCATTGTTTAATATGAGATGAACGTCTTTGCTTTGTAAATAATGGTGTACACTGCAAGCCATATCATAGTCTAAAGGTGCAATGATTTGGTCTTGCATTTCAATGAGTGTGACATCCAGTCCTGCATTGTGTAAGTTTTCGACCATTTCGACACCGATATAGCCGCCGCCAATGACTACTGCGTTTTTGGGGCGGTTTGTTTCAATATAGTCTTTGATTTTAAGTGTGTCGGGTATATTGCGCAGCGTGAACACTTTATTTGAATGGACGCCCTCAATGTTGGGTCTGATGGGTTCTGCGCCTGGGGATAAAATTAACTTGCAGTAAATTTCGGTATATGTTTCTTTTGTAATATAATTTTTGACCGTAACAGTTTTGGCATCTCTGTCTATGGCGGTGACTTCGCTGAATGTTCTCACATCCACATTAAACCGTGCTTTAAAGCTTTGTGGTGTTTGCACGGTCAGTGATGCTTTGCTGGTGATTTCGCCGCCGATATAATACGGAAGGCCGCAATTGGCAAAAGATATATGCTCTCCACGCTCGAATAATATAATTTCAACGTGCTCGTCTAGTCTACGCAGCCGCGCCGCCGCTGAAGCACCACCAGCCACTCCACCAACGATAATGACTTTCTTCATATGAACAGCACCTTTCGTCACTTCCAGTAGTCGAATTCTAGTTCGTATAGCTGCACGGTATCGTTTTCTTCTATGCCCAATGCCTCTAGGCGGTCAATGATGCCCCGTTCGCGTAAAAAGCGTTGGAAGAAAGCAAAGCCCTTTTCATCTGCCATATTGGTGTAGCCAAGCATCCGTTCAATGCCTGGGCCTTCTACACGGAAGTAGCCTTCTTTTATTTTTTCTACGGATATGAATGCCTCTTTGCGTTCGGGTTCGAAATAGGTTTCATAATCGGTTTCAAATTCGGTAGATTCCGGCGCGGTTTTTAGTACGTCGGCAATACCACGAATTAGGTCTGTGAGGCCTTGATTGGTGGCGGCAGAAATTTTAAAAAGTTGCCAATTTTTTGTTTTGCAAAAGTTTTCTAGTTCCTGCATGTTGGATTCGTCTGGCATCAGGTCTGTTTTGTTAGCCACGATAATTTGCGGGCGGCCCAGAAGTTCGGGATTATAGGCCGTAAGCTCGGCGTTGATTTTTTCTACTGCTTGAGTGGGTGTCAGGTCGTCGCCTTCCAGCCGTGCGGCATCTACCATATGAACCAATACCCGCGTGCGTTCGATATGCCGCAAAAAGTCAAAGCCCAGCCCAATGCCTTTGCTTGCGCCTTCAATAAGCCCAGGGATATCGGCAAGCACAAAATCGCGCCCATAATCGTGACGTACGACACCCAGGTTTGGTGCCAGCGTTGTAAACTGATAGTTGGCAATTTTAGGGTTGGCATTGGTGACGCGTGAAAGCAGCGTTGACTTGCCGGCGTTCGGGAAACCGATGATGCCAACATCGGCAATGAGCTTGAGCTCTAGCGTCACCTGATATGATTTGCCTGACCTGCCATCTTCCGAAAATTTAGGTGCCTGCCGTGATGGTGTGGCGAAATGCTGATTTCCGCGCCCGCCGCGTCCACCTTTGGCTAAAACGCGCTTTTCGCCGGGTGTTTTCATGTCTGCCATAACAATCCCTTCCGGGTTGCCGGATTCATCTGCTTCCCAGCCATAGCGAATAAGCGTACCCACAGGTACTTTAAGCACCAAGTCTTGCCCATTGCGCCCTGTACACTTACTTCCACCGCCATTCACGCCAGCCTCAGCCTGAAAACGTTTCTTATACCGAAAATCCAGCAGTGTATTCACACCTGTATCGGCTTCAAAAATAACATTGCCGCCGCGTCCGCCGTCGCCGCCGTCGGGGCCGCCGTTCGGCACATATTTTTCTCGCCGAAAACTAATATTTCCGTGCCCACCCGCACCAGATTCAATGGTAATTTTTACATTGTCTACGAACATTTTTAGAATCTCCTTTAAACGTTAAACCGAATCAACAAAATATCTCCGTCTTGTACGATATATTCTTTGCCCTCTACGCGCACCAGGCCTTTTTCTTTTGCGGCGTTGTAACTTCCGCTTTCCATCAGGTCGTTGAATGCCACCACTTCTGCGCGGATGAAACCACGTTCCAAGTCGCTGTGGATTTTGCCCGCGGCTTGAGGGGCTTTTGAGTTGCGGCGTACTGTCCAAGCACGTACTTCTTTGGGGCCAGCGGTAAGGAAGCTGATGAGCCCCAGCATTTCGTATCCCGCGGTGATTAGACGGTTCAGGCCTGTTTCTTTGATGCCCAGCTCTTCCAAGAAGAGTTCTTTTTCTTCTGGGTCGAGGGTTGCAATTTCCGATTCTAGCTTTGCGCATGTGACAAATAACGCCGCGTTGTCGGTTTTGGCAAATTCGGCCAGTAATCCCAGTGGTGTACCGTTTTCAGGGGCTTTGCCTATATCGTCTTCGGATACGTTGGCGGCGTACATCATTGGCTTTTGGGTGATTAACGTCAGGCTTTCTACCAATTTAAGGTCATCTGGGTCTTCCCATGTAAGACTTCTGGCTGGTTGCCCTTCTTCCAATACGGCCATTATTTTTGCCAAAATATCTGCTTCCCGTTGGAATGACCTATCTGTACGGGCAGTTTTTTGCACTTTTGTTAGGCGGCGTTCCAGCATTTCCATATCGGCAAATACGAGTTCTAGGTTAATGGTTTCTATATCGCGCACGGGGTTTATATTGTCGTATACATGGGTGACATTTTCATCGGCAAAACAACGTACAACATGGACTATCGCGTCAACCTCACGAATATGCGACAAAAATTGGTTGCCCATACCCTCGCCGCGGCTTGCACCCTCTACCAACCCCGCAATGTCAACCATTTCTACAGTTGCTGGGGTGACTACTTTGGCATTGTACATATCGTTTAGCTTGTCCAGCCGCTTGTCGGGAACAAGTGCGCGTCCTACATTGGGGGCAATGGTGCTGAATGGGTAGTTTGATGCTTCTGCTGCAATTTGCATGATTGCGCTAAACAGTGTGCTTTTTCCTGCGTTTGGCAGGCCTACTATACCTAATTTCATTGGTTTATCTCCTCAGTTTTGTGTTAATCTTTATTCAATAGGGATTATAACACGAATTTGTGATAAAATAGAAATAATATGAGGTGAAGGTCTTATGAAAATGTCCGATGTATTAATTATTGGCGGCGGCCCTGCTGGCGTAACAGCGGCTTTGTATACGGCGCGTGCCAATTTTAAAACCACAATAATATGTAAAGACCACGGCGCACTTGGCAAAGCAGACAAAGTCGAAAATTTTTATGGCCATTTAGAAATTGGCGGGCAAGCATTGGTGGAAATTGGGCTTGCGCAGGCTAAAAATATGGGTGCTGATGTTATTTCTGGTGAAGTTGTGGGAATTTATGCCACGGATAATCATACAATTATTGTAGAAACTACCAGTGGCAAGCAATTTGAAGCTAAGACTGTTATGCTTGCGACGGGGGCTACGCGAAAAACCCCCCGAATTAAAGGGCTTGCCGATTTAGAGGGTAGGGGAGTCAGTTATTGTGCGGTTTGTGATGGCTTTTTTCACCGTGGTAAGCATGTTGCGGTTTTAGGTCATGGTGAATACGCGCTTCATGAAGTGGCGGATTTATTGCCGCTTGCACATGCTGTGACGGTGTTGACCAATGGTGAGGATGCCTTGGTAGAATTCCCTGAAAATGTGATTGTGCGTGCTGAAAAAATTGAAGAAGTTGTTGCTGTAAAAAGTATGCTTGGGGCTGTGCTTGGTGGAGTACGGCTTGACGGCGGGGATACGCTTACACTTTCTGGGTTGTTTGTTGCGGTTGGTATCGCTGGCGGAACCGAACTTGCGCGCAAAATTGGTGCGGTGGTGGATGGTGGTTCTGTTGTGGTGGATAATCGGATGAGTACCTCTGTGCCGGGGCTTTGGGCGGCTGGTGATTGTACTGGTGGGTTGAAGCAAATTGCCAAGGCTGTTTATGAAGGTGCGGAAGCGGGTACGGACATTGTACGTTATTTACGGGAGGGTATAAAATGAATAAGTTAAAAGCGGCAGTGATTGGGTTGGGGAATATCGCGCCTATGCATATTAATTCGCTTAAAGCCATAGGTATATCTATCGTGGCGGTGTGTGATAAGCGACTTGAGGTTGCCACTCAGTTTGCAGAGGAAATAGGTTGTGTGGGATATGATGATTATCAAAAAATGTTTGAAATAGGTGGTTTTGATGTTCTTCATGTCTGCTTGCCTCATTATCTTCATGCCCCGATTACGACGGCTGCACTCACAAAAGGTTATCATGTGCTTACAGAAAAGCCCATGGCTACAACGGTTGCTGACGCAGAAAAAATGATTGCATCTGCGGAAAAAAGTGGTAAAATATTGGGTGTTATTTTTCAAAACCGCTATAATCCTGGTGTGCAGTTGATTAAACACACATTGGAAAGCGGGGCACTGGGCAAGGTCAAAGGCGGTTGGTTCCGCGTGACTTGGAATAGGAGTGGTGCTTATTATACCGGAAGCGATTGGCGCGGAATGTTGGACAAAGAGGGCGGTGGTGTGGCCATCAACCAGTCTATTCACAGTTTTGATTTAATGAATTATTTCTTAGGAAACCCAACGGCGGTGAAGGCAACAGTGGCTAACCTTGCGCACCCTTCCATTGAGGTGGAGGACATTGCCGAGGGCGTGATTACATATGGCGATAGTTCAATATCGTTTTTTGTAAACACGTTTCATCCAAACGATGCGCCTGTTAGCTATGAATTAATTTGTGAACATGGACGGGCAGAGTCAGTAGGCGAACGCACAACCATAACATGGCATGACGGGCGAAAAAAAACCGCCGAGGCGGATATAGACGCGCAGCGGCAATTTGGCATGAAGTCATACTGGGGGGTGTCCCACATCAAGCAGATTCAAGATTTTTATGAATCACTTGCGAGTGGTACGTCAATAAAAATAGATGGTGAAGAGGCTTTACGTACGCAGCGGTTGATTAATGGAGTTTATGAATCGTCTGAAACAGGGCAGGAAGTGAGGTTTTGAAGTTAAATATTTTGGTTTTTTGATATGACGATACAAAATATAAATTTAAATTGCGCATACGCATGATTTTTAAGAAAAGGAATGATTTTGATGAAAAAGATACTCATTTTAATGTTTTTGTTAGCTTTTTCGCTAACAGCTTGTGGTAATCGCGACGATGTTGTAGCAGCACCTGATGTGGGTGAAGATTCGCCATTGGTAGTTATTGCTACTATTTTCCCGCAATTTGATTTTGTTCGGCAAATTGCTGGTGACAGAGTAGAATTGAGTATGCTTTTGTCGCCAGGGGCGGAAAGTCATGGGTTTGAACCGACGCCACGAGATATTATTGCATTGAATGGTGCAGACTTACTTATTTATGTTGGGGGACACGGAGATACTTGGGTGCCGCATATTTTAGCGTCGTTGGAGCGTGAGGATATGCGTACGGTTGCGCTTGTTGATTTGGTGGATGCTGTCGAATTGGATTCAGTGCATCACCATCATCACGACCATGACGATCACGACCATGACGATCACGACCATGACGATCACGACCATGACCATGAACATCATGACCACAACCATCATGACCACGACCATCACGACCACGATCATCATGACCACGACCATCACGACCACGATCATCATGACCACGACCATCACGACCACGATCATCATGACCACGATCATCACGACCATGACCACGATCATCATGACCATGATCACGATCATCACGACCATGACCACGATCATCACGACCATGACCACGATCATCATGACCATGACCACGATCATCACGGCCATGGCCACGATCACCATGACCATGACCACGATCATCACGGCCATGGCCACGATCACCATGACCATGATCACCACGACCATGATCACGACCACCATTACGACGAACATGTTTGGACAAGTCCAAGAAATGCTATTCAAATCGTAACATATCTTACAAACGTATTATCAGAACTAGACCCCGCCAATGCATATTTCTATCATCAAAACGCGGAAGCATTTATTGCCGAATTACATGCACTTGACCACGCATTTGCCGAAGTCGTATCAAATGGCGTGCGCGATACACTGGTATTTGGTGACAGATTCCCGTTCCGTTATCTTGTGGACGCATACGGGCTGACAGCTTATGCCGCGTTTGATGGCTGCTCTGCCGAAACCCAAGCCAGCCCTGCAACAATCGCGTATCTCATCAATAAGGTAGACGACGAAGCCCTTCCTTTTATTTTTCATATCGAGTTTTCCAACCGCCTGATTGCTAATGTAATAACCGAAGCCACAGGTGCCCAGCAGTTAGAACTTCACTCTGCCCACAATGTGAGTCACGCCGATTTTAACGCGGGCATCACCTATTTAGATATCATGTGGCGCAATGTAGAAACATTAAGAGAGGCACTAAGCTAATGGCATTAATCACTTGCCGCGATACGTCCTTTGCATATGATGGAAAAGTGGCAGTGGAAGGGCTTAACTTTGAGGTAAATCAAGGGGACTATCTATGTATTGTTGGTGAAAATGGCTCGGGTAAGTCCACATTAATGAAGGGAATTTTGGGGTTGATGCGCCCTAAAACGGGTGGCATTACCTTCGATGGACTCACATCGAATCAAATTGGATATTTGCCGCAACAAAGTTCTGCCCAAAAGGCATTCCCTGCCAGTGTGTACGAAGTGGTGATTTCTGGGCGGCTTAGCAGCCGTGGGATTTTGCCTTTTTATTCAAAAATCGATAGACAGGCCGCCTATGAAAACATGGAGCGGCTTGGTATTCTGGATTTACAAAAAAAGAGCTTTCGTGAACTGTCTGGCGGGCAGCAACAACGGGCATTGCTGGGTCGTGCATTGTGCGCGACAAAAAAAGCCCTGCTTCTGGACGAACCAGCGGCAGGGCTTGACCCGCTTGTCACTGCCGAGCTATACGCCACTATTCAGTCCCTTTCGAAAGACGCAGGCATTACAATCATCATGATTTCTCATGATATTCAGGCAGCGATGGAATACGCTGGTCAAATTTTGCATTTGCGGAATCGTCAGATTTTTTTTGGCACAACGGATGATTATAAGCAAACAGAAACAGGTCAGTTGTTTACGAAAGGCGGTGGCGCAAATGGCTTCCATTAATACACTTTTTGATACCATTGCCGAGATGCTGTCTTTTACATTTATGGTACGCGCTGTCGTTGTGGGGCTTTTGGTTTCACTTTGCGCGGCGTTGCTGGGCGTAAATCTGGTACTTAAACGGTATGCGATGATTGGCACAGGGCTTAGCCATGTGGGTTTTGCGGCAATGGCTATTGCTGGTGTGATTGACTTTGCTTTTTTAGCGGTACTGCCAATCGCTGATGCTGTCAACCTTGCACCGCTGATATTAACCATGTTTATTGTAGTATTAACCGCATTTGTATTATTGCGGCTAAATGAAAGCAACAAAATTAATGGTGACAGCGCGGTGGCCATGGTTTCTACTAGTGGCTTGGCCATTGGTGTAATCATTATAAGCATGACGACAGGACTGACCCTGCATGTGTGCAATGTCATGTTTGGCAGTATTTTTGCAATGACACAGGCCGATATGTATTTAAGTATTGGGCTTAGCGTCGTTGTGTTGGGACTATTTGTGTTATTTTACAAACAGTTGTTTGCAGTCACATATGACGAAAATTTTGCCCGCGCTACAGGTGTAAAGGTTGAGGTATACAAAAGCCTTTTAGCCATTTTGACAGCAGTAACCGTGGTGCTGGGTATGCGCATGATGGGTGCGATGCTGATTGCAAGCCTGACGTTATTCCCTGCACTAAGCGCGATGCGTGTATGTAAGCGTTTTATCACCGTGGTGATTATGGCGGCGGTGGTTGGCGTTGTCTGCTTTTTTGTGGGCATGGTCATTTCATTTGCGATGGATTTACCACCGGGCGCCAGTGTGGTGGGTGTAAATTTGGTAGTGTTTATTATACTTAGCGGCGTATCATTTTTACGAAAAAGAGGTGTAGCATGAAAAAAACAATTTTTGCTTTGGTTTTACTTTTAGTGTTGGGGCTGACAGGCTGTGCGGGTTCTTCTGACAATGACGATATCATTGAAATCGGCGAACGATTTTTTGTGAATCAAATGACAGAGATTTTTTTGAATCATAGTCAATATATGGGACGCACCATTAGGTATGAAGGTATGTTTCGTACCGCAAGATGGGGTGACATGGAATTTAGCGTTGTCTACCGCAATGTGCCAGGATGTTGCAGCCCAGAAGAGGTCATGGGTTTTGAAGTGGTCATGGATGGTTTTGAATTATTTGAAGATAACGCCTGGGTAGAAGTCACAGGTGTGTTAGATTTTGACGGAAGTTATATTATTATTAGAGTGACAGAAATTGTTGAATTGGAAGAACGCGGGGCAGAATGGGTGTCTTAACATTTTTGCGGGGAAGAAAATTTACTTCCCCAGCTTCCTTTTTGTCGTACGGTAGTAATCTATTGCGCGGTTAAATTCCTCTTGTGAAAAATCGGGCCATAGCAGGTCTGAAAAAAATAGCTCGGCATAGATGGTTTGCCATGGCAGAAAATTGCTGAGACGGCGATTTTCCTTGCCGCCTGTGCGAATGACTAAATCTACATCGGGCACACCCATCGTGTCTAAATAGTTTTCGAAAACTGCTTCTGAAATGGAATCAATGGCTAATTTGCCGCTGTTTACATCAGCGGCTATTTTTTTTGTGGCACGAATAATTTCATCGCGGCCGCCATAGCTTAGCGCGATTTGCACACACAGGTTTTCACAATGCGCTGTAGCGGTTTCAATGTCGCGGATGATAGACATGACTCTGGCAGAAAAATGTGTACGTTCGCCAATAATTTTTATTTTTATCCCTTTTTCTACGCACTGCGTTTTTTCTTCCAGAAAGTATTTTTCCATTAGGCTGAACAAGTGGTTAATTTCTTTGTCGGGGCGTTTCCAGTTTTCTGTTGAGAATGCGTACACTGTCAGATGTGACACTTTTTCTTGCAGGCACCAGTCGCATAAATGCCCAAAAGTTTTCGCGCCTTTGTCATGACCTTTGTACAACTCTAACGCATGGGTTTTTGCCCAGCGGCGGTTGCCGTCCATGATTACACCAATGTGCTTTAACATTTATGACCTCCTGGCTAGTTGGTAGCTCACCAGCCCTTTTAACAGGGATTTGTGGTGTGGTGTGAAAGGTGCGTCATTGATTAACTGCATACTAACCGCAGATAAACGGCGAATTTCATTTTCTGCAAAAGCCTGCGCACCTGTGGCTGTAAATATTTCGCGTACAGTTTCAAGATCTTCCGTGCTTGCGGATGGATTGCCATAGCTTGTGTCTAGCTGGCTACGCTGGGCAGGTGTTGCATGTTTGTATGCATAGCCGTAAATGAGCGTTTGCTTTTTTTCTATCAGGTCAGATAGCACGTCTTTGCCTATGGTTTTTTCGCTGGCATAGATGCCAAGCAAATCATCTTTTATTTGGAATGCGATGCCCAGAGGTAGGGTGATGTCGCGTAGGCGTTCGCTAAGGGCAGTATTACCGCCGCCGCAAATAGCACCCAGCATGATTGGCCCTGTTAGGGTATACCATGCCGTTTTATGTTCACAAATATGATTGACAATGCTGGTATAGCGTTCATACGCGTTTAAGATATTGATGGGTTCGTATGGAAGGGTCACGTCCATTATTTCCCCTTCAAGGGTGGTGAGTTGAATTTGCGAAAAGAGTTTGAAGACTTCTGCAAAAATATGTGGCTCTAGGTTTGACTCTGCCAATACGCGATTGGCTAAAAATAAACCATAATCGCCGATGCAAAGGGCTTGACTTATACCAAAATGGTTTGCTAAGTCTGGATGCATACCACCTTGCTGCTTAATTTCTGATAGTTGTGCGTGAATGGTCGTTTTTCCACGGCGGGTGGTGCTTTTGTCAATGATGTCATCATGGATGAGTATTGCTGTTTGGAATAATTCGTAAGCGGTAGCGATGGATAGATAGTTTGCGGTGTTTTTTGCCGATTCCAAAGCCGCCGATTTAGAAGCAATGGTTGCGCCCAGTTTAATCATTGCGCCGCGAATACGCTTGCCCCCTTGGTTTTGGTTATATAGCGCGGTTAATGATTCTGCAATAAATGGTTTTTCCTCAGCTTCTTGTATGATTAGCCTTAAATAGTCGTCTGTATTTTTGTCCACTTCCTGTTTCGTACTGGCTAGGAAATTGAAAAATGTCAGATAATCATCAATTTCTTCAATGATTTCGGCAGGGGCAGATGTGCTTCCTGCAAGCCCAATATTTGAATGCGGTTTCATTAGATATTTTTCAAAATCAAGGGTAATTAAATCTTCCAGACCAGTTACAAAAAATGTATTTTCGCAAACTGCTTTGCAGGAATGATAGAGTTCTTGAGAATTCGCGCTTTTTTCATCCCCAACTACAACCATCGCGGTTGAGGTCTTTGCCATTTCGACAGCGGCTGTCACCCTGCGGGATATGACCGCACACAGCGTGTCACAAATTTCTACATTTGGGTTTTTGGCGATGATGTTTACGGCGGCATCCCACCAAGATTTTTTGCATGTGGTTTGTGCCACTACACATATGGGCGATTTTGTATTTTCGGCATCTGCAAAATAGGCGTTTAAGTCGGCTTCTGTTTCTGCCACGAAAGCACTACCTTCTTTGCACCAGCCGAAAGTACCTACGACTTCGGGGTGTCCGCTGGTGCCTACAATGATGATGCGATAGCCTTGCGCACTTCTTTGTTCTACGATTTTGTGGATATTTTTAACCTTTGGGCAGGTACAGTCTTCGATAGTGACCTGTTTATTTTGTAAATCTTCGTGCACTTTTTTAGGAATACCATGCGCCCGTATAATGGCTGTTGCGTTTGGGGGAATTTCGTCAAGGCTGGTTGCCACAATGAAGCCATTTTGTTTGTATTTATCCATTAAAATTTGATTGTTTGCTAAATCACCGTGCAGATAGATATTTTTTTCGGCACGGTTTAAGTATGCGTCGGCTTTATCTACTGCGGCTTGCACACCGAAACAAAAACCGAATTCTTTGACGCGTTGAATCATGCGATCACTCCCAATTTTTATTTTGTTTGGTGTGATTATACATGTGAATGTTAATTTTTGCTAGACGTATGATTATTTGAAGAGGATGTTTACGAATAGATATGTTAAATAGCTTGTTAAAATTTGCTTTGCATCGCGGAAATATCGCCCGTGGCGGTACTTAGTGAATTTGTAGTTTTCAGGCGTTTGGCCATTGTCTATCAACATAGGGAAGCAGTTTGACCGCAACAAATGAACAAATAGTATTGATTTTTGAATGATATTTGCGTTATATTTATATGAGTGGAGACGCTTTGTGCAAGGTTTTAATTCTTGTGCAAGGCGTTTTTTTTAGTGTTGCAAGAGAGATGGAGATGTCTTATTGGGGAATTAGGGTATTTCCTTTTTTTGCGGTTTTGGATGAGAGGGCTGCCGCACGGGTGGGTATCGGTAGTTTCTGCGCTATGTTCCAGCTATGTTTATGCAGCTTCAAGCGGGGTGGAAAGCCATTTTTCCTTGTGTTGTC
>Ga0131853_10016441_pt1 | contig 13500 bp, 2 predicted proteins | sample TergutLab28metaG_FD_92764 | JGI IMG/M metagenome (GOLD analysis project Ga0131853, IMG submission 92764) | Labiotermes labralis P1 segment gut microbial communities from Petit-Saut dam, French Guiana - Lab288 P1 (version 2) (version 2) | ecosystem: Host-associated > Arthropoda: Insects >... | reverse complement strand
TAGTTAAACTTTACCATAATCGGCTCGTGCCATTCTGCTACAACTACAATATCATTGCTATTAATTTGCATTGTTGGGTCAAACTCTGCCCCGCCAAGCACCCATCTGTTAAACGCACGGAAGTCATCACGAGTAGGTGCAGTTGGCAAGTTGCTCGCACCAAATATTGCACCTTGCAGTACAGGCACATCTTCATACGCCAATGTCTCACTAGTACGGCTAAACTGGAACCTTACCGTGTACATTGGTCTCCATCTTGCATAAACCGGTGTTGGACCAACTCCATGCAATTCTACGTCTGAGTCAAACAAAACTATTGTGCCGGTTTGCGTTGTGCTCCAACTTATGAACTCATAATCGTCTGGATGATTATCCGGAGCCTGTGGGAAGCGGCTTGCCGCTAATGTCATAGGAGGCATACTTTGTGCTACGGGCACGTCTACATACGCAGGGTTTGCTCCTGTATAATTAAAGTGGAATCTTACAACATGTGGAGCATACCATTCCGCTACAACAGTAATATCGCCATCAATTAACATTGTTGGGTTAAACACTGCCCCGCTATACATCCATCTACGGAACACGTAATAATCATCACGTGTTGGGGTAGATGGCAGGTTGGTGCTACCCACGTATTCACCTGGGAGAACACTTACTATTTCATATTGTGTTTCTTCTCCATCAAACCATTCAAATCTTACTTCGTACGCTTGCCCCCAATGTGCATGAACGACCATATCCGAATTAACCAACGTAGCGTTGGTAAACTGAGTTCCTGTGCCATCTGCATTTGGGAACCAACCTAGGAATGAAAGACCACCAGTGTGTTCTGGATTCGGTGGCATTTCTGCACCCAAAGCGGTACCACTTGTTACGGTTCTGCTCGCATTTGCTGACAGGACTACTCCACCATTCCCCATAAATGTAACTGTACGGTCTGGCTCTTGTCTACGTAACTGCCTTGTAGCCGCCGGCGTCTCTAGGGCAGCACCTGAAGTGCCACCCGCTGTTCCTTGATGATTAAAAATACCCCATGAAAAAAAGTCAAGAGGTGCATCTTCAACACCCGGAAGGGCTCCTACGCGGAAGGTCACAGTTACGTGGTTGAAGGTAAGGCCGGGCAATCCGCCTAATTGAGCTTCTAGTCTAACCGTGTTGCCTGGAGATACAGCACTACCATCTGTTGGTATTACCGCACTAACCGTTGGCGGTGCAACCCCCCATCCATCAGCCCCTAACCATGAATTCTGATCGGTACCTGCCCTAATATTAGGATTTGTACCTGGTCCGCCGAATGGTATAATTTCAACAACTGAAGAGTCGAAGATTACATCGATAGCAAAGTTATTTAAACCCCAGCTGGTCAGAGGAACTGTTCCGCTCCCTTCAGTATACACACCTGGGCCCATAGCTGGTAAGCGTGTAATAATAAGGTCTACAAGAACCCCCTGTGTGCCTTCGGATATGGTTGGCTCACGAGGAACAACACTTATTGCAATCTCAGGCGCTAGCGCTCCGTTAAGGGGCATAAGTAAGGAGCTTGCGCTTTCAATTGGTAGAATTGCTGCATCGTCAACAAGCAATTCTTCTTCATTTACTTCTTCGTTATTTACTTCTTCACTACTGTCTTGCTCATTATCTATTTCTAATTCAGTTTCGTTTTCAGGATATGATTCTTCGTAACTTTCATAATCTGCAACAACTTCTACCGGCCCGTAATGAAAGCCCGGGTCGTGTTCCGCCACTGCAGTAATAGGTACCATAAGGCCTACCATCAGAACTACAGACATTAAAATAGCCAACAGCTTTTTAGACGTTTTTTTCATTGAAATTGCCCTTCTTTCTTTTTTGTCGTTTATAAAGTGTGAGATAATAGATATGTTAGCTCAGTGCCAATTAACATCCCCAATTGTAACCAACCTATACATGAGGTTGGGTGTAATTGAAATTATATTGTGTTTTATGTTTGTACTTTCCCCAGCATAACTGCTTGCCTTCAAAATTACAGGCAATTACTTATGTCTTATGGCGGAAAAAGTATTATCTGTTAGCAATTGTGGCTATTACGTTGACTGCTACTGCGGGTAACGCCTTCCCTTTGAGGTTGATAAACTACTCAACCCCAAAGGAAAGCATGTGATACCCATTTTGGTAAACAATCTAAAAGTAGATACCCACTACTTTATATTCAACAAAAGACACGCAGTAAGTGCCTACACTCGGTACATACGAGTGTGCCTTTTGCTAAATATCATAACTAATTATCGAGCGATATAACGTCCAATAATATCTGTTGGTCTGGAATATTCGCGCTCTAGCACACGCCAGTCTCTGGATGGTACGATTGTCATCCAAGTAACTGTTCCGTTTGCGTTTCTTACATAGCTGTTAGAGTTGGTCGCATCTTGGACATAGATGTAGAACCATGAGTTTTGGTTCATGTTGTCTGACCATGATTGCATCTCTGGCAATAAGCTACCTGCAGATGAGAATTGGCGACCTAACATACGGGTTACAAGTGCTGCAGCTTCTGCACGTGTAATCAATTCATTTGGTGCAAATATGCCTGTTGAACGGCCAGAAATCATGCCTGCGCGTGCAAGTGCATTAATTTCCCTTGCTCCCCAGTGCCCGCTAATGTCTGTAAACATGTCTGCGCCGCCGGCAGGACGTATACCAAAGTGACGAGCCATTGTTACTGCAAATTCTGCTCTGGTAATAGCTCTGCTTGGTTGGAATGTGCCGTCTGGCATACCGGTGAACACGCCTGCGTTTGTCATGGTAGATACTGCGTTGTTAAACCAATTTTGTCTTGATACATCTGGGAATGGGTTAGCTTGTGACCATGCGCTTGTTCTTTCGCTGTCCGCTGTTAGACGGAATACGATTGTTGCCACTTCTGCCCTTGTTACATTTGCATGTGGGCGCACGGTACCATCTGGGAAGCCTACCATGAATGCTTGGTGAACTCTGTCGCCAGGTGCTGGTGGTGCTGTTAGGCCAGTATCTGGTCCTGTACCTGGTCCTGGTTGGTCATAACCATTGTCGTCTTGGTTATTTGCAGGAGGCTGTTGGTTTTGAGCTGCTGGAGGTCTTGCTGATGGTGGTGTTGGTGGTAGTGCGCTTCCGCCGCCGCCGCTTCCGCCGCCGGTTATTGGTGTCCACTGAGCAGTTACTGTCATGTTTGCATGAACTACTGTGCTCGCTGTAAATTGACTGCCTGCTGCATGCCAACCGGCAAACACATGGCCTGAACGGATTGGGTTAGGAGGCATTGCATTTCCTAGGTTGGTACCAGGAATTACGTGCCTTGTTAGGTTAGTTGGTAAAATAGTACCGCCGTTTGCAGCGAATGTTACTGTCACAGCTGGTACCCATTGGGCAGTTACTGTCATGTTTGCTTGAACTACTGTTTGTGCCGTAAATGCATTACCTGCTGCATTTTGCCAACCAGCAAACACATAGCCTGCACGGGTTGGGTTAACAGGCATTGCAGCTCCGAGTCTGTTACCAGCAATTACTTGCCTTGATTGGTTGCCTGTCGCAATAACACCGCCGTTTGCAGCGAAGGTTACTGTTACGTAGTTATTTCCTGTTGGTTCGTTCCATTCAGCTTTTACTTCCATATCTTCTGAAGGTATTGTTGCGTCTGTAACTTCATTGCCTTCTGCATCTACCCAACGGTCAAATGTAGAGCCGTTTGGACGGTCTGCTGGGTCGCTAGGCATTTGGTTGCCTATTGGTTGACCTGGTATTACTACTATAACTATAGGATCACCTTCGCCTGTGTTGAATGTGATTGTTCTGCCAGGTGCCCATTGAGCTGTTACTGTCATGTTTCCTTGTACTGTTGTTTGTGCTGTAAATGCATTGCCGTCTGCATCTTCCCAACCGGTAAACGCATGACCTGTACGGGTTGGAACAGGAGGCATTGCATTTCCTAAGCTGCTGCCAGCAATTACTTGCCTTGTTAGGTTACCTGGTAAAATTGTGCCATTGTTTGCAGCGAATGTTACTGTTACATAGTTATTGCCTGTTGGTTCGTTCCATTTGGCTTCTACAGTCATATCCTCTGTAGGTACTGTGGTGCGTGTAACGTCATTGCCGTCTGCATCTACCCAGCGGTCAAATGTCGAGCCGTTTGGACGGTCTGCTGGGTCGTTAGGCATTTGGTCGCCTATTGGTTGCCCTGGTATTACTACTATAACGATAGGATCACCTTCGCCTGTGTTGAATGTGATTGTTCTGCCTGGTGTCCATTGAGCAGTTACTGTCATGTTTCCTTGAACTACTGTATCTGCTGTAAAATCATTATTTGATGCATCTAACCAGCCAGTAAATGCGTGACCATCACGGGTCGGGTTAACAGGCATTGCAGCTCCTAAGCGGTTGCCAGGAATTACTTGTCTGATTAAGTTAGCCGGCTCAATAACACCGCCATTAGCGCTAAAGTTTACAGTTACTGCGTTTCCTGCATCTTCCCATTGTGCAGAAACTGTCATGTCTGCGTTAACAGTTGTGGTATGGTCGAATGGGTTGCCTTCTGAATCTTCCCAGCCAGCAAATATAAGTGTTGCATGGGATGGGTTAGCAGGCATGTTTGCCAAACCAATTGCTTGGCCAGCTGCTACTGTTCTGGTTGCGCCGCCTTCTGCAAGCGTACCACCGTTGGCGTTAAAGGTAACTGTCAAGTCGCCAACGCCACCAATTGGCATCCATCTTGCAAAAACTGTTATATTTCCTGTAACAGGTGTCTCATCGTTAAATGATACAATTGTGCCAGTTTGGCTAGTACTCCAGCCGATAAATTCATGATTATCTCTTGATGGGTCTGCAGGCATGCTACTACCTAAAGATTGACCACGAGCAACTATTCTGCTTCCACCGCCAGCTACAAGGTCGCCGCCGTTTGCATTAAAGGTTACTGTCCAACCAGCTTCCCAGCGTGCAAAAACTTCTATGTCTTGCATAACAGATGTGTGGGCAGTAAATTCTGTACCGCCAACAGCTTGTGTAAACCATCCTACAAATGTGTAACCACTTCCACGGGTTGGGTTAGGTGGCATTGCATCACCTAGTGAACGGCCTGCAATTACAGATCTTGCCTCGTCTCCAGCTTGAATTGTGCCTTGGTTGCCGTTAAATGTTACTCTTACACCGTGGGCCCATATGGCGTAAACGGTAATGTCTGCATTTACAGCTGTTGCTGCTGTAAACCAATTGCCAGAGCCGTCTTGTTCTGTGTTCCAGCCTTCAAACGCATGGCCGGCTGGGTGCATTGGGGTTCTAACCATGTCAGAGCCTAAGCTGTTTCCAGGCATTACTAGCCTTGTGTTACCGCCGGTTAAAATTACACCGCCTCTTGCGTCAAATGTTACTGTTAGTGCAGCAATTCTTGGTTGAAAACTTGCGGTAACTGTCATATCTGAGTTTACAATTGTATTTTCTGTAAACCTGTTGCCAGGGCTAATATACCAACCGGCAAATACGTCTGATGCATGGGTTGCGTTAGCTGGCATTGCAGCACCTAAAAATGTGCCTGCTGCTAATGTTCTGCTTGCGTCGCCAGCGTTAGCAAGTGAACCGGTACCTGGGTCAAATGTTACTGTTACAGAGTTTCCGCCAGTATCAGGTATCCAATGTGCTGTTACTGTAATATTTTCATTAATTATTGTTGCTGCTGTAAATGGGTCTCCGTTAGGAAGTCTCCATCCTCCAAATAAATCTGTTGCATGAGATGGGTTACCTGGCATGTTTATGCCTAGGCTCTCTCCAGGGAATACTGTTCTGTTTAGGCCGTTATCTGCAAGTGTACCACCGTTAGCGTTAAAGGTTACTGTTACTGGTGTACGCCATTGTGCGAAAACGGTCATGCTTGCTGGTACAGGTGATGCAGAGGTAAATACAGCGCCAGAACCGTCTTGCTCTGTGTTCCAGGCCACGAATGCGCTTATTGTGTGAGATGGGTTACCTGGCATATCTGCACCAAGTGATTCTCCTGGAACTACGGCTCTAGTTGCCTCGCCTGGGAGTATTGCGCCTGATAAGTTAACATTAAAGGTTACTATTGCTGGGTCGTTCCAAACTGCCCAAACTGTAAAGTTGCCTTCTACAACTGCTGCAGGGTTAAAATTGTCTGGGCCATTTTCTGTTAGGCTCCAGTGGCTAAATACATAGCCGCCGCCACGTGTTGGGTTGGCAGGAATGTTAGGTAGTGGTAAGCCGTGGCTTACTGCTCTGATTCCATTTTCACCATCTGCAAAGGTACCGCCTGTTGGATCAAATGTAACTGTGCGCTCTGGGCCAACTACAGTAACGCCTGCAGTGTTGCCAGCACCAGCAACCATTAAACGTCCTGGCACTGTGTTACCAGGATTGGTTCCTGACATACCGCCTTCGGCGCCTCCATCTGAAAAGTTGCGCCACGCAAACGGGGTCGCAGCACCAAGAGGAGCTCCATCAATAACATTGAAGCGCATAAATATAGAACCGCCACTCATAACAGGTTCCGTACCTCCAACCCCGCCTTCAAATCTTACTACACCAGGATCTGGCCGAAGTTGGCCATTAGATGGCATCATCGGAAGTGCCCAACCGGCCTCATCTAAGAAGTCGGTCATTCCCAGAGATATCTGGGCCGGGTTGCCTGCAGGGTAGTTAAAACGTACAGGTACAAATCTTGTATAGTCGAAAGTAATTTCATAAGCAAGTGCTAGCCAGCCAATGTTTGCGCTGTCTGCATATGGCAAACGAGCTATCTCTATTTCAAGTATTACGTAACCGCCATGGGTTTCTGCAGTTGGTTCACTAACATGTAATCTTATTTCATGTGTGTTTTGTGTGGGTGGCATTGCTATTGCCATAATAACTACAACAGCTATACCAACGAGTATTAGCAATGTTGTTAAAATTGCAATTTTTTTAGATTGCTTACCAAGTTTCATAAATAATACCTACCTTCTTTTTAATTCTTTCGCTATGTTCTGCATGGAAGAAAATACTTTCATGCTCGAATCCTTACCGCTTGTGCGGGTGTGAAACCCGCTTGCGGCGGGACACTATTATAGGTGAAGTAAAGAAGTTCACCTTTTGTTACTTTTAAGTACGGGTTAGGCGGGAACGTAAGCGCTCCCGCTTAACCCCGGTACATGCATGTACATCCCCCAATTGCAGCCAATTAATCGCCAACTGGCTGCAATTGGGTTACTTGATTATTGTGTCTTTAGGCCCTTATGGCTTACCTTAAGATTATTGTTGGATAAACCCTAGGATAACGCCAGGTGCGCCTAAGATATGGTTTTGTAGTAATGAACGGTCTACTGGGTCTACAACGTTGTCTGTGTCTGGGTTTACGTTTGCGGTTTGCATAATAACACCATCGTTATCAAGAGCACCTAAGATACGGTTTTGCATTAATGATCTGTCTACAGGGTCAATAACACCGTCGCCGTTTAGGTCGCCGAAGCGTACCCATGTGCCGTGCAATTCAAACACGCCGTTAACGTCTAGCATTAATTCAGTAATAACAAGGTTTGCTAGTCGATCAATTCCAGCTTCACGTTGTGCAGTTGTTATTCTGCCTGGGCGGTTGATATAGTGCATTTGTGCAACTACATCTTCATACCAGCCTAAGAATGCCCAACCTGGGTTTCCAGGTGTACCGTACATGGTTCTTAAGTTCGGTCTTAGGTTTGCTGGAATTACGATGTCGATATCAGGCATTTCAATTTCGTAGTAGAATGCAGGGTTGCCGCCTGGATAGTGTGGGAAGAGTCTGATGATAGCATCAATTTCTTCTAGGTTGATAACGATAAATGCATCGCCATTTACATAGTCGGTTGCTACGATGTTGCGTGTTTGTGGTCTGAATCTTGGTGCGTCTACTTCTAGAGCGCCCAACATCATTGCGTTACCACGTGCTTGCCATACGTTTGTGCCAGCAACACGTTGTAGGCTTACGCCCGGTAAGCTAATGATTGTTGCATCTGGATCTGGACCCAAAACAGTTATCATTAGGTTAAATGCTGGTTGGGTGATAGGGTCGCGCTCGATTTCAATGTTTCTATGCACGCCAGAGCCTAACGCCAATACTACAGGGGTAGGAGATTGTGCAAGACGGAACCCATCGGCCCATGCAGCCAATGTGTAGCTACCAAGTGCAAGACCTTCGAAACGGAAGAAACCGTCGTAGTTTGCTTGAATAACTTCGGATGCGCCGGTTGCGTTGTTTACAACGGAAACAGATGCAAAAGGAACACGGCTTTGTGGGTTTGTGTTTGCTTCGAATACATAACCTTGTAGTACGCCTTCTTCTGTTTGCCTTTGTAGACGAACTGTTACGTTAGCAATTTGGTTTACAAAGCTAGCTGGAGCAATGCTGGCAGTACCGTTAAGGTGTAGAGGAGCAGTAACTAAAACGTTAAATGCAGCAGGCATGGTAACATTGTGTCTCCATGTGTTGCCATCTAAGTGCGTCATTGCAAGGCCGCCTACTGTAACAGTTGGGCCGGCAGCTACTGCACTTGAAGGTTCTACGTTTACAAGAACCAAGAAGCCGTCCAATACAGGTTGGTATCTTAGGTATACGTTAACATGTGCGCCTTCTGTCATTGTTATTACAGCTTTTTCGTTTGCTGCACGAACACCGTGGTCTGGATGTTGTGCTGTAACCGTATAGGTGCCAGGTAACAAACCAGATACACTATAAAAACCAGATGCGTTTGTTCTAATTTCTAGTGGGTTAGTTACTACGCGATTGCCATTTTCATCAAACAATAATACTATTGCGTCTGCTATAGGTGCATTTGTGCCTTCTACGCGTACAAAACCACGTAGTACACTTGGAAGAACTGGCTCATCATCTGGCTCTAGAGTAAAGTTAACGATTGCAAGCCTTGCTGGGTTTTGGAAATCGGCATTAACCATGTTGCGTGTTGCTGGCAAGAAGCCCAATGCACTTGCATCTAGGCGGCCGATTGGTGGGAACATGGAAGTAATAGACCAAATGCCGTCTCTTTGTGGAATTGCTTCTCCAGCTAAAGATACCCATGCTTCGGCATTGCCGATGTTTACTAGGTTAACGATAAGAGTAGCGTCTGTTGGGGTACCGCCAAATCTTGGTACTAGTTGGAAGTCTGCAATTACCCATATGTCAGCGATTGTTTGCACATCTCTACTTTGTGGGTAGAACTCAGGATGTGAAACAATTATCCTGTGCATTGCAATGTCTAGGTTGTTGAAGTAGTAGTCGCCAGCAGGACCTGACGTAACACGGCTTAGTTCGGTACCTGCCATGTTTAGCAAAATTACTGTTGCGCCAGCAAGTGAATTGCCATTCGCATTGTTTGTAACTCTACCTTGGATTGCACCTCTGCCAGGTGGTATTGGGCGACCAGTTAGGTGAATTGTAAGAACTGCTCTGTTGTTTACATACGCAGGTATTGTGCCAACATTTGATTCAAAACCTGGTGCAGATGCAGTAATTGTACCTGTAAGAGGTGTTGCGGTTGTAATTGTAAATACATTTGAGTTAGGATCTTTTGCGAAGCCAGCGCGGTCAATAGATGCTAGTTCATTTGCTGCTGGACCGGTTACATTTACTGTTAGGTGGTAACCTGGGCCAGGGCCTGTTCTAGGTTGTAGGCCAAAGCTTGCTATGCTGGTTTGATTCTCAAGAATTGCTACTGGGTTGTTTGGAGCAAAACCTGCATAGAAGTTATCTGCACTTGCAAGTACCAATACATCTCCTACAGGAAGGCCAACAATTCTGTACATACCAAGAGAATCTGTAGGGCCTTCAAATACTTGGTTACCTACAACTACAGTAACTGTTGCACCTGCAATTGGTGCACCTGTTGCAGCATTGGTAATTACACCTTCTAATGCACCGGTATCAGGTGGAATTTGTGTTAGCTCAAGGTTGATTGCCATATCCGCAAAACCATTTACAAATAGTGGAATGTCTACGGTGCGTGGTTCGAAACGTATTGCAGAAGCTGTTACAGTACCGCTAATTGGCTCAAGTACTGGAGCTGTAAATACATTACCAGCTTGTGTCCATACTAGGCCGCTATGCGTTGCGCTTACAACATTAATGTCTGCAGGCATAAGGCCATTGCCGGTTACTGTTACACGTAGGCTTAGAGGGCCAACGGTAATGCGACCTTCGCCACCTGGTTGTACTGGCAGTCTGAATGTACCTGCGCCAGCGCCTAGTACATAGTTAAAACCACCAAAACCGCCAGCTGTACTTCCGTCTGCGAAAATACCCCATGTTATTGCAGTTCCCGGAGCACTTACTTGTGGACCTACAGAGCGAAAGCGCATTGTAAAGACTGCATCACTAGCTATACCACCGTCAACAGTAGTACTAACCCTGATTGTGTTGCCGGGGCTTACTGCGTTAGGAGGGTTAATTTGGTGAGGTATTGGTACGTTTCCAACAGAAAAGCCATTAGGTGCCAGCCATGTGTCTGGGTCTGCAACAGCAAAAAAGTTAGGGTTTGCACCTACAGGTATTGGCTCAATAACGTTAGAGTCATAGACTATGTCAAGTGCAAAGTTATCCCAAACGTTGTTGGTTGCTGCAGGTAAACGTACAATGTGGATGTCTACCAATGTGTCGCCACCCGCTGCAATACTTGGGGAGCGAGGAACAATTCTTAGTTCTAATTGATCTGTGCTAAGAGGTGAAACGGAGAATAAGTCGTTAAGGTCGATGCTTGGTGGAGCGGCCACTTCTTCAAGAGATGGCTCTTCATTTTCAAGAGATGGTTCTTCAACTTCTTGCTCTTCGTTAGCAAGTTCGTCTTCTTCATCTTCAATAACTGATGGTTCATATTCTGCAGCAACTTCGCTAGACTGGTAAAGGTCTAGCTCGTAGTCTGCTACTACTGTAATAGGTACCATAAGGCCTATTACCATAACTACCGACATTAAAACGGCCAATAGCTTTTTAGATGTTTTTTTCATACTTCTGGTTCCTTCTTTCATTTTTAGTTTTTAACCTTGCATGTTGCGTAATTTTGTGAGTGTGTTGTTACCTGCGTTTTACAACAGCTGTATAGTAAAAACTTTGTCCGACAACCAGCATAGTTTGCGTAACGGTTTTGTTTTACAATGGTGTTTGGGTATTATGTACACATACTCATTTGGGTATGCATACGTTATTTTACGATACACCACATTAATCAGACATAATAATAAAAGACATACAGAAGACATACATAGCAAGTGTTTGTACCGAGTGTGCGCTTATTCAAACAGTTAGCGCGCTGCTTTCATTAGCTCAATTCGGATTTTTATGTTGGCACCGTACCGGGCGCTAAACCAGTGGTGCGCTTGCTGCCAACCCCTACGCCTTAATTATTGCTGATATGTGCTGTATCGAGTTAGGGGGTATGTCTTGATTTACGGTACTTGCTATCCCCATCCTTTCCCCATGTATATGTAGCTCGATTTAGGTGTGCGAGCTAACTGTAAATTTACAGTACGCAAACGCGCCATGTCGGATGTGCATAATAGCTATGTGGCAAAGCAATGTCAACAGCTTTATCTATTATTTTTCTTAAAATTATTAAAAAACTATTAAATATCTGCAATGTTTGCACTTGTTTGTAACAATAATATTAAGTAAAGTATGAAACATGTTTCGCTATGTAAATTAATTATGCCAACGCATTTATGAATGTTGTTTGTAGTTGCTTGTCTCTTTTTAAGTTAATGTGGTGATGCAAGGCTTGAACATCTTCACCCATATAACATATGTATGCTGTCTACCTCTTGGTTACCCCTGCCGCAGTAGAAAAAGGTAAGCCCACCGTACATTTCACACGGGATAACCGTTTAGCAAACAAATAACCCTGCAACCCGTAGTAAATACGGTGTTGCAGGGTTATTAAACTTACATGTGCTAATTTAACGCAAACACAATTTTAATTTCATCCTCGCAAACCCGCACCAGGCGTACCTTCACAGGTGTGCCGTGGCGCAGTGTTGCGGCCTTTTCGGTTTGCTTAAATTTGCGTACAGGTTTATAAATGTATGCTGTTTCTTCCTTATTATATACATATTTATTGCGGTTAAGATTTTCTACCGGAACAAGACCTTCTATTGTATTAGGAAGAGTTACATATACCCCCCAGGCTGTAACCCCGCTTACAACCCCTTCAAAAGTTTGCCCTTCTTTAGAAGACATGAACTGCACCTTTTTTAACTGCTCTACTTCTCGCTCTAAAACTTCTGCTACACGTTCGGTTATGGAGCATTGATTACATATAATAGGAAGGAACTCGTTATAGTGGGTTAGTTCGCCCTTGTTTAGCCACGTTTTTATTATCCTGTGAATGTGCAAGTCTGCATAGCGGCGTATGGGAGATGTGAAGTGGCAATACGCGTCGGATGCAAGGCCGTAATGCGTTGGGTTGTTTGGTGTATAGCGTGCTTGCGGCAAACTGTGGAGTACTGCAGTGGCAACAGCTTGTGCGGCCGGGGTGTTTACGGTTTTTGCTAGCAACTTTTGCAAACCTATTGGGCTATTAGCATTTTTGGGGGCTGTAAAGCCAAATGGTTTGGTGATGTTTGCGAGCTTTGCCAGCCTATCTGCACTTGGTGGTTCGTGAGTGCGGTATATGAATGGAGCTTGTAGTGCTAAGAAGTGCGTGGCAATGGTTTCGTTACATAAAATCATAAATTCTTCAATTATGCCTGTTGCTTGCGTTCTGGCATAGGTATCAATTGAAATTGGTTTGCCTATTTCGTTTACAGTAATCTTTGCTTCTGGCAGGTCAAAGTCTAGTGCGCCTTTTTGTTCACGTTTATTGCGTAGCGTCAACCGTAACATGTCCATTGCTGCAAATAATTTGCTCCAGTTGGTTGTTGGCTCGTGGTTGGTATTTGTAAGTGTTTCTTCTATTATAATAGATGTTGTTAGCTCATTATCTTGGCTGTTGTCTGGCAGGTTAACGTTGTTTAATATGTCTTGCACCTGATTATATGTCCAACGTTTATTGCTGTTTATGATAGAGCTAACAATTTGATAGTCGATAACATTACCTTGTTGGTTTACAGTCATTAAACAGCTTAGTGTTAACCTGTCTACGTTTGGGAACAAGGAGCATATGCCGCTGGATAAACGGTGCGGCAACATTGGTATTACTCTGTCTGCAAGATAAACACTTGTACCACGGTCCAGTGCAGAGCGGTCTATATCGGAAAACTCTTTTACATAGTGAGACACATCGGCAATGTGTACGCCAAGTTTATAGTTGTTATCATCTAACACATCAAAAGATATTGCGTCGTCTATGTCTTTTGTATCGTCACCATCTATGGTGAATGTTAGCTGGTTGCGCAGGTCTAGGCGGCCTTGGAGCTCTTCTTCTGATATCGTGTCTGGAACTGCGCTTACTTCTTCTACCACAGCTTCGGAAAATTGGTAGGGGATGCCGGCTTGGCGTACCAATGTTAATACGTCCATACCCGGGTCATGGATATGGCCTA
>Ga0131853_10016440_pt1 | contig 13502 bp, 10 predicted proteins | sample TergutLab28metaG_FD_92764 | JGI IMG/M metagenome (GOLD analysis project Ga0131853, IMG submission 92764) | Labiotermes labralis P1 segment gut microbial communities from Petit-Saut dam, French Guiana - Lab288 P1 (version 2) (version 2) | ecosystem: Host-associated > Arthropoda: Insects >... | reverse complement strand
CGGTCATAACTCCGTAACCGTTCAAAATCGGACACATGTTTATATGAACTTTTTTGATCACAAAGGCCTAGGAAATCACCTCCTGCAGTTATGCCCTAAAGTCGTGAAACACCCTGTATATATATAGTATTAATATGTTTTACATTTACCGTGCTTTAAGGTGTTGTGCTGGCTGGTCATAAGAAATTTGGTTTACACATTTCAGATGAAAGCAGTCCTGAGGAAAGTTCTGGGTGTTCAGATCTTGATGATGATGAAGATAACAAAGTGCCATGGCAAAGTAACGAACATAAGAATGCCTCGCTGTACAGGCTGATAGAAATTCGTAAACAGTTTCTCGTGAGCAAGATTCGGCCATTTCAGGACAATGTTGGTGCTGGAAACCGGTCACAAGTTTTGCAGACTTACATTGATTACGAGAGCGCCGAACTCATTTCGCGATACTTGGCATCGAAGAGGCCTTTCTCACAGAGTTTTGATAGGTATCTTCGGCAGGTGAGTATGAATTGGTATTTTTTAAGAGCTCTTAAATGGAATTTATCGCTGGTATTATTGAAAACTAGGGGACTGTGGTAGCACAGTGGTTATGGTGCTGTGCTACAAACCGGAAGGTCACTGGTTCGATTCCAGATGGTGTCATAGGAAATTTTTCATTGACATAAAATCCTTCCGATCGCAGTATGGCCCTGGGGTCGACTCAGCCTCTAACAGAAATGGGTACCAGGAGTATTTCCTGGGGGTGAAAAGTGGCCGGTGCATAAGGCTGACAACCTTACCATCATCCTGGGCCATTGTCACATAATCTGGGAACCTTAACTTCCTGGAACCCTCTGGGCACCTCAGGCCTGTAATGGGACTGATTTACCTTGATTATTGAAAATTGAGTTAGTGTTCTAAGGACCAGTTTTTTTGTTTACTGCCAAGAATATTTGCATTTTTGAGACGCAAGTCTTGTGCGATATGATACATTAGGTGAAGGCCCCGTGATCCTTCAGAATGTCTGGAACTGCCCACCTTATTACGCAGCATAACATCACAGACAACTGTCATTTTTTAGCAGCACCACTGTCAGAATCTCATGTTGTACCGTACGATTTGCGGTGATATTCTGTGCACAGCACGGAAACGAGGCACTAGTATATGCCCCTATAACGTCATTTAATGCGGTGTAGAACTGTAAAGTTCACCATTGTGGAGTTTCTGTTTTATCTCATAAATTTATTTTGTTATTACCGTATTTCACATTTGTAGAAGGTTGGAAGATTGTCTTAAAATGTATGCTGTAGGTTTAGAGGACCATTGCACGTGCTGTATGAGATATTATCTTTTTCATTTAACCCATGTAGCTTATCTGCATGCTTGAATTCAACAAAAGATGATGCCGTGCACTCACTGTCCATCTTCGTCTGATATCACTCTAATTGCTCTTGATAAATGTATTAGGCACTAAATACATAATAATACGAGGCCTGCCTGGAAAGTATCCAGCTATTTTGAATATCTCGAGAACCGATCGCGTGGCCTTGATGTAACTTGGCAGCCAATCAGAGGAGACCTTACTGTGCATCCTTGAAGAGTCACTCTCCTGTGGGGCTAGTCATTTGGCAGTGAGACGCCGTTAACTGAGCCTGTGTACTGTGTGACCGTCACATTCACAAATCTCATCCCTTTCAATGGCAATTTTAGCTTGGGAAAAGCCAGAAGTTGCAGGGAGCCAAATCTGGGCTGTGGGGGGACCTGACAGACCTGGGTGGTGTGATGCTTTGCCAAAAAAGCCTTCATGAGAGCTGTAAGAATGGGCAGGCGTATTGTTGTGATGAAGCTGATCTGCTGGCTCGGTCATTGTGAATGCGATGGTCACACAGTACACAGGCTCAGTCAACGGCGTCTCACTGCCGACTGACTAGCCCCACAGGAGAGTGACCACGGATGCACAGTAAGGTCCCTTCTGACTGGCTGCCAAGTTACATGAAGGCCACTTGACCGGTTCTTGAGATATTCAATATGGCTGTATACTTTCTGCACAGACCTCGTATATTTCTTTCAGAGTTTTTGGGTTGTGGCCTTACCAGTTTGACACTATGTAGTCTTGTAGGTGGGCACCTGTATTTTGGAAGATCATGCTGCCTCATTCTTCAGGTTTGAATTTACTGCTGTGCAAATTTGGTCAGCTTACATAAAATGGCTACAAGGGAAATGGCCAGTAAGGTGTTCCACCTGTCCTGAGGATATGATTAATCGTCATCTTGCACCGTGGATGTGTAGCTTGACAAAATTCCTATTCATCTTGAAGATGGCAGTATTCCCCTGAAACTTGAATATCCACGTACAAGACTTTGTCACAACCCAGAAGAACACTGTTATTATATTCCTTTCTGTTTATTTTTTCTTGAACAGGGAGACAGGTTGTAATACTGTGGGCTATCGAAGGGGCTGTGATTTCTTTCAGCTTGTGGCATTGTTTAAAATTCATACTAAAGCATTTTTGAGAGATTGTGTTTCTCACGTGGGTATTGCTCAAGATGGTTTGTGACCATCCGTTGTTGGTTGAGTGTTTCCTGACAGTTCAGACAATCACAGCCTCATCGTTAGGACCAAGCAGTTCAAGCAGAAATTCACGGCACTGAAGATGAAGGTGAAATTGAGGAGTGGCTGTTTTATGAAACATCAGACACAACTTGCCCTGTGACGCGTCACATCCCAGAATACTTGGGTCTTCTAAAACCGTTCTACATTGTACATCATAATAATGTATATTATTTGTTTTTGCAGATACTGTTCGTTCTCACTGAGAGCTCTATTGCAATCCGCACGAAGGCGATGAAGTGCTTGACGATGGTTGTTGAAGCAGATCCAGCAGTTCTGGGTAGGAATGATATGCAGAGAGGTGTGCGCCTCTCCTTCCTGGACCAGTCGACATCTGTAAGGGAAGCAGCAGTAGACCTTGTTGGAAAATTTGTTCTGAGTAGGCCGGAACTGATCGACAAATACTATGACATGCTGTCCACAAGGATCCTGGTACGTTCAGTATCTGCTGCACTTACGGTTTGATTTCCATTCTCCTGACTGGGTCTCTGGTTTTTGTGATGCCAGTTACGTTTTCTTGTGGAAAATATCTATCATTGCATGCACTTTCTTTCATCTGTATATTGCCAAGCCCTACGATGAGCACTTTAGAAGTTCCGAAAACTGAAATAAAGAAGCATCTGCTGTATTGTGTACCAGTTAACTTTTGAATATGCAGCACATCTCAACTTGCAGAAGTAACTGAAATTCCGAGAGAGAAGAAGTACAAGAACTTCTTAACTATTTGTAGAATGTACGACTGTAGGTAATTTGTGAACTTCTAAAAGAAATGTGAGAAAATATATTGAGTTTGATGCTCTAAGCGTGTTCAGAAACAGAAAAACTAGTAGTTTGTTGCTATAAGAGTAAAGGTAAAGTGATCCCGTTACAGGCCCGGTGTGGCCCAGAGGGTGGGTAGAGGTATAACTCTACTCTTTCATGACCACGGCACTAGAAGGGGGTGAGTGGTCAGTAGCACGCCCCGGCCGCACTTTTCCTCCTGGAAAGGACCCGGTATCCATTGTACAGGAGGCTGGGTGGGCCACAGGGCCGGTCTGGACGGGCGGAAAATGTCGTCCCCACCGGGATTCGATCCCGGACCGTCCAGCCCATAGTCAGTCACTATACCGACTGAGCTACCCGGCCCATTGTTGGTATAAAAAGCTCTGGTTAATAAGTCAAGAAAGTGTGATTTACTTAATAAATAACTTGGCAGCAGAGTCATTAGGAGGTTCAGTGTATAATACATTATGTTCACTGTGAGATTGGTGTGTGTTACGAACTTGTTCTAGTCATTGGCCTTATTTGCGTGCTGTGTATACTGCTACAAGATAGTTCAATTTTCATTTTGTTAGGATACTGGTGTCAGCGTCAGGAAGCGTGTGATCAAGATACTGAAGGATATTTGTATGGAGTGTCCTGAATTTCCAAAGATTCCTGAAATATGTGTAAAGATGATTCGTCGGGTGAATGATGAAGAAGGTAATTTGTTTGCAGCTGTAATTTCTGGAGTAATTAATGTAGCTTGAAATTGCAACAGGGGAATTATAAATGCATGTCATTCACAGGGTTCCCGCTGTAGTGTGCCAGTAACGTCACACCTAGTACCAGGCAGCATGGTACACAGAGACATCTGCTGGAATCAACAACCAACTGTAAATTTCCTAATTTATGGTTGAAGAATAATAAAACCAACTAGATGTCACTTGTTATATTTACTTTGCTTCTTAGATACTCAACATGTTTCAGGCATTAATATGTCCATCTTCAGGAGTTTGCGTCTGTGTTGTTGAACTACCACGTTGGCTGTATTCTTCTTGGTTTGCTGTGTGTTGGAGTTAGGGTGCGGTTCGGCTAGGGTGGTATCCAGGCTGCCAGCAGCCTGGATACCACCCTAGCCGAACCGCACCCTAGCTCCAACACACAACAAATCAAGAACGAAACGGCCAGCTTGATAGTTCAACAACTTAGTCGCAAACTCCTGAAGATGGACATATTAATGCTCGAAACATGTTGAGTATCTAAGAAGTAAATATAACAAGTGACATCTAGTTGGTTTTTTTATTCTTCAACTATCACAATGAAGCATGGTCCAATAAACATCAGATTCCTAGTTTATGATCTAATCAAATGTTATTTGTGCACTGAAATGAGTAAGGATGAAATGGAGAGGACATGTGGCACATCTGGGGGAGAGCAGAGATACACTAAATAAAGTTGCAAATATCTAGCAGCCCCATGACCAGAGAGTTGCCAGATATTACATTTTTGTGGATATCAGAATGGTACACACAATATCAGGGGTTGCACAAATCCTGTGTGCCTGGTTACCACGGCACCTAAATTTTGTGTGGTGGCACAACGTTTGTGGGCCCTCAGTGTGGAAGTTTTTCATGTCACCCTGCAAGCACCTGGAATTTTGAGGTGGTTTCTAGATTTTTTTGAAAATTTGTGTACCCTGCATGATATGCATTGTACTGTACATAGTAATTTCAAGGACAAACCAAACCATTAATTTGTGACTTGATATCCTATCCTATCATCATGTCACATTTTCTTTTACTTTATGTCACCAATTAAGTGACATGACATGTATGTGAACTTAAATAAAATATCAACAAGACATCAGTAATCAGTGGCCAAACTCTTGAATTTGTTACTGAGGGCAGTTGGTTGATGGGACAGTCAAATTTAGTCAACCTCGTTCTTAATTTCTGAGTGATAGAGCTTACTGATCCATCCAGTGCCAGATGCCACAGTTACTACTCTGTATATACACAGGGTTTTTATGGTGGGGAACCCTGAATGCAGGAGAGCACTTGGGAGACCTAGGTGTAGATGGGAGGATATATTGAGGAATCTTGAAATTGGATGGGAGGGCATGTACTGGGTGTATCTGACTTATTGTAGGGAATGGTTGCAAACTGTCGTGAATATAGGAATGAATCATAGGTTTGTTAAAATGTGGGGAAATTTCTTGATGCAGTGAGAAATTCGTATCCTCCCAGGAAGGGCTGTGGTCTGTGGATGTAGTCTGGCAGTTAATCTGAAAAATGGAAGGTTGTCTTATAATCACACACGTAGTCACAAATGTTGCGTTTATTGTCCGGAAAATTGAAGACTGTTAATCAGGGTCATCGTATTTTTATGTACATACTGTGCATTTTTATTGTTTATTATTCATTATTTGTACCAACGAATGCACTTTGGCACACATGACAAGACGGTACACTACGTAACATGATGCTTACTGCCAGGTTCAGTTCACTTCCAACTAGCACACTAGACACACCAAAACGGGACAAGTCCATCAAATCAATATCAATTAACCTTTTGACGCCTAATGTCAACTATAGTGGTCGTACCGCACCACTGACCTCTAAAGTTGCATTTTATATATTTATTCAACAAATATAGGCACCGAATAGTTTAAACGTGGTATGTACTGTCCGTTTTTTTCTCTTCAAAATGCAGTTTGTTTCATAATTCTAACATATTTGGTTCCTGTACTATTCACATTTTATATACAGGATGTGCCAAAATTAAAAGAATAATTCCGGCGCCAAAAGTTTAATCTGTTACATTTTCACAGTAGTTACAATTTTGTAATAATACTTCATATTAATTCTTTACAGACTTTTGGATTGCACGTGCAGCCACCACCATATTTTATCAACCACACGGATTTCACCATAAAACGATGTACTGTTGTATATAATTTTAATATTCTATAACTTTACCAAACACAATATCAAAGCCCCCTAAAGATGGTGCGGAAGCAGCGAAACATGTAGAAGCGTTTGTAATGTAATTTAATGTCTTATTTATTTTCCTAATGGCAGGTACATTGATTATCATTGACCTATGCGGCGAATAGGAATAAAATATTAACCTTTTGACACCTAATGTCAACTATAGTGGTCGTACCGCACCGCTAACCTCTAAAGTTGCATTTTATATATTTATTCAACAAATATAGGTACTGAATATTTTAAACACGGTATATAAGCTCCGTTTCTTTCTCTTCAAAATGCAGTTTGTTTCATAATTCTAACGTATTTGGTTCCTGTATTATTCACATTTTATATACAGGGTGAGCTAAAATTAAAAAAATAATTCTGGCGCCAAAAGGTTAATATTACACTATAATACTATCAGTACTATAAACAACATTCAAGGTAGATATAAAAGTCCTAATAGTAAGGAGTAGTCACAAAAATAGTGATAGAAAAGGGGCAAAGTCAGTTTTCCATCATTTTTGTCTCGGCCTCCCAGTATCGGGGGACCGCGTTAGTATAGTGGTTAAGGTGCTGTGCTACAAATCGGAAGGACGCTGGTTCGATCCCAGCTGGTGTCATTGGAATTTTTCATTGACATAATTTCTCCGATCGCACTATGACCCTGGGGTCGACTCGGCCTCTAACAGAAATGAGTGCCAGGAGCATTTCCTGGGGGGTAAATGTGCCCTGCGCGTGAGGCCGACAACCTTACCACCATTCTGTGCCGCTGTCATGTAATCTGGCTTTACCTTTACCTTTACCTCCCAGTATCACGCGCACTCTGTCCTATTAAATAGTGCGATGCATTGTCCTAAATGGTTTCTGTACATGTGTTAGCAGTGGCTGCACACGCGCACACATATGTGTGTATTTGTTGGTACAAATAATAAATAATAAAGAAGGGTCATCTTCGACATTGTTCTGTCTTTTGATGTCTGCTATAAGACATACTGTAAAATGTATGTAATGACGCGTTGTGAATTGTAAAATAAATGGTAATATATTTTGCTTGCCAGTTGTTTGTGTTTTAAAAGTGTTGTGTATTGTAGCCACTCACCGTGTTTCTTGTATTGCTTTATTTTGTAGGTATCAGAAAACTTGTTATGGAGGTCTTTCAGAATATGTGGTTTACACCAGTCAGGGAACGGCCATCACTGGACTCAGCTACACTCCTCAGGAAGGTTATGAACATCACAGACGTGGTGGCTGCATCACGTGACATGGGTCTTGAGTGGTTTGAACAGCTTCTTCTTAGTGTAAGTATATACAGGCATGTTTCATGTGTCTTCTGCCGTGAGTTCTGCGGAGTGCGTGGCTAACGCTACGAGTGTGTGATAGCGTTTGGTAATCGTGAGTTTATAAATTATTATGTCATTCTGGGTTCTTCCATCAACATGTACAGATTATTTAAAGACATGGGCTCAAATATGTGGTTTGTTTGCTGTACCCATGGCATGGTAACAATGTGAAGTGTAACCAACTAGTCAGATTTTTTCGTTGTTACACCGTGCATGTTGTTGAGTTACTCAATTATTATACCAACTACTGCACATATATAAAAATTTATAAAGTTTACACATTAAAACATTAAAAGCGCTCCGACATGTTTCGGTCCTAGGACCATTATCAGGGAGCCTTATCTTCCTTGCTAAAGTCACTATAAAAAGTCACATTAATTTCGCTGTACCAGTTGGGTATTGTGGCAGCATACTGTGTTGTGTAATGTTATGTTGCGAAGGACCGAAACATGTCGGAGCGTTTTTAATGTTTTAATGTGTAAATTTTATAAATTTTATATATGTGCAGTAGTTGGTACGATAATTGGGCAACTAGTCAAGAGTCCAGTTTTGTCATCCATACAGATAGCAGTAGATGGTGGAGAGATACAGTTCTGATACAGTGTCGTGGAGACCGGTAGGAAAGAGTGAAGTTGGTTGCTGCATCATAAGGTAAAGGTAAATTGCACCCTAGAACAAGCCATGAAGGCCCAGAGGGGGAGTAGAGGTGTAGCTGTATTCTTTCTTTAACCTTGGCATTAGATAGGGGTGGGTGGTCAGTGCCACGCCCCAGCCACTTTACCCCCAAGAAAGACCTGGTACCCATTATATAGTTGGTGTGGTGGGCCTCAGAGCTAGTCTGGGCTGGTGCAGAAAATCTCGCCCCACCAGGATTTGATCCCCGGACTGTCCAGCCCATAGAGAGTCACTATACCGACTGAGCTACATGGCAACACACAACACACAAGAGATGGACATCCATGCCCCCAGGCGGGATTCAAACTCGCAATCCCGGCAAGCGAGCGGCCGCAAAACCACGCCTCAGACCGCGTGGCCGTCGGGATCAGCATGTTTAGTCTTCATAGTACATAATTTGAAACTCAAGTAGACATGCAGTAAAAGTATTTGGAATTTGTTAGATTACACGAATTTTGCAATTTTCGTTACATTGGGTTATGAATTTTTTATTCCTTAAGTATCTTTTTGTATTACTAAAACCATGTCACATTATTTATTTATTTATTTTTCAAATTATATGCTTTAACACCTGAAGATAGGAATACTAAAATGTGTAGCTTGTACTGTCGGATTTAATAAATTTATTGTGTTTAATGGTGTAATATAAATTACAGCTAATTTGTCACATCACCGCTGGATGAATTACATCAGAATATTTTCATTTACTGTTGTTTCAGCATCAGAACATTAATAATAATAATATTTATTAACTGCAGTTGGGTTGTCACCCAGTGGCAGTGGTTATTTTACATGTATACAAATATGAAATTGGTTACTACTAAATTTAAGTCTGGAGGGCTACATGAGAAGCATGTAGTGGCAGCTTGGAGTCTTGGGAACCGTCTCAGCATTTGCTTATAGACACAGGGAAACCAAGAAAAACCTGTGTTGAGGTGGCCGGTCACAGGACCTTCTGATTACTGACTTCTAGCCAGCAGTCCAGCATCTAAAGTAAAAAACAGCAATCCATACACAGTACAACAAATACACTTGAGATGACAACAGTACACACAAGACAACTACAGGGTGAGTCTCTAGCTAGAGGCCCCAAACTATTGTCTGTAAAAAATTATGTTATCGAGATAATGGCTTAAAAATTTTATACACATACCAGGAACGATGCAAAACAGAACCTGCTCATAATCGATGCTGAAACTGGTCTCCTTTCACATCCAAGCACACTTGAATGCGTTTCTCCAAATTCTGGAATAATTTTCCCAGAGTGTCGACGGTGACGGCTTTAATCTCTTGGCGTATAGCGTCTTTGAGTTGTTCGATTGTGCGGGGTACACTTTGCCCTTCAGTAGGCCCCAAAGAAAGAAGTCGGCAGGTGTTAGATCAGCTTCCCCTTGTCTCTAACTTTTTAACCAATTTCTGGACGGAACACTTCGATGGTGCATGTCTTTCACCAAATTCCGTTCGAAATGCCGTCTGGCATGCTTTAAATGAACCTGTTTTGCCAGTGTTTACGAATGAAAAAAAAAAGCGCTGTTCGACTGTCTACATAGACAATAGTTTGGGGCTTCTAGCGAGGAACTCACCCTGTACAACAATTTACACGGCCAACCAACAACAATTACGCACAAGACAATTTAAATTTTTGTGTTTTCAGCTTTTCAAACCAAAAGAGGATAAAGACGATTCGACCAAAACCAATGTGGAACCTCCGAAGGCCTTACTGACTGCTTGTAAGCAGATAGTGGACTGCCTTATTGAGAATGTGCTGAGGTTAGAAGAGACTAGCCTTGTGCAAGAAGCGCAGAGTCACGGATCATCACAGCGCCTGGTGGCCTGTCTGACAACCCTGTATCTGTTTGCCAAGATAAGGCCACAGCTTCTAGTGGATCATGCAATAACATTACAGCCCTACCTCAGTCTCAAGTGTCAGGTAAATATGTTAACTCAGCTAGTAGAAATACAGGGTGTTTATTTTATATGACAGCTGTTGTTTGTCACTTGTTACTGCTGTAGCCATGTGTAACTTCAAAACACACTTTGTCATGTCATATAACAAGAAAAGAGAAACTGAAAAACAACATATAATTGAGTAGTTCATTACTTTAGAAAACCATATTGTCTTGTTTTCTCCTACTTCCAGTTGCACATTAGATCTGGTTGCCATAAATAGTTGGATCTTGATCTAGTTTTGCGCATCGAGTAAGAATTCCATTACGCACATGTCAACTCCCTAAGTGCAATTATAAAAACATTATTTACAGACACAGGGAGATTACCAGATCATCAGCAGCGTCGCACGGACATTGGAATTGGTTGTCCCACTTATGGAACACCCAAGTGAAACATTCCTTGCTCAACTGGAAGAGGATTCCGTAAAGCTGATACTGCAGCATGACCGAACAGTAGTGGCGAGCTGCCTCTCATGTCTGGGATCGGTTGTCAACAATGTGACACGAAACTTCAAGCTTATACGAGACTGTTTTCTCAAGTACTATGGTATGAGTTGAAAACAACAAAACGATTTATTTATTTAGCAGGTTATTCGATGTTTCTACATCTTCCTGCGCCCATTTGACAATTACCTTTTTCTTTCATTTGTCTCTGTCATTCCAGTCTCCTCCCATTAATCCCTTTTCCCCCAACAATCCTCTGATCCCTTCCGCCCAGTTAGCTTTAGGTCTTCCTCGTTTTCTTCTTCCTGGTGGGCTCCATTTCATAACTTTTTTTGGTAGTCTCCCGTCTTCCATTCTCTGAACATGTCCATACCATTTTAGCTGTGTAGTCGTAATATCGTATAAAAGAGACCTTGTTACATTCATTTATTGTTTAATAATGGTGTTCCTAATTTTGTCCTTCCTGGAAATTCGAGCCGATCGTCGCCAAAAGTCCATTTCTGTGGAATTCAGTTTTGATGTCGATATAATTAATAAAATAATGAAAACCTAAAAAACTTTTTACCAGCTAATTTAGCGCAAATATGTTTGGTACAGATTTTTGTTTTTAACGCAGTCTGTAATCCACCATACACAGTACATTCTTGTAACCCATGCTGATGACATGCTGTTCCAATGCTGCTGCACACCATTGGGTCTGTCACTTTTCTCCACTCCCAAATTTTAAGGTTTTCATTTGCCTCCCCTATAATTTTGTTCAGTTCATTTTATCTTGTAAAGCAATCCCGTTACAGTCCTGGACAGGCCCTGAGGGTTCCAGGGTGTTGAGGCTTCAAGATTTGAAGATAATCAGCACATGAAGGTGGTAAGGTTATCAGCCCTACGCACCGGCCGCCTTTACCCCCCCAGGAAATACTCCTGGTACTCATTTCTGTTAGAGGCTGAGTCGACCTCAGGGCCAGAAGGATTATATCAATGAAAAATTCCAGTGACCATTGGGAATTGAACCAGCTACCTTCTGGCTTGTAGTGCAGTGCCTCATGCAACTATGCCACCACATACGCCCATTTTATTTTATAGCAATGTTAAAATTAACCCTTTGACACCGAAATTAAATCCCCACCACCCCGGCCAATTTAATGGCTGTTCAGCTATTTAAAGGGCTCACTGTGCAACATATGTGTATGTCGTTCGGCGGCTAATGGTTAAACAAGGATCCATGAAGACAGTGGAAGTATTTAATTAATACACCAACAAATGCACATATATTCATTTAATGATCTAAAATTCATATTAAAACACTTAAAACGCTCCTACATGTTTCGATCACATGATAATCCTCCAGGGAGCATACATTGTTCCTTGCTAAAGTTACAGTTTAAAAACACTCAGTGATTTACATCGTTATGTTGAGTTGGTGCTGTGGCAGCATGTCTTGTGTATTGTGTGAGTTGTATACTGTGCATTGTGTGACGTATAGTGTGGGACTCACGCTATATGTCACACAATGCACATCCGTAGCCAGGCTCATTCTGAACAGTATACGACTCACACAATACACAAGACACGCTGCCACAGCACCAACTCAGTGTAACAATGTAAATCACTGAATGTTTTAAACTGTAACTTTAGCAAGGAACATTGTATGCTCCCTGAGGATGATCATGTGATCGAAAAATGTAGGAGCGTTTTAAGTGTTTTAATGTGAATTTTAGATCATTAAATGAATATATGTGCATTTGTTGGTGTAGTAATTAAATACATACACTTCATTCATTTTAGTGCAGACAAGTGGCATTCCAGGGACATGATTTTAACTCTTAACCTGCTAACGTGGAGAATATGGTGAGCTAATAATGCCAGCAGATGGCAGATGGGATTTAATTCGGCGTTTAAAGGTTTAAAATGCCCATTAACCCTTACCCTGCTAACGTGGAGAATATGGTGAGTTCCTAATAATGCCAGCAGATGGCAGAGGGGATTTAATTTGGCGTTTAAAGGTTTAAAATGCCCATTAACCCTTACCCTGCTAACGTGGAGAATATGGTGAGCTCCTAATAATGTTGGCAGATGGGATTTAATTCGGCGTTTAAAGGTTTAAAATGCCCATTAACCCTTACCCTGCTAACGTGGAGAATATGGTGAGCTCCTAATAATGTCGGCAGATGGGATTTAATTCGGCGTTTAAAGGTTTAAAATGCCCATTAACCCTTACCCTGCTAACGTGGAGAATATGGTGAGCTCCTAATAATGCCAGCAGATGGCAGATGGGATTTAATTGGGTGTTTAAAGAGTTAAATAAATTACAGAATGCACAGTGCAACAATAAAGACAGTGTAATTAATTGAATTGTGATTGTATGTAACGAGAGACAAAAGTCATGGAGTAATTTATTGTGTAAATTGTGTGGTCATGGTATGTACTTTCGGAGTTGATTGTAGCGCATGATTATATCCCTTAAATGATACAAACATAACAAAATATTTTCAGCCTGAAAATTGATAATGGTAGTGCAGTTTTAAAGTTGTGGTATCACAGTTGCTGTACCTGCCACAGAAATGTCTCAGTGTGGACACAGCATTAATTTTTGTACGTGGGCATTTCTTATGCAAACGTTAGAGCCTCTCTCAATTCACCTTTCGTTGGCCGTTCTTAGGAAGAGTCGTGACTGGAGGTATTACCTTGTACTTGAAAGAGGCTGATTAAACTGTCCCACGTGAAGTCCATTAGACAAGTAATGACAGTCGCTGATGTCAGTTGATGTATTTACATTTTTGTACGTGGGCAGTTCT
>Ga0131853_10016439_pt1 | contig 13502 bp, 7 predicted proteins | sample TergutLab28metaG_FD_92764 | JGI IMG/M metagenome (GOLD analysis project Ga0131853, IMG submission 92764) | Labiotermes labralis P1 segment gut microbial communities from Petit-Saut dam, French Guiana - Lab288 P1 (version 2) (version 2) | ecosystem: Host-associated > Arthropoda: Insects >... | reverse complement strand
CCCCCCAAGAACTTGCCTAGGATGCAGTGTGCCAAGAGCCATATCAGTTCCACAACCGGGCTCTGGTTCCTGCCGGACCGGCCTCTAGGACTGAATACTAATGAATAAATCCTGCAGTTAAGAATGAGATGTGAGGGTGACTGTGAATGATTACAAAATGTAAATCAGAGTCTATTAGAGGGCATTCACATGGGACTGGAGAACGCTACAGACATCTTCTGCCGCAACAATCCTTTACCATTTGAGATATGAAGTGAGTACTTCCAGAAGATACTCTCCCAGATTTAATCACCCAAACAATATTTAATGAGGATTAAACACAGTATTTGGGTAATCAACTATTTATACCTCTGTCTAATACTCAAGAACTCTGCGTTTTGCACACACACAGTGCATTTATACATTTTGTATGACTTTTATAACAAACAGCAATCACTTCTCTAAACAACATTAACCAGTTGGAATTTCTAACAGCAATAGTTTTTCCTGTGATAGTAACTGAATTTTTAAACACTATTTCAATAAACTGCAGGCTTTGGATGTGTTTAATACACCAAGAGATATCTGCCACATGGCACGAAGACAATGCATACCAATTGCACTACTCACCACAAACAGTATTACAGCATGTATCTTCATATCTGCATTCAAAGCGTCTCACCTGAAATACAAGACAGGAACAGTCACTCCCAGACCAAAATCAGGGTATGTAATGGGCACAGAGGCAAGATTCCATTAGTGCTCTAGACCAGGGATCCCAAACATGTGGCTTTCCACCTCATTTTTCTATGCCCTTCTCACAGGTCCTATTCTAATTACAAAATGTGTCCAATCTCAGTGTTGAAGTTTTTTTACTTAAATGTTTTTGGTATGGGCTGCCTGACGGCTCAAAAATGTTGGCTATTTTTGGCTATCAATGTACAACACACACCAGCATGGACACCAATGCAAAAAAGCTTTTAAATTCAAGGTATTACATTCTGATTTTGTACTAAAAGTAGGATGTATGGTTAATGATGTGTTTAAATTTAATGAATATCTCTGTTTCTTGTTGCACAGGACACACAGCCTGCATAACATTTCAAAATTTTCAATTTGGCTTGTGTATTATTTCAGACTGCAACCCTGCTCTAGAGTTTTGCACTGGTTGAAAGACTCAGAATTGCAAATTGCTCTTTCTGGGGCAAGTGCCCACAGACCGAATTCTGTTCTGTATTGGCAATGAAAACAACATTCTGGACATGTTTCATGTGTACAAGATTTGAGGTACAGTCAGTGCAAAGATTTAGACTGTGGTCTTCTGCATGATAACACCATGTAGTCTGGTCTGGGCTCTTGTGAACGTGGTAATGAACCTTGGAATGATTATTATGTTCTCAAAGATGTTTTCTTTCATTTTTTCCAGGTGTGTTGTTTATATGCAGTTACACAATGTTTAAAGCGATCCATGTTCCGTGCACTAAACTAGTTCACATTTACTGCAACAATTGCACAATAATAAAAAGATGACAAAGAGACAGAAGTTGATACACGACACTCCTCCTACATGTTTCGACCTACAACAGTCATCTTCAGGGAAGTGGTCAACAAAGGACAGAGTAGTTATGATTTTACATTATACATGTGCAGATACAAAGGTAAAATACATGTGCAAAATAAATAAAAATAATATACTCCAAGTTCTAAACACTTGTCATGAAATTGATATTAAACATGTATTTTAGCTTTATATCTGCACCTCCATAATATAATTAGCCGCAACTACTTTCCTCTGTTAACCAACTCCATGAAGATGGCCATTGTCGGCTGAAACATGTAGGAGAAGCATCATATATTAACAAACATTTATCTTTTTATTGGTGTGCAGTTGTTGGAATAAATATTGTCACAATGACTGAAAAAATGGGAAGCTTTTAGCAGGAAGCGGTCATGATGCTATACACACTACCCTGTAATTTTGCGGGTGGAATTGTGAACAGCCACAAGAATCTTTGCTCATGCTAGCCACTATATTGGTTCAAATCTAAACATGGAATCTCCCAAAGAGATGTCTATAGCTGTCACTAGTATCTGTACCTTTCTTGGGGTTACCACATATCCATCACAAGAAAAGCATACATTTCCCACTTACTGGCCATAAAAGACAGAGCACATCAGCGAAAAAAAAGTGGATTAAAAACAGGGCATATAAAGTCACGACCTTACACACTATATACAAGTCCCTCTCGAAGTTACTCTGTTAATAGTTCCTTAAATTCCATGGGTATGAAAGACGGTGACATTCGTTCAGCATATTTCTGAGTTCAAGCTGTTCAGAATTCGCGCGCGTACGTTTGCCGAGTCATTCCGAAAGTCAACTGCTAAACTTTCTTTTACTCGGACAATGCTAATATAATGTAATTATTTACTTCTTTTTAAAAGCAGAAATATTTTATACATTTCCAGGACCATCAAAATACGCAAAAAAAGAATACGAAACAACAAACAGTGAAAACCCCGGACATTTCTACCAACTTCAAACACCCCTACGAACGGAACATTTTTGATCGAGAAAGGCAACATATCCAACACCATATGGTGGCATTAACGACACTTCTCAAGTCCCGTCTTATCCATAATTGGTACTAGATGGCACTGCAAGTAGAAATGTAGTAAGGGATATTCTTCCTGGAATAGGGAATTTATTTTGCAATTAGGGATAAAGTAAACCATGTTCCGAACATAAATATGGCTGTACAATAATATAACCAATAATATATGTACTTGTGAGCGAGGTAATTTCTTATTGTAAAATGCATTAATATATTCGTTTCCTGAAGCTGATTTAGACCGTCCAGTAATAAAGCCATTCCAAGATTGACTGAAATTGTGATTTAGTCCACATTTTGGTGGAGTACTAAGTCACTTTTAATTTCTACAAAGGTTTGAGAAGGTTATGTTCCTTGAACATTATTCCTTTGTTTTCTATGTGAACGTGTAACAGTTGACATTAAAATGTAATGTTAAGTAAGTTAACGCCCATCAGTATACTAAACACCGACAATAACAAGCAATGACATCAGCTAGAAGGAAAAAGTGTGCATTCACTGAAGAAGAAACCAGTGTTCTGCTGGATTTATGGGCTGATGATCGCATACAAGCGAAATTCAATAATTCGTTTCGTCATAACCTCATATGGGAAGATATCGCGTTAAGAATGAAGGGAATGGGTTACAACAGAAGTTGGAAAGAGTGCTACAATAGAGTAGCTAACCTGAAAAAGGCTTTCGCACGAAAGAAGCGTGATTTCAAAACAGGTAATGATCATTGCATTAGCATTCAAAAGCTGTCCCAGATTGCCCTGTATTCTGATGATACGTGAAAATATAAAGTGTACCCACTAAAAGTAGTGTTCTAATTATGTGTAATAAGATTGTTGTTTTTGATAATGGAACGCCATGTAATCTAGTAGATATGCACAGACGTTTCAGAGGAACCTGTCGCTTGTAATCAGGGTAAATGAAATTGAAGAACCAAAGCAAATACAAGAGTAGCTACTGCATTTGTAGCAGGTAATGGAGAAGGGAATTTGATAAAGCGTGGATTAATAAATTAAAAATAAAACACCCACACCACATGCATCCTGATTGTGGAGGCAGTAGTTTTCCCTGAAATGTTGGTACATATCCATCAGACTGTATGGCTTAACATCTCAGAAGACTTTAATCATTGTAGTCACTGCCACAAGAAACTAAAATTGCACATGGATTTAATTTTGTTGTGCCTTGGGTTTTCTTAATTTAGTAAATAATGAGATAACACCTCTTGTTGATGTAGCTGGTTACAAAACCTCCATTACTAGTTCCATATTGGTGTGATTACAAAACATCTGTAACATTTTCTTTATTACATTTTGGGCATACCATTAAAGATGTGCTATGGTTTCTGTGTTAGAGATATTATATTCCTCAAGTGGGGAAGGAAAGCATTGCTGATACAGAAATATATACGATTGCTATGTTGAGGCTGTCACGCAGTATTAACAGTGCCAATTGCCATTCCTGCACAAAGCGTCATATAAAGCTGTATGTCCACTACTGTCATTGCATTCTGTATGTCCACTGTGTTGTTATCAACTCTACAAAATTCAGATATTTTTGGGTTGATTTTGGGTAAGTGATTCCCAATATTTTGATAGCACAATAGTACCTTCATCTCACAGGGTCAAGCAGTCCAAGCAGAAAGTTACTACATACATATCATTACTACAATGGCATGTTTGCCCCTCTAAAAATTCTGCCAACACTTTACTACAGTTGATGTGGGGGTTTGTGTTGTGCCTGATTGTAGTGTTCCTGCAGGAATAGGAAGAAAACATTAAGGGTCCCAGGCACCTGACTTTGGAACGTAGGATTTAAATTATACAGTTTCTGATTCATTTCTCTAACTTTTTTTGTGTGCCCAAAGAAAGATAAAGGCACTCATGCATACAGAAACACAGACTCCATATTTACCTAAGTATAAGAGTAAATAAAACAATAGGTGTGGGTATCAGTCAATAACGCAACAATATCTAAAAAGATGTTTAATAAAGGATGATAGTAACTACATGTTTCGGCCTAGTGCGGCCATCATCAGGTTTTCATTCGAAGTATGGTAGTAGTACTTTATAGGATTAGCATGGTTATGTCACGTTGGTGAGATCTCAGCATCTGTGATGTTTGTTAGATGCTATTGTTAAGGGGCATGAGGGGGGGGGGGTATCAAAGATACATCACAGATGGTGAGATCTCACCATTGTGACATAACCATACTAATCCTAATAAAGCAATACCACCATACTTTCGGATGAAAACCTGATGATGGTTGCAATAGGCCAAAACATGTAGTTACTATCATCATTTATTAAACATCTTTTTAGATATTGTTGTGTTATTGACTGATACCCACACCCATTATTTATATACACACAACAGAGATGGCACATTTTAGAATTAGAGTAAAAATTATTCCTAAATGGGGCATCACCTTATAGTCACATATAAAATCATGTTATGTATAGGTACTGTTCTGCAAATTGGAACTGAATGGGGGAGGGCAGGGGATCATCTTACATCAAGAGTTGCCTTATATTGAGGCAGATACATTGGTGTTCATGTAACGAGGCTGTGAAAAAATTCCTGATCCAAAAAATTTCTAGATGGCCTGCCAGTTTTCTTAGAAGTCACCAGTATCAAACTTAATATGGTACATGTCCTGTGCAGTCGATACATATAAACAAGTTTATCACCAACAGATTGCACTAATTCCTGAATATAAAAACACCCCTACATGTTTCAGCTGTTATTTATAGCCATCTTCAGGGAGCAACAATAATTAGAACACATATGCAGCTTTGTTATACAGCTTATCAGTTGTAAATGAGAAAATATATATATAATGCCAGTGTGCTATTAACATCAGTGTATAGTGTTATGTTACAATTATGTTAACATTATTGTAATGTAGGACAGTTATTAGAATCTTCTGCATCCAAACATCATGATATAGTGAGATCTCTTCGAGTTTAATTAAGCGGTAAATCCTATATGTTTCCAGTATATGAATACACCATGAACAGTCATTCTGTACTCATGATGCAAACACAGAGTGACAGTTTTGCATGGATAGATATTATCTCCCACATCAAATGTAAAAAGGTAAATTTATCCCACTCCACACCCAGAAAGCATACAGAGGAATAGATTTGGAGCTTCACCCAATCTTAACCTCAGCAGGAGGTGAGCAGTGAGCTTCATGCCTTGGCTGCTCTACCCCTGGAGAAATAGCTTTCGGTACCCACTGATTGGGAGGCTGGTTGGTCCCAGAGCTGGTCTTGATACTTTGGAATGTATGAAAGGTGCCACCTGCAGAAATCACGACACGATTCCTCAGACGTTCAGTCCATAACCTAGTCACTACACTGACTATGCTACCTGGCTCCCATTATCTCCCCTGCAGCATTCATTTTATGCACATCTAATGATGTTCTGTATTGGTCACATGGACAGGAATTGCTGATGCAGCAGACTGGACCTACTGGTCCCATCTGGAATCACTGTTGAAATCACTACCCTGCAGTACTAAGACTGTCAATGAAGACGAGGAAGAAGAAGATTCCTCGGACCAGTTTTTCAGAGAACTGGAACCAGGCTGTGGTAACGCTTACCATCTTTGTCTTAAGTGTCGCTCAACTTAATACAATAAGTCGCTTAAAAACACCGTATCATCATCATTTATCCCACTGTGTGGGAAAGCCAGGCAAAGACTTGTGGCAAGTAAGATGAAAGTCAGTAAAATGAGTATCGTCCATAGCAATTGCCAGTTAACTCTGACCTTTTATTTTCACTCATCATTCAACCAGCTTATGCCAGCTGTTTACGATTGATGTATAGTATGTCTTTCCTTTGTCAGTCATGAAACATTTGTTTTTCTTTTACACTGACAGTTTTAGTTATAAGTATTGGTACAGGTAAAGTTGTTGCAGTGAATGCCATCAAGCCATCTGTGGGAGTGAAGGTACAGCTGCACATAATCTTATTCCCAGCCCTATATGGAGATCAGCTTCATACTCCATTGGCTTTACCCACAAGGTAACAGCCTATGGCACACACTGAATGGACCCAGAGCCAATCTGGAGAGGACGGAAGTCTTCTGCTTCTGCCATGAATTGAACCACAATTCATCATCCAGTCTGTGGCCTAAGTCACTATACCGACTGAGCTAACATGGCATTGGTTAAGAATATACAAAAAAAAAATTCTTTCTGACTAAGAAATTAATAATAATATATGGTCCAATATATTTACTGGTGTCTGTTGCTCAAAAACTGGGATTTGAGTTCAAACCCTACTTATGCCATTTTCATGATATTTGTGTTTGAGTTCCATCCTGTCCAGATAGAGGCTTTGTAATGGGGTCATCCCTATGAAAGGAGCACCACCAGTTTTCTGTAAAAGTCATACTTATAAAAGTTAATTCTGAGTTATAACAGATTCAAGATACTGCCCAGAGAAGCAAAGAATGAAAATTATCCTCATCATTATTATATTACTTTGGTGATCGATGTAAGGAAACAAATAAGCAACCTCCATCAACCACATAATATGTCTTACATGCATTATAGATGATGATGATGATCATGATCATGAGGAAGAAGATGATAATGGTGAAGGTGAGGAAGAAGAAGAGGGTGTAAATGATGACACAGCTACACAGCTTAGCGATTCATTTGCAGTAGTGATGGAAGATTTAGATGAAGGTGAAGATATCGTGCAGCCAGCACCTCACACAATGACAGCTACTGTACCAGTGCAGTCTTCACCCACAGCTCGATCACATACAAAGAAGAAACCTGTGATGTAAGTACAGGATGTTCTGGAGGATTGTACCAGAATGTGAAGTTCTGAAGTCCTTGTTACTTTTATACCGACTGTAAGTTGTTTTACTGTTTGTGTTGATGAACAGTAAGCCAATTGTATCCTTTCATATGCCAAGGAAACATCAGGAAGGCATGAATGTCCAGAGTCTTGGACATCCAACCCCTGAAGATGAGACAACTGCATTGTCATCATCTCAGAAGAATGGAAACTTTGGAAAAATCTCTGTTTCCAATAGGAATCAAACCCTGATCCATCCCATAGGCTCATCAACACAGTGGCAGAGCGACACAGCTCATGTCCAGTATGTATTTAACACAGTTAACCCTTTGGCACAGGAAGTAAATGCCAAGTGTACTCTGCAAGTGAGCCTCAGTTTAAATGGTCGTCATTACTTTGCATGTTCTTGGTGATGACTCGAGATGTCTGTTGTCTCAGCATCACTGAGCATCAAATAAACTTTTAGTGCTCTTTAATCTGTTTATAATGTGTTTGAGGCAATAACACCTGAATTTTTTTTCTTCTTCTTCTTCTTCTTCTTCAAAACCAGAGGCAGTACACTCCTGTGAAACAACTGGGACCCCCCCTACCACGCTGCGTGGTGTGTACCAGAGAAGATCAGAGTCTAAACTTTCACAGCCATCAAAACGTCAGACCTCAGCTATTGTGCTTATTGGTCATTGTCCACAGTTCATTCTTTTGGCAAGACATCTTTCACTGTCCTTGTAGGAATACCGCAATCCATCTCAACCCCAGAAGACTACAGATCCCGCTTAAAATACGAAATCTTCATAAATATTAAGCACAGTGTTTCTGCAGTGCTAACAAATAGTATTTCACAAAACTCTAATTTAGGATGGTAGTATCATCCAGAATGCACGTAATTTTCTTTTGTATCAACAAGATTGCTGTTGCAGTGCATGCTGGTTCAGTTCAAGCACTGACCATACAGCCTATCAAATTGTGGTCACGATTGTTAGCCAGACACTAAAGAACAGCCATGTCCCCCATACACATCCATTTCATGTGGTCGGTGTGTAACCTTATGTTTGTCTGTTGTGAACAATATGATTTGCATCAGACAAAAATGCCACAGTATCACTTGGTCTCAATTTTTTAAATTTTTTCCCCTACTATTTCAGCAGAAAGAGCAAGCGAAGAGCACATTCAGATGACTACTACCTCAAGCAGTTGATTGAGAATGACAGACAGATGCTGCGAAACCAACAGCGACAGCTGCAACTTGATGAACAAGTATCAGCAGCAGCAGTGCAGTTTTTCAGTGCTGTGACTGAATATCTGAACAAAATGAACAATGCCATGCAGCCTCCGGCAGAACCCAGTGTGTCGCCCCCCAAAACAGTGCACAATCCTGTGGCAGCTTCCAGCTGTTCTAAGCTGTCGTCTGGCACAGAGCGCAGTAGTTTTGCTAGAACGACGCAGGAGCACAGCTCAGATAGCTCTCAGACAACAAGATCAGTCAAGAGGCTGTGCACAGCAGACATTTCTCAGACTCTGAAGTGCAGTACTGTTGCAAACAAAGTTATCGTGGTACCTCAAGAAGATGAGATAAATTGACTCAAATTCAGTGTGTTGTGAACCTGGGTGATAAACCTTGACAGAATTTCATGCTGAACTAAACAACAGTCAGTTAAATACTTCATTCATGAAGTGTGTAAAGAAACCCTGATACACACAAACACAGTCCTGTATCACCCCTACATGTTCGGTGTCATTTACGCCATCCTCAGAGAGCTCCACACCAAGATTTTAAACTTACTGAAATATAATAGATTAGAGAAATAATTCATATTATATTACAATATTCTTGCTGCTGCTATCAACCATGTAGGTTTTGCACTCTGTGATTAAAGTAGTATTTTTAAAAATGCAATATATTACAACAATAAAACAGTAATATTTATTAAGGTGGTTTTCATTAGATATGGTTAAAACGCTGTATGTTGCTATGTTTAGTTTTTTCTTTGTTTACAAGCATCAAATTTACCTTCTGTGTCTTACAGATCTTGTCACTGTATGGCATACAGTGAGTTCTGTGTGAAGGTGCGTTTGCTCGTTTCATTAATTAAATATTTAATTGAATGAAAATGCACAAAATAAATAATGTCAAAAACATGAGCAACAATCAGTCTGTCACAAAAGATGCTGCTCAAGGCAGTTGGTTAAATACCTGCATATTTTTTTCTCTTTGTGCTTTACAGGCTATAAGATTAGGAGGAGAAATGAGCAAATATGGTGTCATTTTTGGTCACTAAAGTCTGTCAGTGTGGAAGCAGGACCGTGTAGGCTGGGGACTGTGTATTTGAAGATGTAATTCTATGTTGAATATTTAGCCTTAATATCTACTGCACAGGATGCCATGTTGCTGTATAATTACCAGTCAAGCCAATAATAAATGAGACTTATTTTAATTCTTTTCAGTTTTTGTAAATGTTATACATAACACATCTCTACAAAGCCACATGTTTGGCTCATGCATGATGGATGGAGAAAAATCTTAGCATTTGATTATTTCTCCACAGGTGTAAAGTAGTAAATTGAACACTAAATGATGGTTTAAATACACATTATTTAGTGTATGGGGCAGTATTTTATACACCTTGTGTATTACGTTCATGGCTGGACTAAGGGGCGGGTCAGCGAGTCAGCCACCCAGGGAGCCAGCCTATAATGAGCACTAAGACATCATTGGAATAATCGGAAATATGGCGGTAGTAAACTCGTGTTTCCAACCGCAAAAGTATTTCTCCAAAAATTATCCACATTTTGGGGGTGTGACCACAAAAAATTTTGTCAGCCCTGTCCTAGGCCAAAAAAAAATTTGACAGATCATCGGTTTGAATGGGCGTCAAATTATTAACCTGCCCAGGGTGCCCACACGTCTTGGGCCAGCACTGGTTGCGTGACGTAAGTTGGCAGGTGTAGAGCCAGTGCAGTTACATGGACAGGCACAGTTGCTATTGCAGAGAAATGTCTGGTAAGTAGAATTGTCTTGTGGGTGGCATACTGAGTGAACATGCGTTGGACCCTGTGCATGTACAGAGCGTCCCTTTTGCTGTGTCCCTGAGTGTGTCAGCTGTCACACTATGCCTCAGAAGATAAAGGCTTTCTATGTGATAAAGTCATCATGTTCAGGGACATCATAAGAGGGACATTATACATAACATTCTTTTCACCTACTTCTATTTATTGTTTGGAATTCGCTAATTTTATATGTAACCCCCCTACACCAGTAACCACGAGGGTATCTTGGGGGTAGAGGGTCAATGGTGCAGCCTCCCCATTGGCAGAGTACAAGAGGAGGTAAAATAAATATTTTACATGCAAGAAATTTGATATTCTTTGCTCAAGAAATTTCAAACTATTCAGCCAAATAAAATGAAATCCAATAAAAGATTGTGATTTTGTTAAAGTTCATCTCCTCTGTTATGTGCAGAAAAAAAAAATCAGTCCCGTTTCAGGCTTGGAGTGACCCAGAGGGTTCCAGGAAGTTAAGGTTCCCAGATTTCATGACAATGGCACAGGATGGTGGTAAGGTCAGCCTTACGCGCCGGCCGCCTTTACCCCCAGGAAATACTCGTGGTACTCATTTTTGTTAGAGGCTGAGTCGACCCCAGGGCCACAGTGCGAACGGAAGGATTTTATGTCAATGAAAAACTCAAATGACACTATCTGGAATCGAACCGGCGACCTTCCAATTTGTAGCGCAGCACCTTAACCACTGTGCCACCGCGGTCCCCCTCCTGTTATGTGCAGTCATCTCAATCTCCATACTCGTCCCAGGCACCAAATAAGGCTAGCCATGGCACTGCCTCTCACTACATTCACCCACTGCACGCAGGGCAAGACATAAGCATTAGTCTGCCATTTCTTACTGTTGACATGTCTGCAACAGTATGCCTTAAGACCCTGCAGATTCCAGTCATATGTGTTTTTTTTTTTAATGAAAACTAACTCCATGGAACAACAGTCCTTGTTAAAAAAAAAAGCTGACAGTTCCTCAGCTAGTCACAAAATTCCCTGCATTTATGGAACCCAAGGTTCATTAACGTGCTCACGACAGCCTACCACTTCTCTCTATCCTGAGCCAGATTAATCCAGTTCATACCCTCCCACTGCATTTCTTTAAGATCCACTTTAATATCCATCTATGCCTAGGTCCCCCAGTTGGTTTACTTCCTTCAGCTTTCCCCACCAATACCTTGCATGTATAGCTCTTCCCCATGCGTGCCACATGCCCCACCCATCTCATCCTATATTTCATCACCTGAACAATATTTCACGAACTTTTGTCTTCATCTCTAATCATTTCCTCCCTCTCAGGCCCGCATATCTCCCTCTGCTCCCTCTTCTCCAGCATTCTCAGCCCGTGTTCTACCCATAATGTAGAGACCAAGTTTCACACCCATATAAAACAACGAGAGCACTCCAGGGTCCCGCGGCGCACTGTTTCAGAACCGCTCACGCGAGCAATATGGTCCAGCCATTCATCCGTTCCCTTCCGTCGCTTAAGTGAAGATGCTACTCGGGGTGAAAGTGTCCGGACAGAGAGAGTAGAGAAAGTCCCGTTCCTCTGGCCTGCTATTGACCTTTCACATTTACAGTGACCGAAGGTGTCAGAATACCGGCTATCACAGACACACAAGCATTACTTTAATTTATTTACCGTCAGTTCACTTCGTGGGGCTTTCAGTAACTAACTGGAAATGGGAAACGTCAAGTGATGGGATTTTGGTGTGCAACAAATGACAGAGGATGTGGAAGGAAGCGTCGTGACGCAATTTGAAGTGCCGTCACGACGTTGCGCTGGAGAGACTGAAACAAACAGGAAACCACAGTGGCCGTACAAAAGAATAAGCAATACATATTCTCTGTGTGTGTCTGTAGTCTTAGTTATCCAGCATGCAAAGCGCATGCGCCATATTGTCACCTGTGGCCTGCCAGACTCTTCATAATTTTCCCACATTATCTCATAAACAGCACGACTTTCGGGAGGGGGGGGGAGTTACTGAACACAAAACGTGTTTTGATTTTCTCTACAAGTTGTGCCTGAAACCCTTCTCATTCCAAGAAGAATTCAGTGACATATTATTACCATAAATATACATAAGTATTCAGGTAAAGTAGCCGTTATTTTTGCCACAGCTTTATGAAACTTGAGTTCTCTCGACAGATTTTCGAAAAATACTCAAATATCAAATTTCATGAAAATCCGTCCAGTGGGAGCCGAGTTGTTCTCTGGGGAGAGACGGTCAGACGGACAGACATGGCGAAGCTACTAGTCTCACGTCGCAATTTGTGAACGCGCCAGAACACACAGGTCAATTTACGAGCCAAGATACGAACCCTGCACCTTCCGAATACATAGCAGGAAGCCCTCCACCCCACCGCAACATCCTGGAGGTGTGTTAAAAACACTCTCAGCTGTGTTCCTAACGGAACTACGAGCACATTCCGGGGTCACGGGTCCGAAAATTGGTCTGCGCATTACAAGGAGGAGCAAAGCTATCGCTTCTGAGAAGCTGGTACTCAGATGTATTGGGGGAGTAAAGGTACAGTTCATTGCAGGCGCGTACCCGAAGGGCGGACTGCAGGCCCCCGCCCGCAAATCGAAATTAAAAAAGAAAAATAGCTTTTCTAAACACGACGATACCAAATATTTTACGCGATTTACCCTACAGCCGAAAGCAGGCAGTGAAACTGGCTGATGACTGACCGCACTTTAGAATTTGAAAATACAAAGGAAACTGATAGGAAGTGTCAGATGAACCAAATAGCCAAGAACATTACACACTGCCAACTGTACCAGGTGACTGAGTCATGGAACATACAGGTACACGTGTATGTACATAAAGTTGCAAGTAGTGTTATGTTATGTTATGTTATGTTACGTTATGTTGTGTTAAGTTATGTTACGTTATGTTGTGTTGTGTTATGTTATGTTGTGTTGTGTTATGTTACGTTGTGTTGTGTTATGTTACGTTATGTTGTGTTGTGTTACGTTATGTTGTGTTGTGTTATGTTACGTTATGTTGTGTTGTGTTATGTTACGTTATGTTGTGTTGTGTTACGTTATGTTGTGTT
>Ga0131853_10016438_pt1 | contig 13502 bp, 9 predicted proteins | sample TergutLab28metaG_FD_92764 | JGI IMG/M metagenome (GOLD analysis project Ga0131853, IMG submission 92764) | Labiotermes labralis P1 segment gut microbial communities from Petit-Saut dam, French Guiana - Lab288 P1 (version 2) (version 2) | ecosystem: Host-associated > Arthropoda: Insects >... | reverse complement strand
CGGAGTGAAGGCCCGGCTCGACATCTACCGGCCGCGCGGGATCGCCGACCGGGGCGAGGGCGACGGGCCGGCACCGGTCCTCGTCCAGATCCACGGCGGCGGCTGGACGATCGGCAACAAGGAGCAGCAGGGCCTGCTGCTGATGAACCGGATGGCGGCGCGCGGCTGGGTCTGCGTCTCGGTCAACTACCGGCTGGCGCCGAAGTACCGCTGGCCGACCCAGATCGGCGACGTCCGCAACGCGCTCACCTGGGTGCACGACCACATCGGCGAGTACAGCGGCGACGTGGGGCACCTCGTCCTCACCGGCGGCTCGGCCGGCGGCCATCTGGCCGCGCTCGCCGCACTGACCTCGCCGTTCCCGATCGCCGGCTGCGTACCGTTCTACGGCGTCTACGACATGGCCGGCGACGATCCCTACGCGATGGCGCTGCGGCGCTTCCTGGCGAGGCGGGTCTTCCCGGCCGGGGCCACGATCGAGGACTTCCGGGACGCCTCGCCGATCGAGCACGTCACCGCCGATGCCCCGGACTTCCTGGTCATCCACGGCACCAACGACACCCTGGTCTCGGTCCGCCAGGCCCGTGACTTCGTGGCCCGGCTGCGGGCGGCGTCGAGGGCGTCGGTGACGTACGCCGAGCTCCCCGGCGCCCAGCACGCCTTCGAGATCTTCGGCTCCATCCGCGCCCACGCCGCCATCAGCGCGGTCCAGCAGTGGCTGGAGTGGCACCGCACCCACGTCGGCGGCCCCGGCCGCCACGCCCGCTAGGCAGCCTCACGCCCCTCGAGCGCATCAGTCACTCGGACTCGTCCGGACAGCTGTCGGCGCGCAGCTGGGCGACGAAGCCGTCTCCGAAATCGGCCCACAGGCTTCGCTCGCAATTCAGATCTATCGCCGTATTGTCAATATGAGCAGAGCCACCCGACCTCGGGCCCTCAGCCACTCTGATCAAGACGCCGCCAATACGCAGTGTTGATCATCTCAAAGAAGGCGCCGAATACAATGACGGCCGTCAGGACGTAGTCCCACCTCGCCGAGACGAACAGCATCAGCAGGAAGGCAACTGCCACTGCGCCGGATGCCACGCCACTCAATCTGAGTCCCCACTTGACCCGCCCCGCCCCCTTGGAATCCGGCTGCGCGTTCGCTCGAAGAACATAGAAAGCTGCCCGAAAGGAGAAGGCAAGGAAAGCCGTCGCAAATGCGATAATACCGAGGACTATCTCCATGCCCGATCGCCTCCGCTTACGACTGGCCCATTCCTGCCCAGCAAGACCGAATCACCCACCGTTTCTTCAGTCTCAGCGGTAGGCGATGATGAGACCAGACGCATAGAGGAGCCATGCGATTCCCACCATAGCCAAGGCGCGGACCACGCCCCGAGACGATCGAACAGCCCTCTCCTCCGAAGCAGGAGAGGCAGCGGCCGCCTTCAGGCGCAGCAATTGGATCGCAACGCGCTCAGCCCGACTGGCCTTGCCGGAGTTTCCGCGCTCCCAATTGGATATCTGAACAGAGGCCACCCGGACCACTTGTTCGCGGGTCATGACGACCAGGCATCCACCGCGGGCCACAATATCAGTCACACATGCCCACGGTATATCTATGCTGGATATCTTGTTTCTGACGCCGATCCCCGCATCATCAACCTTGACCGACAACCTCAGGTAGGCCATTCCCGTCAATATTGGCAGGAACCCGAATACGGTTGAAGCGAACAGTCGCTGCCCGAGAGTGCCAACGTAATACCCGCCAGTCGTATCGGTCGAGACGTCGACCGGCTTCGCGAACAGTGCAACGAAAGTTGCGCCGATGACCATCAGTGCCAGACCACCCAGGAAGTAGCCGATGTATCGGAAATTCGACGAAACCGGGGCATCCAAGGCCTCAAGCTCCGCAGCCCATCTGGACATCCCCATGACTCGCATGTTGAACCGCATGGATTCAACGCCTCCGGCTCGCATAGGAAGACCCCGCCGTATAGGCAGCACCAGGGATTCCCGTGTATGCATTCAATCCGTATTGCATAGCGTGACTGCCATACTTCTCAGCGTAGATCCCGGCAAGACCGCCAGTAAAATATCCCGCCGTCGCAAATCCGAAATCAGTTGCAGTCCCAAGGAGCGCCTGGCGCGCAGTCGACTTATGCGTCGCATAGTTATAGCCATTAATTCCAGCCGAAATCCCCATAGTCAACAATACGCACGCACCTCCCGTCATAAAAGTGCAACCAACTACACCGCCAGCAGCCAGCATGCCCTTCCAATGACTTTGCGTGAAACCCCCGACAGCGTTACCGATGGCATTGCACCAAGACCAGCATTGTCCAGTCAGGTCGTATCCGTTGATGGGGTCAGATGGATAGGTGTATGTGTTGGCGTTGCCCCGGTAGATGGGATCGACCGACAAGAATCTACCGGTCGTAGGGTTGTAGAGGCGGGCGCCCATCAATACGAGGCCGGCGAGGTCGTTGGTCGAGCGCTTGTGGGAGCCGACCCAGCCGTAGTCGTCGGCGGCAGTGGCCGGGTTGCGCGGGAGGCCGTACTCCGTGGTCTCGTGGTAGTTGGCGATGCTGGTCGCGTCCGGAGCACAGGTGGCGACGATGTCGCCGTGCAAATTGGCAAGTGAAAGCGTCACGGTCGCATCGACACCACTTGCGTTGATGGTGGCGTCAAGGCCTCCGTCGAGGCCCTCGACCAGCCACGTGCTCTTGGCGGTGCCATCGGCCTTAGTCGTGCTGGTCCAGGCCGGTGAATCTGAGGAGTCGTCGTAGTGGTTGGTCACCGTCCGGGTGGTCTCATCTGTACCGGTTCCGGTGGTGGTGGCCTCAGTGTTGATGCGGTTCTGGTTAGGGTCGAGGGTGAACGCGATGCTGGTCGCGGTGGCGCCGGCGCCTTGGGCTTGGGAGGCAACCATGTCGTTGGAGTAATAGCCCAAGGAAACGTTACCACTCGGACCGCCGTTCGCTGCCGCGTGAGATCCCAGCCCAGAACCGACCCAGTCAGCACCCAGCGTTTTCACTCGGCCAAAGACGTCATAGGTTTCAGAGATCGAACGATCCGCAGCATCGAAAGCATCAGTGATCATCGATGGCGCAGCCGAGGTCGAGCACGCACCGCCAGGTCCTGCGGGATACATCCGCTGTGTCAGCCGGTTGGAGTGGGAGTCGAACCCATAGACCCGGGTCTCACAGGTACTGCTACCCGTATTGCTGTTGTTGAGGGTGTCTTGGACCGTGGTGAGCCGGCCTGCTGGGTCGTCGACGAACGCTTGGGATGAGTAAGGGTTGCCGCTGATGGTGCTGGACTGGGCGACCACGTGGTCGACACCTGTACCTCCGGTGCCGATGGTCTGGGAGAACGCCATCAAGACATCGCCCGCGGCGCTCTTGTAGGTGAGACGAGTTTGGTTGCCGGCGTTGTCGTAAAGGTGAGTGGCGGTGATCCCGCCGGGATAGGTCTGGACCGCGAGGCGGCCAGCGGTGTCGTAGGTCGCGGTGAAGGTCTTCTGCCCGCCATCGGCCTGGACACTGGCCAGGCCGATGTCCTCGAGGGTGGTCAGGCCGCGATGCTCACCCGGGGTCCCGTCATAGGTCCAGGTCGTGACACCGGCACCGTCGGCCCGGCGGATCAGCCGGCCGTCGATGTCATAGCCATCAGTCGTCTTGCTACCCGTGGCATCGGTATAGGTGCCGACTGCCCCGACCGCGTTATAGGTCGTGCTCAAGCTTTGTGTGCCCGCTCCAGTCCCGGCACTCGTGTTGGCAGGAAGTCCGGTAGCGAGGTCGTAGGTATACGAGACAGTCGGTAGCGCTGTGTCGTCGCTGGGCGCAGCACTCGTACTCATGCTCACACTCAGCAGGCGTCCGTTGACAGGGTCGTAACTATCGAGTGAGCTCTTGTTGGAATTGCCGTAGGCGCTGCTAGTGGTCGTCGGTTTACCCCATTGGTTGTACCCCGTGGTCGTGGTCGGCAGGAGCGAACCGGTGGCGGGCTGACCACCCGGCATGGTCTGACATGGCAGACCCGCATTAAGCGCGGAGCCGCACGGGCTCGCCGCACTGGCGCCGTAGTAGGTGGTCTTCCTGGTCCGTGGGGTGGTGCCGGTGGTGTCACCAGGGAGCCAGGTTGCGATGGTGCGGCCATCGGCGTCGTAGACGCTGGTGGTGGTCAGATCTGCGGCCGAGGGGCTGGCACCCATCTGCACCGTTGACGTGGTGGCCTGACCCAGACTCCAGCCGGTCAGGGTGCCCATCGATCCCACCGAGGCGTAACCGGCTCTGGTCACCGACGCGTCGGGGTAGCTGGTGTCGGTGTTCGTAACGACGTTGTAGGGATCGGTGGTGACCGTGGTCGGAAGCCTGTAGGCAGCACCGGTGGCGGGATTCTTGTCGCTGTTGGGGGCACCCTCGTCATAGACCGTGGCGGTGTGGGACCGGGCGTGGATCACGGTCCCTGAAGCGAGTGTGACCGGGTGGGTGGGGCCGTAGGTGTCGGTGACCTCACTCGGGTCGAGCGGGTTGTACATCGTCGTCGACGCGAGCAGGTTCGTTCGGTCCGCTGGCGACGACTGGGCGGCGACGTAGGAGTCGCTGCTGGGGACGTCCCCGAGTGCTTGGGCACGGTTCCCGGCGGTGAGGCTCCAGGTGGCGTTGCCGTTGGCGTCATAGCGGGTGCTGTCGATCAACCACGGGCTAGTCGCATCCGCGGCACTGGAGTAGGTCGCGGTGTCGACCTCACGGCCGTCGACGTCGAGGTAGTGCAGAGTCGCATAAGCCCAATCCGCGGTGCCCATCCCTGCGACGGTCGTGACCTCGGGTTGATAGTCAGGGGGAAAGACCGCGGTCCCGCCCACCGGCAAATCCGTCACCTGACCCCAACCAGCGGCAACGGCACCCGTGAGCGTCGGTAGCCCGGTGACACCGCCCCTGGGAAGGTCGTAGACGATCGTGGAGGTTGCGTCTTGATTGGTCACGGTCCCGGTGGCCGGGTTGGTCACGGGGACGCTTTGGGTCACCTCCACGAGGCGACCGTTGGCGTCGTAGTTCAGAGTCCAGGGGTTGACCCCCGGCGCGGTCACCGTCAAGAGGCGGACCGCGAACGTCGCACCGTTCCCCGAGGCGGCGTAGCTGTAGCTCTCAACCAGACCGGTGCGAGCATCGGTCGCACTCGTCAGATACCCCGCCGCGTTGTAGCCGTAGGTCTCCAAGGCCACCGAGGGGTTCGCGGCGCCGGGGATCGAGGCCGTCACGCTTGCCAACCGCGTCACACTGGCACCGTTCAGCGTGAACGTGGTGTAACCCAAGACGAGAGACCGGCACCCGGCCGTCGCATCCGGACTCGCACACGAGACACCGGCAGGGACCGGCGCCAGGATCCGCGTCACCAAACCCGCCGCGTTGTAGCTATAGGTAGTGGTGGTGTTCGAACCCGGTTCAACGATGGTGGACAGGTTCCAGTTCGGGATGCTCGAGCTGGCGCGGGTCCAGGTCGTGACCGTCCCATCGGCCTCGGTCATCGTGGTCTTGGTCTGAGTCGAGTCGAGCAGCGTGACCTTGGAGCCATCACCAGCGACATCCCCGACCCCGGTAAAGGTGATCGGATACTTCGTGATCGAGCCGGTCGCGACGTAGAAGTACGCGCTACCCGTCGGATCGGTGAACTCCATATAGCCCCGGGAGCGGAAGTCCCAGGCCGCGAGATCACCATCTCCAGCCGCGGGACCGGAAAGGTCTGCGTTCCAACCCGGGCCGAAGACGTTCTGCGCCGTCGAAGCGCCACCTGTCACGCTGCTCTGGGCAGGGGTGAGGGTGGTCAGCGAGCGACCCACCGAAATCGAGCCGATGCTGTCGCTGATCGTGGCATCGATGCCGCCGACCTGATAGTCACCCGACACCAACGACAGCACACCCGGCCCGATGCTGGTCGTGGCGGCCGACGCACCGAACGAGCCCGGCTGATACTCGATGTCATTGGGCATCGTGCAGATCCAGTTCGGATCCGACGAGCTCGTCCCATAACAGGCCTCGACCTGCAACAACGCCGCCACATTCGAGTTGCCCAGACTCCGCCGGATGTCCCAATCGAAGACCGGGAACCCCGCAGGAGAACCCGAGGGAGCCAGCGGCCAGCCCGTCAGGGGGCTGCCATCAGCCTCAGCGCTCAGATCACCCGGCGGGATGGCGCTGAACACGCCGGTGACGCCGTTGCGGTACAGGTAGGTCACCGGTGTCGAGGCCATCCCTGCACCGGTCTCGGGCAACGCCTTCAACGCAACCGAGCGCTGGGTAGGGGTGGTGCCACCGTTATTGCCCACCACCACCGAATCCGTCAGGTTCGTATACCAGCCCTCAACATCGATCGAGACGCTCACCGCATCGGTGCTCTGGTTGGTGAAGGTGATCCCGCCATCAGCCCCCAGCCCAACCGTCAGGAAGGTCGAGGCCGTCAAACCAGCGTGATACGCGGGCCCGATCATCGCCCACGACGGCTTGTCGTCGGGGTAGACCTGCCCGAAGCCAGCCGCGGTGCCGTTGTCCTTGGCCTGCACGTTCAACGCCACCGCGGTAATCCCAGTGCCCGCAGCCGGGATACCACCGGTCCCGGCGACCTGGAACGTGTGCGAGGCATTGGCCGCCAACGACACGCTGGTCGCGACCACAACACCGGCCGGGGTGAACGCCCCCTGGCCCCCACCAGCCACCGCTGCCCCACCACTAGCACCGCCGCCGGCGGAGTTGGGAGCGAAGTAGCCGAGCACGTCCATCAACAGATCCATCTGAACATGGATCCCGATATCAATCTTCCCATCAGCGGAGAGTGGCACCACCTGCCCCAACGAGGTCGTCGTGTTCGCCGGGAACAACATCGTGTAGGTCGGTCCGGTGCCCGGGTTGGTCGCATCATGCGCGTACGCGTTGATGTAGCCCGCACCGGTCGCGCTGCGGTTGACAGCAGTGAAGTTGACGTACACCGCCGTCGCACCCACCGGCACATTCGGATCACCGTCGGTGTTGCCGGCACCCACATCAACCGTCAACATCGACCCGTCTGCCAACTGCGCCTTCGGCGCACCCAGACCACTAGTCGTGTTCACCAGCCGCTGCGGCGCCACCGCCACATAGCCTGATGCCCCCGGCGCCCCCGAGGTGTAATAGCCCTCCACCTCGATCAACACCCCTACCGCCGTAGTCGCCTCGATCCGGATCGCACCATCAGCAGCGACCGGCACGATCGCCGTGTTCGACAACGACTGCGAGGTCCCGGTGACCGCGTTATAGGTCAACGCCGGCCACGTCGAAGTCGACCCATCCGCAGCAACCCGCAACGTCCCGGTCGTCGACGGGGTCAGCGCCATCAACGAGATCTGCACCGCCGCAACCCCCGTAGAAGGAATCGTGCCCTTCCCCTCGGCCGGGACCGAGATCCACGTGTTCGCAGCCACCGTCGTCACCACACCATTGACCCGCGTGTCATACAACGTCCCCGACGCCGCCACAAACTGACCGCCCTGCCCAAGAGCCGCCGAAGCAGCCGAAGCCGGAGACGGAGCGATCACCGGCACGGCCACGAGCACCAGCCCGGTGGCAACCAGCAACAGCGCAGCGAACAACGACACGACGCGAGCAATGCGAGACACAGCACACCCCGAGGGCTAGGAGAAAGTGTCCGCACCGTATGAGGTCCGACCGCAGGGAAAGAAGGCCCCAGAACCGCTCCTGGTCAAATACCACCCAAAGGGACTAGATCAGTCTGGAATATGCCTGGATCGAACCTGATATCCCACCTTTGCCGCTAGCGCGGCAGGCCGAGGATCTGCTCGGCGGCGACGTTGCGCAGCACCTGGGTGGTGCCGCCGGCGATGGAGAGGCAGCGGGTGAGCAGCATCTCGTGGAGGTCGCCGCTCTCCCCCGCTCCGTGCAGCAGCGCCGCCGGGCCGGCCAGGGCGACCGCCAGCTCGGCGGCGTCCTGACGGCTGCGTACGCCGAGCAGCTTGGCGACGCTGGACTCGGACCCGGGGGCCGAGCCGGCGAGGGTACGGAGCGTGACCCGGGCGCCGAGCAGGGCGCAGACGGTGGCGAGGGCGACCTGCCGCCCGACCTGTACCCGATCGACCGGCGAGTCGCCGACCAGCTCGATGCAGCGTTCGACGCTGTCACCGAGCCGGGCCGAGGCCATCGCGACCCGCTCGTTGGCGAGGGTCGTACGGGCGAGCGCCCAGCCGCCGTCGACCTCACCGACGACGCAGTCGTCCGGCACCAGCACGCCGTCCAGGAAGACCTCGTTGAACATCGCGTCGCCGGTCATCTCACGCAGCGGCCGTACGTCGAGGCCGGGCGAGCGCATGTCGACCAGGAAGTAGGTGATGCCGCGGTGGCGGCGCTCCTCGGGGTTGGTACGGGCCAGGCAGATCGCCCAGTCGGCCTCCCGGGCGAGCGAGGTCCAGACCTTCTGCCCGGTGAGCCGCCAGCCGCCCTCGACCCGCTCCGCGCGAGTGGTCAGCGAAGCGAGGTCCGAGCCGGCGCCGGGCTCGCTGAAGAGCTGGCACCAGCTGATCTCCCCCAGCAGCGAGGGCCGTACGAACCGCTCCCGCTGGGCATCGCTGCCGTGCCGGAGGATGGTCGGGACCGCCCAGCCGGCGATCTTGAGGTCCGGACGCTCCACCCCGGCCGCGGCCAGCTCCTCGTCGATGACCAGCTGGGTCACCGCCGAGGCGTCGCGGCCGTACGGCGCCGGCCAGTGCGGCACCAGATAGCCGCTCTCCACCAGCGCGGCCCGCCGGTCCTGGGCCGACGCGGCGGCGATCACGGCGACCTGCTCACGGACCGCGGTCCGGATCCGCGCGTCCTGGCCATGCAGGTCGAGCCGCAGGTGACGACGCACGCCGCCGACCGCCCGGCCGGCGAGCGAGGCCGCCCACCCGTCACCCCCGCCGAGCAGAGTGCGCAGCGCGATCGCCCGGCGCAGATAGAGGTGGGCGTCGTGCTCGAAGGTGAAGCCGATGCCGCCGAGCACCTGGATGCAGGTCTGGGCGACCTCGATCGCGCCGTCCAGGCAGACCACGCCGGCGACCTCGGCGGCGTACGCCCACTGCTCCTCCGCCTCGGGCCCGGCATCGTCCGCGCCGGCGCCGTCGGCCGCCGAGGCGGCGTCCCAGGCGGCCGCGGCAATCGCCTCGGTCGTCTCCAGCATCGCCGCGCACAGGTGCTTGACCGCCTGGAAGGCCCCGATCGGCCGACCGAACTGCTCGCGCACCTTCGCGTACGAGGTCGCCGTCGCCAGGCACCACGACGCCAGCCCGGCGCATTCCGCGGCGGCGAGGGTGAGGGCCATCCGGCGTACGGTCGCATCGTCGAGCCCGGCCACCTCGGTCGCCTCCGTGGCCGGGCCGGTCCAGGACACCCGGGCGGCGCGACGGGTCAGGTCGAGCCCGTCGGCCGGGGCCACGGTCACCGCCTCGGCGGGCACCAGCCACCACGATCCGCCCCGGGGCAGCAGCAGCCGGCTCGCGCCGACCGCGTCGTACGCCACCTCCGGGTCGAGCGCGAACCCGGCTCGGGCTCCCTCGGGCAGAGCCAGCCCGGGCCGCGCGAGCAGCGCGCCGACCACCGTCGTGCCGAGCAGGCCGCCCGGGACCAGCTCGGCCGCGCACGCCTCCAGCGCCACCGCGGCGTCGAGGACGGTGCCACCGCCACCGCCGAGCTCCTCCGGTACGGGGATGGTCGCGACGCCTTGGTCGACGACCTTCCCCCAGGCGGCGTCGAACCCCTCACCCGGCTTCCCCTCGGCGGCGCGGGCGAGCGCCGGGCCGCCCAGCCCTTCGGCCCAGGACCGCAGGCTGGCGGCCAGGTCGCGGTGCTCCTCGCTGACGCCGATCGGCATGCCGAGCCTCCTCGAACGAATAGAACGTGTTTCAATTCTAACCGAAAAGGAGAACGTGTTTCATAGTTCGCCGGGCGAGCGGTTAGCCTGACGCAGTTCGGGGAGTGCGACGAGGGAGGAAGCAGCGTGACGACGAGCACCGGGACGGTCGAGGCGAGCAGCACGGGATCGGCGGCGCAGCGCGAGCGGCGCAAGCGGATCCTCGACGCGACCATCGCGCTGGCCACCGAGGGCGGGTTCGACGCGGTCCAGATGCGTACCGTCGCCGACGATGCCGAGGTCGCGCTGGGCACCCTCTACCGCTACTTCCCCTCCAAGATCCACCTGCTGGTCTCCGCCCTGGACCGCGAGTTCGAGCGCGCCGAGAAGCGCACCGCCGAGCTGGCCGTGCCGGGCGAGACCCCGCACGAGCGGGTGATGTTCATCCTCGGCCGGACCACCGCGGCACTGCAGAAGTCGCCGCTGCTCACCGAGGCGATGGTGCGGGCGTTCATGTTCGCCGACGCCTCGGTCGCCGGCGAGATCCACCAGGTCGGCACCCGGCTGATCACGATGATCTCCCGGGCGATGGCCGGCTCCCCCGACCACGCCGAGGCGACCGAGGAGGAGGCCGCGATCGTACGGGTCATCTCGGACGTCTGGCTGGCCGCCCTGGTCGGCTGGGTCACCGGCCGGACCGCCGCCGAGGACGTCGCCAAGCAGATCGACGTCGCGGTCGGCCTCCTCCTGCGTTGAGTGGTCACTTTTCGCGTCGCGAGTGGCCACCTCGCACCGCGAAAACTGACCTCTCGCGCCGCGAAAAGTGACCACTCAACCGCCGAACGCGTGCGTCGCGGAGGCGCCGCCATCGATCGCCAGCTCCGCGCCGGTCATGTACGACGACTCGTCGCCGGCCAGGTAGACGTACAGCGGGGCGATGTCCTCCGGTACGCCGACCCGCTTGAGCGCGACCTTCGAGCCGCCCCACTCCATCGCGGCGTCGTCGGCGCCGACGCCGCGGGTCATGCCGGTGTCGATCATGCCGGGGTGGACCGAGTTGACCCGGATGCCCTTCGGGCCGAGCTCGAGCGCAGCCGCCTTGGTGAGCCCGCGGATCGCGAACTTGGTCGAGGTGTAGCCCGCGACGACCGGCATCCCGGCAAGCCCCTCGATCGAGGAGGCGTTGATGATCGAGCCGCCGCCGTGCTCGATCATCACCGGAGCGACGGTCTTGATGCCGAGGAAGCAGCCGAGCGTGTTGACCCGCCACAGCAGCTCGAACTCCTCCACCGGCTGATTGACGATCTCGTTGAACCGCAGGATGCCGGCGTTGTTGGCCAGCACGCTCACCGGCCCGAAGCGAGCACTCGTCTCCGCGACCAGCGCCGTCCAGGACTCGGGCGAACTGACGTCGTGGTGCACGAAGATCGCCGACTCCCCCAGCCCCTTGGCGAGCAGCTCGCCGGGCTCGTCGGCCACGTCCGCGATCACCACCCGGGCACCCTCGGCGACGAAGGCCCGCGTGATCGCGGCGCCCTGTCCCTGCGCGCCGCCGGTGACGATCGCGATCTTGTCCTGAAGTCGTCCCATGTCAGCTCCCAGCGGTCGAGTGGGCGAGTACGGCGGGGGTCAGCCGCATGATCGCGTCGGCGGCGAAGCCGACGCTCGGGTCGCGGTCAGCGAACCAGCCGCCGAGGCTGCGATCGAGCGCGTCCAGGTCCCAGGTCGGGGCACCGGCCGCGTCCACGGCGAGGTCCCAGCGCTGCGCGACGGTGGGGGCGGCGATCGCGGCGATCATCCCGCCGTAGACGACGAAGACCTGGCCGGTGATGCCGGCGGCGGCCGGCGAGGCGAGGTAGGCGACCAGCGGGGCGACATGGTCGGGGCTGTACGGGTCGACGGCCTCCCCGGAGGTGTCCGCGCCGAAGACGTCGGCGGTCATCGCGGTGCGGGCGCGCGGGCAGATCGCGTTCGCCCGTACGCCGGAGCGGCCCAGCGCCCGCGCCGTCGAGACGGTCAGCGCGGCGATGCCGGCCTTGGCGGCGGCGTAGTTCGGCTGGCCGGGCGGCCCGGAGAGGAACGCCTCCGAGGCGGTGTTCACCACCGCCGCGTCGACCGGGGCGCCGGTCTGCTTGGCCTGCTCGCGCCAGTACGCGGCGGCGTTGCGGGAGAGCAGGAAGTGACCGCGCAGGTGGACCGCGAGGACCGCGTCGAACTCCTCGTCGCTCATGTTGAAGAGCATCTTGTCGCGGGTCATGCCGGCATTGTTGACCACCACGTCGAGCCGGCCGAGGCCGTCCACGGCCGCGGCCATCATGGCGTCGGCGGTCGCCCGCTGGCTGACGTCGCCCGGGGCGAGCACGGCCTCGCCGCCCAGAGCGCGGATCTCCTCGGCGACCGCGTCCGCACCGCCGGGCAGGTCGTTGAGCACCAGCCGGGCGCCCTCCCGGGCCAGCGCCAGCGCCTCGGCCCGGCCGAGGCCCGCACCGGCGCCGGTGACGATCGCGACCCTGCCGTCGAGCCGGCCGGCAGCCATCGACCCACGCATCGGCCCACTCATCGACTCAGTCCTCGACGATGCTGAGCGCGGCTCGCGGGCAGCCGGCGACGGCGCGCTCGATCCGCTCACGGTTCTCGTCGGTGACGGTGGGGTCCTCGATCTGGAGCAGGTCCTCGTCGTCGAGCGCGAAGACGTCGGGGGCCATCGCCTCACAGATGCCGTTGGACTCGCACAGGTCCCAGTCGACGCTCACCTTGGCCATCGGATCTCCTTGTCGTTGACGCACTCAGCCCTGGCCGGGCAGGGCGGACATCTTGCGGTGGTCCCACGTGGCGACCCACTCGGGCTCGATCACGACGCCGACCCGCTTGGCGGCCTGCTTGTCGAGGATCTGGTCCCCCATCTCGCCGAGGTCGGCGCCGCCGGCCATCCGCGCCATCACGCGGGCGCCGAGGGCGCGGATCTGGTCGTACTCCTCCACGAGCCGGGCCACTCCGCGGATGCTGACACCGCGCAGCTCGAAGTAGTCCTGGCCGTCCTCGACCAGCACGCTGACCCGCGGGTCGCGGCGGAGGTTGGCGATCTTCTGCGAGGAGGCGTACGTCCAGAACGCGATCCGGCCGGCGTCGTCGAGGGCGTAGAACAGAGTGGTCAGGTGCGGGGCGCCGTCAGGCCCGATCGTGGCGACCTGGACCTTCATCTGCTCGCCGAGGAAGTCGGCGAGCTCGGCCTCCGTCAGCCGTACGGCGTCGCGTCCCGCAGCCATGCCCCATCCCTTCCGCCGGGGCTCCGCCACGGCAAATCTAGAACACGTTCTACTCTAGCAGGAAGGCTCAGTTCTGCACCATGTCGTCGATCAGCCAGGTGCCGTCCTGCTTGACCAGGGTGAGCAGCTCCCACTTCGGGCTGGCCACGCTGTGGGTGGTGCTCGCCGCGGTGGCGTTCTGGTCGACGAAGACCAGCACCCGCGCCCGGTCCGGCGTCGCGGAGACGATCGAGACCGCGCAGTCGTCGGACTGACAGGCGGTCTTGCCCGAGAGCGAGGCGACGCTCGCCTTGATCGTGACCTTCATCCTCGCCTGTTCGGCGCGCTGGTCCTGGGGCGGCAGATCGGCCTCGTACTTCTTCCTCATCGCCGGCG
>Ga0131853_10016437_pt1 | contig 13503 bp, 10 predicted proteins | sample TergutLab28metaG_FD_92764 | JGI IMG/M metagenome (GOLD analysis project Ga0131853, IMG submission 92764) | Labiotermes labralis P1 segment gut microbial communities from Petit-Saut dam, French Guiana - Lab288 P1 (version 2) (version 2) | ecosystem: Host-associated > Arthropoda: Insects >... | reverse complement strand
TGACAGACTGAAACATGTAGGAGTTGTAGGAATTATTTTAACCAAGTGACGTGTTTTAATGTGTAAATAAGATTTTAGTATCACATATTGGTGCAATTAGTTGGTTATATTTTAATAAAAATACAAATTCCTGAAACACAAATTCACATGCATAAGTACTTGTACGTGGAGGGAATGATCTGTTCAAGGCAGAACTAAAAACATCAGTTTTATACACCTTTTTCTTGTGTTCATCCCACATCTTGTTACAAAGTTCGTTGTGAAAATGTAATAGTTTGGTTTATAACAATGTCTTTTATATATATATTTTTCTAACATTCAAAAATAAGAATATTATTGTATTCCAGGATGTGATTCCATGCAAGTAGATAGGTGTATATAGTTCAGATTAATGCAGTGTCTCATTTTGTATCCCTAAGATGAAAGTAAGATATCCATCCAAAACGCTGTTTTTATTTTTAAAAAACCTGCACACTGTAACATTCTTTAAACACTCTCCACTACATAGTAAGTGCCATTGTGATAACCTCAAATCTTATAATTTTGTGCAAAATGTGTAAACTTAGCTACAGCTGGTTACCTATCAATCAGAAATATTTCATGATATTTTCAACTAAGAATCATTACTACCACAGAGCTTGCATACATACACACATTTAAAAAAAAAAAGCTCCAAAATCCTACAAGGAATATTGTTTTTGTTGGCCCCCATCATATTTTTGTACCAGTGACAGTAGGGAATAAAGAATTAGGAATTGTAACAGTGAAGTGACCTGACGCGCTATAAATTTTATGTGACACAATGCACACAGATTATTTACTGATACAATGACAGTCTTCAGTGTAAGTGTATATTGCAGCACATGAGGTGAAACCAAGGATTTTTTGGGGGATCTCATCCTACAGTAATAATGCTTTTAAGATTAAAAAAGAATAATAAGAGTCATTATGATTTCCCAAAATAGAGATTCTTGTCAACAATTATGTAAGATACTGAACATTCTCCATTACAGTCATAATATATATTTTTCATTTTATTATTTGCGATCAAGAACAGGGATCTATATAAATCAAATTTTGAGATTCATGGTATTAACACCAGATATGATGCTGATTGACATCATCCTACATCAGGTTTAACAATGTTCCAAAAAGGAGCTTTCTATTTTGGAATAAAGGTTTTTAATCATTTACCACATAACATTAAAAATCTCTCTCATGAAGATAAAAAACTGAGACTTGCTTTAAAAGTTTCTTCTCATGAACTAATTTGATACATTGGATGAATATTTTAATTGGAAATTGCCTAAAGATCTTGGTTCTCTGTAAATTTATTTTAGACTTAAATTTTATAAAATTTGTTACCTTAATTTACTAACTCTAGGTAAATATAAGTTTTACTGTTTACAAATGTAAAATTATAATATAATATTGTTTATTCATAGTAAAGTTTTATCACTTATTGTAATTTAGACACATGCTTTTGATAAGCATACTTATACATCATATTGACAGATTCTATATCCAAAAGGTTTCTTGGAACTTGTCAGGATCCATGTAATGTAATGTAATGGAATGAATATTTATTAAATAAATAAATAAATTAGGCACAAGCTGCCTTACATAAGTTTGTTTCCACAGATACATTACTGATTACATAACTTCAAACAGTACTCAACATTAAAATGTGCAAACAGTTTTCACTCTCTTTTATGATAAGAACTCATTTGCCATAATATAATCCTTTGTGTGAACATTTAAAAATTGTGTCATAATATTTATGATCCAGAATGCTGGCGATTTTGGTAATTACTTCAGCTAAAAGACTTCAGTAGTGTGGTAAAATAAATCTTATGACCCACTGGATATGTTAGAGTCATGATAAAGTAGGAAATTCTAGGACGTCATAACACCTCCTGTCAGCAAGCAGTAGCATTGCAGCCATGCCAGATCATATGTCAAAAAAGAAAAGCAGTACAAAATTATACTTCCATGATTCCCTATCAGATCAGAACTACCTGAATTTTCTCTACAGCAGAAGTCATATCTGCTCGTAGCTTCTTCAACTCTGATAAACTAGATTCCTTGTCTTTCTTCAGTTGACCAATTGAAGCCTCCATTGGTGCTAATTTTTTCTGTAAGTTTGAAGAATGTTATGCTTTATTAACATTACACATAAATGGTAGGTTTTCTTTATTGGTATGCATATCTCTAGGTCTTTGAAAATAAATGTCATAAGACAATAATAATGCAGAATATAACAATGAGATAACAATGGACAACAAATAATAAAGACAAAATTAAAGAATTTTGTAGTTCAAATCTCAATTGCCAGTCATGTGCATGCAATAAGCTTCCAAGATGTGACATACGGACATGTAATAATAGGCTGATATCATATGAGCTTTTCTACTCAAAAAAAAAGTTTGAATTCAGCTCCTCAAAATTATCACAATACTTACAAAGTGGTACATATCTAATGTCCAAGAATGAAAATAGTTTTGACTTTCATTGGGTGATGTTTCAAAGCTGTGAAATTTGCTAATGTTATCCAGATGGAAGATGTCCTAAAGTATGCCAGTTGATTAAGAAATGCAGATGGAATTTTGTACATTACCCATTCTGGGGTTATCTTTCATCAATAACGATGGTAAATGACAAATGGAAAGAGAACAGATCCTCAGGCAGTCATTAAATGAAACATATTAATGTACAAACACACACACACAATGGAGCACATCAGACAGAAGGGATGTACTGCACAAGTCAAAATATTTTTGTTGGGCACACATACTGATATTGGATAACTGTCCATGGAAAGATAAGGAAATTAAAATTTCGAAGTATTAATGCTTAATGCAATATAATAATTTCAATTTTGACTGCCATCCTCCATCTTGTGAAAAACTGATTTGAAAATAACTAAATATTGCTGGCTGAATGCCAACTATTACGTATAAGAGACATGGCAGCAACTGGTAAACTGGAAACATGGAGGAAGAAGCAGCTTATAGACGTCACAGTAGTAATAAAATTGATGACATACTCTCATTTGTATTAACTCAACTGCAAGTTATCTTGGACATAATTGGTGTGGTTAAATGGTGGATCTTGTAAACAGTAACAAATAATTCAGTTTCTTGTCAAGTTGAGGGACTATCAATGAGTTTTAAGGAAGGCCTTCAGCTATTAAGCTAATGGGTTTAACTGACTATTGAGAGGATAATAAACTTGAATAACAACGTACCTGAAGACTCTTTATTTTTATAATGCCTCTGTATCTTGGCTGATGAATTCTCTTGACAAGAAACATGCGAACATTTTTCTGGATCGTTATCAGGCATGCCTTTCGAAAAACAATCTTGTATTTCACTGAAAAGTGTAACATTGCTGACATTATATATACATAACTTATTACAAAACAAAGAGATTACCAGTAATACAGTAACAGAATTTCCAGTGACATATTTATACAATGTGAACAAATCTGATTCCCAGACCTTCTGGTGAAGTCCAATAAAGAGGTACTGTACCACAACATTTTCTTTTAATGCTACACAGTTTTATGTCCTAGTCTTCTAATTTATGTGTATCTAAAGATTAAGCTATACTATATAACAACACTCTAGCATGTTTATGAATGACAGAAATAAACAAGAGACCAGTTCCTCATCAAAGTAGTGAATTATTAATTCATTTCAAAATTCCAAACAGCACAGGCCAGACCTAAACCACAGTATCAGATGAAGATAATGGGGTAAAGAAATAAACACTGTAAAAAGATAAAACATGTAAAAAGGAGGATGTGGAACATAAAGCAGTAGTAAATAAATTCAATAAATAAATGCAATTCAATTCAGCTTAATACTATATTTTTTGGACTGCAGAATGCATTTTTTCCCACTAGAAAATACTGTATAGATTTTCCAGCATCTTATGGTCCAAACATGCATCAATGTGACCCTATAATCAATTGAGATTCTCACGTCTGCTGGAGGGATTAGAGTGGTTATCACATGACTCATCCCTGGACAGAAAGAAACAAAGCTGTACTAGTTGTTCAGTAGCATGTAGTGATACTGAGCCCACTAAAAACACATTTATTCCCAGGAGGATGATTTCATGTACTGTAAGTTTCAAATCAAATGTGATGAGGTATGTGAAAGAGCATGGTAACAGGACAACCAAACAGCATTTTGGTGTACACCAACCACAAAAGTGATGTATGGAGAACAAAAGAGGAAGAGTTAAAAGATGCACACTGCAAAATGTGCTTGATCGAAAAGCAAAAGTGAAGGATTGGGTAACAGACTATAGAAACAATGGATTTTCTTGTCATAAAAAATGACCATTTTTGAAGCAAGGTGATAGGTGGTCATATTTAGCATCAGTAACTTCAATAGGGCAGTTTCTTGATGTTAACAGATTTATGAAGAAGCATGGCCTGCAAAACATGAGACAATCAAAGCCTTGAAAGAATGTCAGATCAGTAATGCTTTTGATTGTTTTGAAGACCAAGTGGTTTTGAAAAAAGTTCAAGTTTAGATGACGATGACAACAGGAATGATCAGTGTGATCGTAGTGATGAAGATTTTAGGGGATTCTACGACCAGTTGAAATTTCATGCAGCACTGCCATTTTGTTAGGTACTTGTAAATCTAAGCTTCAGATATGAATAAAATATTTTTCCCTAAATCTGCTTCCTAAAATCTTGGTGTGTCTTACAGTCTGAAAAATACTGTATATTAGTTCATAGTTTAGCCTTCTGGGCTTGACACTAAGCAGTCTGGTAGATGGGTACCAATATTTTGGACTAATGTACAGTCATCTCCAGAGTCTCACCTACCAGATTACATGGTGTCATAACACATAAAACCACATCATAATTATAGAATAATCACTGCCATGTAAAACTTCAAAGCTTATTACAATGTAAAATAAATTAACATCCATGTAACTTGTAATTCTTATGCCCATGATTGCTCTCATTATCAGTGTTATTGTAAATGAGTCACTTTCACTAGCTGCAAGACAAGTTATAACAATTGATGACTGTTTGCTGGGTATAATAACTTAATAATTCTGGTGATGTGTTTATGACAAAAATATTGAAAATGAAGGAAGGAAGAGTCCAGTAGGTCCTTGCAGATACCTGGAAACCTGTGTCAAGCACATTCACGTTTCACATCCATACATTATACAGCGAGACATAGAGCTTGTTAGTTAAGTATTCACACCATTTATAAGCATAACCTACAAATGTTACCTACACTTAATAACAGATAGGGCACACCACTGTGCTTTCTTCCACCTTGACGTGATCAGCCATTTCTGGACCCCAGCAATCATACCAGTCAAGTGTTCAGGGTCAGATTGCATGATAGTATCAAACTCTACGAACTTTCCTGGTCGGAAAAATACTCTAGTTACACCAAAACGGTAGTCATACTCTCGCATCCCCATCGCTTGCAGCAGGACCTGTCAGACAGAATTATGTACAAACATACATATAGTAACACAGTACGTACAATGCCAATTTTCACTAAGTAGTTATGATAGTGGCTGTTTATGTTGAATTTGTCCACTTTCCTTCCTTTATGTAAAAATCACAATGTTAAAGAAAAGTGTTGTACTTTGTCTTTCTGTGTAAGGGTTATGTACAAGTTCCAACTTTGGCAGTTGTCTTGGTACAGCTACTCCACAAGTGGCCCAAGAGTGTAGTACTCTCTTGATGCCCATTCTCACTACAGAACATTTCTAAAATGTTGTAGTTGCTATGCAAAAAACTAGGATAATGGAAAAATTTCAAATAAATGGCCTTAAATGTTGTCACATCATTGTGAAATAATTATAAACTTACAGAATTAATAAATCTAAGTTTTTTCCAAAATATTTTGAACTTACATGCACAATGAAACCTCCACCGAGGTTTTCTCTTACCAACAATGACTTCTAACATAAAGGCAAATGGAATCTTAAATTTAATGCTAAGTTAATCAACTTCAAATCACTAAAATTGAAAGTATAAGAAATCCTTAATTAGGAAAAGAAAAATTAAATGGAATTCCACTGTTTACAGAGGTTATACTGACACTTTTATTTATTGTATACAGCCATAGGTGTAACTCGGAGCAGGCAGGAGGGAATGTCCCTCCAATATTTTTCTACCCCAGAATAGATTTTTGGCTACTGAGAAGAGTGGTAAATAAAAATAATGAGATAAGAGTGGGGGAAAGGGGCACAAGTGTATGAAAGACTGGTTCAAACCAATCTTCTCCCTCTTTCCAACTTGATACCTTCATAAATTAAAGTTTCTAATACCCATAGTTGATTTTGTCTCCCAAAATGTTACCAACCAACTTACACACGCAAGCAGCTGTGTTCTTATACCTCAAATGAATAAAATTCAGTCTCCTTGTAAATACAACTGGTTTTACTAACATCTTATGTATAAAGGGTTATAAAATTAAGACTACATGTTTTGGCTTGAAAAGAAGGAAACATACAATCTTGATTGAAAAACTTTGTAGACATAAGATTTTAATAAAATTAGATATGTTTAAAAGGACACTGTGTTATATCTGTTTGGTTATTCTGCTAGTAATTGTCACACCCCATAATTGCTATGCAGAAGATACTTTTTCCATACACAATTAGGGCCGCCTTAAGATTACATAGCATAATACAAGGCTCTGAAATAAACACTCAGTTTTTAAATTGGTCATATATAGCTACCCACTGGGATTGAATGATATCTTCCTGCCCAGGACCCTCTCACTGTACTATTATCCAGTACCTAATTTTGTGCTCCAGCAGTCTGATCACTGCCATGTGTTCAGCTCATAGGCTATGAAAATAATATGATGTTAAATACCTGACAGAAAACTCTTGGCTCCAACTTTGCCAGTTTGGGTGGCAGGTATTTAGAATACATGTTGTGCAAATCTATGTAAGGGACTCGAGAGGGGAAGCCATTCTGCATGAGCTCCATAACACTTGTCATTCCTGAATATTCCAATTGTGATAAAATAGAATTTCCTTCAAATTGATGATCCACCATTTTCTGGTTTGGTTTGATACATCGTACGAAATTTGTGCCCTGCAAAATGTATAACTATGTTACAATTATACATAACAACAAATTTATTCATGGATGAAAAATAACTGAACCATTATTTGGAAAAGAAAACATCCCTTTTAAAGGAAGGGGACAAGTTCTTCTCCAAACCAATTTATTCAACAGCAATCAGTTTCCTTCTCAGTGTCAGAACAATGGTGGTCTCATAGAGGCATCACACAACAAACTCTTAACACTCAGCTTACTATTCTGAGAAATATGGAGCTGGGATCTTGCAAATATGACAAGAACCTTTGGGTTCTATTAGGGATGAGGAATTTTTCAGCCACTGCCTGATTATTAGGTTTTCAAAATTGAAACCATATTCCAACATTAGTGACTGATCAAGTGTGTTAGAAATGTGATAAAATCAATTACTTATACAACTGATAACACAAATTCTTATGCTGTGATATTTTAAGGCATTCATATCCACTGCTTAATAGCAATGATCCTGGAAGCACATGTAGAAGTCGTGTACTACAGCATATTATCTTAAGCTTAAGCTGAATGTGAGAGTTCTTTAGCAAAATTCTATTGAAAATGATGAAATGTGTGCCAAATATTGAAAAGAATTAATTACATGATGTAAATCAACTTTCAAGATATTCTACGCACACTGCCTGAACATGTTAAGTTCCCTGTCCACAGGTTTCTCTTCCAAATTATTTGGATTGAACTGAGTGTAGAAGTTAATGATGTACACAGACATATTTACATGTGATTCTATATGTGTCCAGTAGATATCTTACTTCATGTAAGAAAGAAGACAATTTTTTTCTTGTTGTATTCAATACAGGCTAAATAAAGACTCTGCTTAAAATACATGATAACACATCTTAGTAACACACACACACACACACATATATAAGTCACGTACATTTCACTGACAACAGCTTAATTTCTGCTCATTAAACTATAATTTCAAGTCATGTGATTCTCTTACTAAAGAATATATATTATACAATTGCTATACAGCAAGCAGAACAGGGAACGATAAATATTTTCATTATCAATTCTGTAAAAATGTACTTAAACTTTTGTCTAACCTGTGCAGCTACCTGATAATGGCCATAAAAATTGGCCGAAACATGTTGTAGTGAAAATAAAGAATACTGAGTATCCTTGTTAGTTGTTTTATTCTGAATATATAAATAAAGATCCTGCAAAATTTGTTTTTTTATTTGTTTGTATTATACGCAACATTCCAGACTTCGAAAGTAATAAGTCAGAACCGTAACTGTTCTTGCTGATTTGTACCAAAATAATATGAATATTTGTAATTTGAGGGGCAAATATGTGTTACAAGAGAAAATGAGAGATATATTCATAATGTTTCATAACTTACAGTGCTCCTGAGTTTGTCCATCAGTTCCCCTAATTGCGTCTTAAACTTTGATCCAACACTTATGAAAGTTAACTTTCCTTTCTGTTGACTCATGTTTGTTGATGATGATGATGCAAACAAACCTTGAAGGAATGGGTTCTTGCTCTCTTGGATCAAACCTTCCAATGAAGCATGGAGTGCATCATTGTTCTTTTCAATAAACTGTTCCTAAATTAACAACAGGAATTGGCAGCATTAATCAGTACAATATTGTACATTATATTTTTGTAGGATTGTTGAGGAGACCCAATTTAATTACTAATTACTATATAGTGTGATTCTCTAGTTTGCAGATTTCATCTCACTTCTTCGTTGTATTTGATGAAATTAATGATAAACATAAAAACTTAAGTATTATTATGATTTTTTAAGCACTATGACACTGAGAATTTGAGAAAAAAGTGATGTGCGAACACAGAAAACATTTCCTAAGCCATTATATTCTATAAGGCCATTATTTTATCTGACAACTGTTGCTAGTCATTTCCCATAAGCTTGCTTAAATTTTAAAATTCAAAGAATTTTGACATGCAAAGAGTAACAAGTTTGTTTAATTTGACACAGGTCTGCAAGCTGAAGAAAAATATTTCCAACATCTTCTTTACATATGGTGAGTAAAAAATTAACTTTAACTGCAACACACTGAACTACAATGCATGGATTCAATGCAGCGCAAAATGTGACACTGGTGAGTTGTTAGGCACAGTAATATCCCTGTAAATTTGTTTGGTACAATAAACTGTCTGCTAAATAAACATATACATGTATATATTACTCATTGTGTATCTACATTAATTTTTTCTTCATCACGTTTTGCTACTACAGTTAGTTATACCGCGGTAGCACAGTGGTTAAGGTGCTATGCTACAAATCGGAAGGTCACTGGTTCGATCCCAGTTAGTGTCATTGGATATTTCATTGACATAAAATCCTTCCAATCGCACTGTGGCCCTGGGGTTGACTCAGCCTCTAACAGAAATGAGTACCAGGAGCATTTCCTGGGGGTAAAGGCGGCCGGTGCATAAGGCTGACAACCTACCACCATACTGTGTCATTGTCACAAAATCTGGGAACCTTAACTTCCTGGAACACTCTGGGCCTGTCCAGGCCTGTAATGGGACTGATTTACCTTTTTATTACATATTTATAGCACAGCCATATTCTCAACAATAATCTAGAAGTACTTATTCTTATGAATGTCTCAAATTTGACTGCAGAAGTGCTTTATACCTTGTTCTCACCAACCGAATTTTGAGACAATTAGAATTTTCTAGTTTCATTCATGTTTCATTCGTTTATGTCAAAAACAAAAATGCTTTGCTTAATCAACTCATAGAACATAGCATATCACATAACATGCAACAACAACAACAATCAATGATGATGACAACAACAACGACAATGATGATGACAACGACGACGACAACAACAATAATATTTCTCTCACATTTTACAAATTGTAAACTTCTGAACATTTAACTGACTCGTTAAATATCACACGTAGTGCTAAAGAATGAGACTTGGTATTAGTGTATACTTTTGAGACAGCATTCAGTAAGATTTGAATTATATTAAGGTTCAAGATGACTTACAGTTCTATAGCAGACTCCTCCAGCAAAATGTCTAATCATGAACCCTTCATTATCCCTCGTGTCACGGTGTGCTTTGAGCCGCGATTGTCTTGGAAGAGCTAAACGGAAGTGTCCTGCCCACTTCTGGTGTACTTCCATAGTGAAATGTTCAGCATTTGGTTTTGGAAGCTTTGATTCCTCATCCAGGATGCCAAAGATTCCAGTGCCCTTTGCCTCTACCAAGTCTGTAAAATAAGTGGCAACTGCAAAACCATGTAGCATAATAAAATGAAACAGCAGAAAAAAATCATTGTTTAAATTTATGTTATAGATAAGCAAATCTACTGAGACCACGTTCCACTGCCCATGTAAAAATATCACAAGCTAAGACTCCACCAAACAAAAAGGCAAAAAGTTGCAATATACAGTAGAGGTAGCTCCTGATTTATGCCCAATTTTGTCCCTGAGAATGCTGGCATATATAAAAAAGACATAAATCAAGCATGATATTACCATAAGAAATAACATGATAGGGGAAAATACACACTTGACAGCCTCTTCATGTATGGTATATATACATGTATGTTTTTTATAATTACTGTATTATTGAAAATAATAAATAAATAAAAATACATTGTTGGCTTTGAGCCTTGATGCACATAATCAATATCTTTGCCACATTTAATTGCATAAATAAGAAATTCTCACAATAGTCACTTTGTTTAGTTCCTCACTTAGTACTTTAAGTTTTTGGGCACTATCATGAGCTGTGCATACTGCACTTTTGCCCAAGCCAAAAGCATGGGAGATTATCAATGTCTTCACACTTTGCAAACTGATTTGTTATGCCTAATTTGTCTTCAGTAAAGATCGCCTTTCACTGTTCATCAGTAGGGCTGCACTAGGAGGTGTAAATTTACATTTCTCACCAATTTCAAAAAGAAAAACCAAATGCTGTTAAATAAAGATGCACACACCATAGATGATCAAAGTGAAGTAAAAAAAGATTTCATGATGAGTAATGCACTTTTCAGTGCATTGCCTTCCAGCCTTATTCTACAGGAAGCTTTACACATTCTTGGCAGTGTCCCAGTGCAAAGCCAGTCAAAAAGCATTATACCAAAAATGAGGAGTTTGTTAATTAAAGAGTGGTGTAAATTGTTAAGGGGGATTAAAACAAAGTGGCATTACTAAACAGGTGTAAATCAAGAACTACCTTTACTAACAGAACTCCGTTGTTACTATACAGGTTATAGGTCTATAATCATTTATATTTTGTAATCCTTTTTGTGTTTACCAATGCAGTCCTGATTGTCTCTGTATTCTATCTTCGGTACTTGCAGGGCCTCTCTCTGGTACAGAACCTGTTCTTCCTTTAGGATCCTCTCATTGAAAAACTGCTGTAATTTCTCATTGCAGTAGTTGATACAGAACTGTTCAAAGCTGTTAACTGTGAAATACTCTGCAAAAATAAGTTAAATTACTTGAAGCTACTTCAGTGTTAGTGTGAGGCACAACACTTGCAAAATTCAGAACTATATTCCCTGACAGAAACACCCACATGTCTTCATAAATTATAAATTAGATATTAGCCAAATGAAACATCACAATAAAATTATTCAAAAGAACATATTATCAGATTACATGCTTGAATTGAAAATAGGGTAAGAAAATATTAATACAGAGCAATAACTAAAACTACTTCAGAGATGTGGTGATTTTGTTATGGAAGATGACTCAGTTCCTGCTTTGAGCAGGTACATACTATACAGCACAATGGATTTCTCATGTACTTCATTTGAATGTGGTCTCTTAAAAAAACAACATTCATATATCTATGTATGTGTATGCATGTGCATACATGCGTACACATATATACACAAAGAAATCTTATATTTTCAATTAAAAATGTGATAGGAAAATTAATTTAAGGAGAGAATGTAAAGGCAGTTTGGATTAAACATCTGTAATGGAAAGTGGTTAGTGGGTAGCATCATCACCTAGCCCCTCTTCACTGGAGAAAGAGATCCTACACCTACTAAATGAAAGGTTCAGTGGGCACCATAACTAGTTGGATGCAGTAACAGAGAGATAAATTTCTTGAGGTTTGTTTGACCGTGCATCTTCCTCATGAAAGAATGTGAAATGCCAACTTGATGCAACAAGGTAATTTTATTGATGTATTCTTAGCGTGACATGTTTCGGGTACATACACCCATCATCAAGAGCATTAGATGTTGAGTTGCAGCATATGGTTTTCTGCACCGTATTTTTGGATGGGTGATGGTCTTGAGAGCCACTGCTTAGGTCATGTGTAAGGTGTGGATGGTGCTGTGCACCATCTGCACCATACACACGACCTACACAGCGGCTCTCAAGACCACCACCCATCCAAAAATGCGGTGCAGAAAACCATACGCTGCAACTCAACATCTAATGCTCCTGATGATGGGCATATGTACCCGAAACATGTCAAGCTAAGAATACATCAATAAAATTACATTGTTGCATCAAGTTGGCATTTCACATTATTTCAAGATAAATTTCTGTTACAGTCAGGAATCAACCGTCAGCCATAAAGCCTGTAGCAAATTAATTATACTGAGTGAGACACCTAGGCCAATTTCAAAATAAGAATTTTTAAAAAACAGAAATATTAGGAATTAAATTAACATAATTATTCTATATTCATAGGAGAACATCAAGTTTTTCATATCTTACACATTTTATTTGCAAATTTTTAGGTTCAACTATTGGGTTAACATGTTTGGATTAATCTTGACAAAAGTCAACAAAGTACATAAAATAGAAGTAAAAAGTCATATGGATATACGTTGTATGCAAATAGGAGGAAACTTTAAAGTTATTGATCATCTATTTTATCAGAGAATGGCAGAGTTCAATCTTTACACATTTCATTAATTTCATGACCACATAGGCTGCTATATCACACAGTACATGTAAGTATAAATTTGCAATCAAATGACAGTGTTAAAAAATTGCTATTAATTTCTCTACATGTTTTTAACATTCATCAAAGAAAAATCAAGCTTAAGAGTCCTGATCCTAGAAATCTTCATTATGTAGGGTTTTGCCAAAATTTTTTGAATATGACTCATTCAAAATATTTCTGTCATTATTAATTAACAGCCAATCTAGATTTCTAAGGACTGTAGGAATTTCACAAAGAATACCCAGGGAACCAACTGCAGACACAGTAAGAGTGGCACTATGTCTTCTGACTCCCAGTATATTTGTCATCACATACTGACAAAACCCTCTGCAGTAACAAGTCAGGAATAGAAAAAATCAATTAGAAATAAATTGTCACTCATGAAGGTAAATGCAACTGCGTTTCTTGTACTGTATTGTGTACTTTGAAAGACAATTAAATGAAAGCAAATATGTGAATGATATATACGCCAAGT
>Ga0131853_10016436_pt1 | contig 13503 bp, 10 predicted proteins | sample TergutLab28metaG_FD_92764 | JGI IMG/M metagenome (GOLD analysis project Ga0131853, IMG submission 92764) | Labiotermes labralis P1 segment gut microbial communities from Petit-Saut dam, French Guiana - Lab288 P1 (version 2) (version 2) | ecosystem: Host-associated > Arthropoda: Insects >... | reverse complement strand
TTTTGTTATTCCAAGTAAGTGTCTCAAAAATTTCATCTGTGCTGCTTCTAAACGTTGTTCCTCTCTTTTCTTCAGTACCCCAGCTTCACTTCCAAATTTCAATGCTGCTTTAGCTGTAATGTTGTGAATTCTTAACTTTGTTTCTTTGTTAATTTGTTTTCCAAAATGTCTCCGTAAATGTCTTTAATTTATTTTTTTTTTGAGTGGAATAACACTCAAAAAAATAAATTAAAGTTTAGTTATGTAACAGAAAAAGGGCCTGGAAAGAATACACGAATCATATCCAAAAACTCTACTATAATGATTGGATACCACTTTAATTACATCTTTGGCTACTATATATATAGGCAACACTACAGAGTTAATTTCATAAGATTCTCTGTTCTCTATTAGACCCATGGTATGGAAAAGAAAACAGAAGAAAGTTACATTTATGAGGACCTGCATGATACAAGATTTTTGTTACAATGAACTAAAATGAATACTGACATTTACTCTATATCACTACTACAAACAAAAATAAATCACTTGTTCCAAGAATCCTCTTTTTTATAACTGCTAATATCATTGCACAGGGCTGGTCTAAGGTGCAGGTCAGCCAGGCAGTTGCCCAGGACATGACCTACATGGAGCTCTAAGACGTCACTTGAATAATTGGAAATACAACGCTGGTACCTCAGGTTTTCCACACGCGAGGGAATTTCTCTGAAAATTATCAGCAATTTGGGCACACCCTCAAAAAAAATGTTCATGAGCCCAATTCTGGACCAAAAAAGTTTAAAAAATATATCCGTTTGAGGGGGTGCCAAACCAATGGCCTGCCCAGGGTGCCCGCGTGTCTCAAGCCAGCCCTGAACTGACATCAGAATAACCTACAGTTTAGACAATGTGTCTCCCCAAAAGCAATCAGATGAAGTAACCCTCCAGCCATCAAAACATTTGTATGACCAACTACTGGACTTAGCGTTCTGTCCTCAACCTTACTGGTGGCCATCCAAATCACTACAATGCTAAATTGCCTCATAGTTCAGTTGTTGTTGCATAACCTCCTCCAAGGGAATATTACATGGTTGTCTTACACAGACACATTAGCACTATATAGACTTATTGATAAGGTATGGTTGTTTGTGGACAATTCGCTAAGTCTAGCAATGCTGATTATTAATATTTCTTTGTATTACACAATGGGTACAAATTATGAAATGTAATGAACATATAGTACTATCGAGTCTTGATTGACATACCCCTGTTCTTTCTTTTTGTCTGGTCCACATGAGGGGCCGAAACTGTTTTCCAAACCCAGCTTTGGTTGCTTCTGAAACACCTGCCCTCTCATAAAACAGGTATCCTCACAATGAGCAGCGGCCAAATGTGCAACTCCTGGTTGCTGTAGGGATAAGCGTGACAAAAGCCACAACTAACCCTCAGCCAGGGAAGCCGCATTCCTTCTTGCGACAATAAGGCCATAAGGCTAACAATATTGCCTTACTCACGAGATCTTATGGCCTTGAGGTCCGTACCTCCGAGTGTGGTACTTTAACCTCCATCCCATGCGCCAGTATACATTTTGCTCAAATTACAATAACTTTGTAGGGGTTACGCCGTGGCGCAGTTGGTTGAGGCACTGCGCTACAAGTCAGATGGTCGTGGGTTCGATTCCCAATGGTGTCATTAGAATTTTTCATTGACACAATCCTTCCAGCCACACTATGGCCCTGGGGTTGACTCAGCTTCTAATAGAAAATGAGTACCAGGAACATTTCCTGGAGGTAAAGGTGGCTGGTGTGTAGGGCTGACAACCTTACCACCTCCATGTGCCTAATGTCTTGAAATCTGGGAGCCTCAACCTCCTGGAACCCTCAAGGCCTGTCCAGGCCTGTAATGGGATTGCTTTACCTTTTACATTTTAGCTTTACAATAACTTTGTAATCAATTCAACCAAATGAAATTTGCTTATCTAACCACTAAGCATATCAGTGATCTGGTCTTGAACCAAGAATCACTGGTAATATACTTCTGCTCTTTAAGTCGTCTGCCAACAGAAACGTTCCCAGCTGATCTACAGATGATGTATTCTTTACATGCAAAACATAAATTACAACAAAGGTAAAGTTGTCCATGTGTAAATTTTCGAGGCATGCAGTGACAGCAGAGGTATAACTCTGCTTATACTGAACCTCAGCTCTAGATGGACGTGAGCAGTCAGATTCACACCCCCATTCCTTCATCCCCAAGAAGGACCCGCAGGACCCGTTGAATGGTAGTCTGGACAGGATGCTTTCGCGAAGACAAAAAAACTCTTCACATGGCTAGGAAGCAAACCACAATTCCACAATTTCCTACCAACAGCCTAGTTCTTATGCCTACTACGCTACCCCACCTCTTTAACTACAATAACAATTTGTAATACTGTAACTCTACAAGGAAAAAACAAAAATTACTGTATTTTAAAGCTGTAGTGCATAACTTCTGATAACGTACCTATCAGACTGGAGACCCTGAGAAAAGCATATAATAAATGCCATGGTATGCAGGGTAATATAACTAAATTTAATCCAATTGAGTTTCAAAAGTATTGTATTATATGGATTTCTTACTATTCTACTGTTCAAAATACAGGTGGACCGCCGTATCCGCGGGATGTTCCAAGACCTAGCATGGTTACGTGAAACTGCGGATAATGCCAAATGCTATATAATGTGATACAATGTGATATTCGTGTAACTTACATAAATACGGTAAAGTTTAACCATTTACAATCCGATTTTTTCTGCCAACTGCATACTCCCCAACTCTTATTTATTTTGGGCCGGAAAGAGGTTGGTTGATTACTTGTAATTATCCAACAATCACCTGTTCACATCAAAACACATGGCCTGCCGAGAAACAGAAAGAGTACAACCTGCGCTATTTGTTGGCTAAAATCCGTACTATATGAGGAAAAGCGTCAAACAGGCTCCGACAGCGGAGCAGGTGCACAAACACTACAAAAAAACGTGTTGGACGTCACCCAACATCAGAGTGGAAGAGGAAAATCATAATATTGGACGTGGTCCGATGTAGGATCGGAAAGGGTTAATTGATAAATTACGTACATTAAGACATTACCAACATTAAATAACCTAATAATAAAATGTACTGTACACTACATTGTACATTTACGGTGTTTTTTTCTCTCTCTTGTATGTACGAAAGTAATGGATTCTGACATTTTAGCCTAATCCCCAAGAGATGATAGAGCAATAAAAAATACAGTACCTGTACTGTACAGTTTCAAGGGATGACAGAACAATAAAAATCATGCTCTTCCATCAAAGCGTTGCATAAGCAATAATAAAACATGTTATTGTTACACATTTTACAATAAAAATCACATGTACAAACCTGTACATAACCTGTAATAAGAAAATTTTATTTGTTAAAAATAATCTTAAGCTACTGTGGGTATTCAATGACTTCTCCATTCTTCTTATTGCTTTCTGAACACAAACACTGCAATAACGCGGCAACTGATTCAAACAGCGAGAATGCTAGAAGCAGAATGGTGGTAAGTTTGCTGGGAAGCACAGATACGGGGACAAAGGGAGATGAGTCAAGTACTGGGTGTGTTTGGGCTGCTGGATTTCACCATGTTACGGCCCATTCTCACTTGGCGCGCGGTTTGGAACTTATGAACCGTTTATTTATTCATTTAATTTTCCAAATTTTTTTGGGCCACGGTGAACCGCATATAACTGAAACCATGGGTATTGAATCCGCGGATACAGGGGTCCATCTGTATATTTATTTCATTAGCAAGAGCAACATATACCTGTTTTATGATGACTTTCACATTTTTCAGTGGAATACCCTGGTAGTTGCTGCGAATTATTAACTTAAGGAGGTTGTGACCCAACACTTCGAAGACCATACACACATGGGTTCCATTTACTCCGCTGATCTTGAAGTCATCTAACAATTGAACAGTCTTCTCTCGCTTTGGATCCTCTACATCACTCTCTCGAACCTGCACAGAAACCTTCAATTAATTCATGTCCTTTTTCACCTGCGACTACTGTCTGCCATTCGAAATGTTCCACTCCTCAGAGCCTGTCAGACTGGCATGAATGTTTCATTCATGGTGAAATTTAGCCATAATTTTTAAGACGTAAAAAAATGAACTTCCTTTAAATTAAAAATAGATAATCCAAAAACCTTCTCAAATACACTTTTGGTTTAAAGAACTAAATATCAAAATACACACATGTTTATATGATGGAATGGAATAATATCAAACACTGATAACTGTGGCCATTTCACATGGGTAGTGCTGCACTCTTCAGCAAATCTTTGAATTATTTCCCCTGCAAATTTTTTAATTATTTCCCTTCCTTTCTTATCAATAATGATACTGTATGATATGCACATATTATGAAATGACAGCCGCCATGATAATCACAAACTGTCAATTTTTTAAAATATGGAAGAAATTACACAGTGCATCTACTAAGTTTTAGGACTGATTGTGCAGAGCAAATACTACGTGCGCCATCAAGCAGTCACCCACAGAAACACGTAGGAGCAACTCTGGACACATTGTGTGCTTAGTGTTGTCTGAGTGAGGTGAGCAATATTTGTGATTAGAGGCGAGAAACAAAGCTGTTTGTGAAAGCCTCGTCATGGATTTTAGTATGGAGCCATGATTAGCGATAAAGTTCTGTTTCATAGCTGGAAGAAGTGTGATGGAAACTTTCCAAATGGTAAATGCAGCTTGTGGGGACCAAGCACTATCCCATTCAAATGTTTTCCGATGGAATGGAAGATTTCGTGTAGTTTAGTGCGTAGTTTTAACCAATTCTGTCAGTTGTGCACACGTAAAAAAAAAAAAACAGGCAAAAACAGCATTTTTACATACCTATAGCTCCAATTTTTAGTTTTCAGAGAAGATTAGCATTTTAAACCACATTATAATATTTCACCTTCTCGACTGAAATTACTTAATGCTTTCCAGGAAAGTATAAAGTACTTTAAAAACATTTGTCATTAATATACCATGAGAACTAGACCAGTGTTTCTCAACCGCCAGGCCATGGCCTGGTACCAGGCCCTGGCATCAATTATACTGGGCCGCAACAGATTCTCCTGGAATTGGTACCTAATTTAAATGTAATTTTATATTTGTCAACATGCCACACCGTAAACATAATTGTACTAATACTCTTTATGATTGGAGACTGCGGTGGCACAGTGGCTAAGGTGCTGTGCTACAAATCGGAAGGTCGCTGGTTCGATCCCAGCTGGTGTCAGTGGATTTTTCATTGACAAAAAGTCCTTGTGATCGCACTATGGACCTGGGGTTGACCCAGCCTCTAACACAAATGAGTACCAGGAGCATTTCCTGGGGGTAAAGACGGCCGGTGCATAAGGCTGACAACCTTACCACCATCCTGTGCCGCTGTCATGAAATCTGGGAACCTTAACTTCCTGGAACCCTCTGGGCCACTCCAGGCCTGTAACGGGACTGCTGTACCTTTCACTCTTTATGATTATGCCATAATTAATTAAAAATACTTATGTTAGTTTAATGTATGAACTTAAAAAAAAAATTGCAAAGGCACTGATGAATAAATCTGTTGGGACCGGGCCCTCGTCTTATGAAAAAAAATTTACCAGGCCGCGGTCTCACAAAGGTTGAGAAACACTAGACAGTTGCTGACTGTCGGCACTTTACAAAAACCACGCCATTCACAGTATAATTCGTTGTTACCAAAACAAGGGTCATTCGCCCAGTTACACTAGCACAAAACTTACACATTTGAGCAACTTAATTTCATCCAGGGCCGTCTCAGTGTAATGAGCAGCACTCTTCACCACTTTGAGGGCTACAAAACGCTTGGCTCTGAAATTGAAACGAGTTTAATTATATGATTTATATTTAACATTTCACATATATGACATGCAGTTCGCAGAGATGCCACAAGGCAGAGACACTGTTCAGAACTGTCTACTTACTGTCACATTCAAAATAAGTCTTCAGCCTTGACATATGTAGGTTATTTGGAAAGTAAGTACCATCTGTGCATATCTCTTGCGCATTCTCGAGACTGTCACTTTGCGCATGTGCGCAAAGTGATCAATTGAGGAGCCAAAGACGCCAGTTTGTGAAATTCATGTTGTGTTTATGTTTGTTCCTGTGCATTAAACATGCTTAAGACAACTGAAGGGGCCACCGACTGTGAAATACGGTCTGTAAGTCGTTTTTTGAACGCTAGGAATGTGCTACTGAGTGAGATTCATCACCAGATCTGTCAAGTGCATGGTGACAATGTGATGAGTGATAGCATGGTTAGGAAATGGGTTTGAATGTTCAATGAAGGACGAGAGAACATGGACGATGAGGCGCGAAGTGGGCATCCATCTTTGGTGAATGATGATTTGGTACATAAGATCAAAGAAAGAGTGCGTGATGACAGACATTTCACAATTTCTGATCTGTCCCTGCACTTTCCTCATATTTCAAGGACTTTACTCAATGACACTGTCAGTAGTGGCTAACATCGCAGGCGGCCGCATTCTATGAGAAGGGTATACAAAAACTTGTGCCCCACTACAATAAGTGCCTCAATAATGGCGGCTAATATGTGGAAAAATAGTTTGAAGAATGTAGAATCTGATAACAATAACATTTTATATGAAACCTTACTCGATTTTTTTTACAGCGAAATGGTACTTACTTTCTGAATACGCCTCGTATTTCTAATGTGCTACCTGATCTAAGTGCAAAAGACAAGAATCTTTACTTTCAGCAAGCATTTATAACAGAGAAAGCCTTTCAACTCTAAAGGGCTCTGACAACGGTGCATAACCCTTTTTTTTTTGACTGTCCCTCATCATTATTTTGTCGGCCGGGTAGCTCTGTCAGTATAGCGATTGACTACGGGCCGGACGGTCCAGGATCGATTTCCAGTGGGGACGAGATTATCCGCCTGTCCAGACCGGCCCTGGGGCCCACCCAGCCTTCTCTAAAATGGGTACCTCGGATCTTTCCCAGGGGTAAATTGCAGCCGGGGTGTGCTGCTGACCACTCACCCCCTTCTAGTGCCGCAGTCATGGAAGAGTAGAGCTATACCTCTACCCACCCTCTGGGCCACACCGGGCCTGTAACGGGAACACTTTACCTTTTTATCATCATAATTTTAGTTATGCATGTTTTGGAAGCAGGTTCCTTTTTTTGTGTTCAGGCAAGGAAAGCACCTAATCTGGTGGACCCCTTAGACAGAGCTATTCTCAGTCCCTGGGCACCAATGGTCAGTAAATGAGAACAGATCTTTAACAAGGGTAATATTTAATAGCTACTTTCCCGCTACTACCCTTGGACAATATCTGTTCACAGGAGTGTATCTTAACAAGTTTACTGACTGATCTATGGTGCCCAGGGACCGAGAGCAGCTTTAACTAAGAGGTCCACAAGGTGCTTTCCTTGCCTCAAGACGGACAGACAGCCAGCTTCCAGAACTCTGTCCTGCATTTAAAAGTCAGACAACAGACAAAGACCAAACAAAAAGAGGACTATTTCAGTGAGGAAGTCCTTCTTTGTCAGAGTACATGGAGCGATAACAACGGCTGTAATATCAGAACAAGCACAGTTTAGCAAAACTGACAAGAAAAGATACCAAGTACTGAAGTTTCAGGTACTCCTAATTAAGTACATACGAAAGCAACCAATCACCTATATTACTTCTACTTTGCACTAACTCATAAAAATTCTAGCAACAAAAATAACTTCTGTGTAAATATTGTGTACAAAACCTAAAATATACAGGAAAAACAAAAATCAAAAGCTGTTTGTTTCCTGATGTTCTATGAACTATCAAATTTATGAAAGCTGAAGACAGAAGCAGAGTTCATGGGCAAAAAGAAAGGGAAATGGGAAGGAGGGGTAATTTGTAGACTTTTTAAGGTGCTATTTGAGGTACTATCAGGCAACCACCTCCAGAGACTGCTGAACATGCAATTCCTATAAAGAAATCAGTGACAACTTAATGGAGCCAAAATAAGTTGGTTGTTGTATCAGGCTTACTTACACCAAGTCCCAGCACAGCCAGACGGTAGAAAAATGCCCCCAGCCAAGCTTTCGGACGACATGATATCGATTGTGGAATAAATCGCCTATTTTTACAGGATGATATCCACCTGCAAATAAAACCAAAGTAGTAACTTTAATACAGACCTACAAACCCTCCATACTTCACACATTAATATATAGTTATAACTACAGGTTGTAAAAGAAATGAAGCGGCAGAAATGAAGTTACTGAGACCTCTGGCAGGCTACACCCTTTATGACCACAAAAAAAATGACTACATATGCCGCGAACTATGGATTACAGGCATACTAGACAAGATAGATGAATACAGACTGAACTGGCTTTCACACTTGCAAAGAATGCCACAAAACTGAATCCCTTTACAGACCACAAGGAAGGAGAACAATTGGAAGACTGAAGAAACATTGGCGCAAGCAGCTGTAACTCTGGAGACGGAACGGATCAAAGGGTCCAAACCTTGATGTTTATGATGATGATGATGATGATGATGTTGTAAAAGTAACCTTCGCTTACATACGTTAGAAGAAATGATAGGTCGCATGGTTGTGACCAGTTAACATGTCGAAAATAATATGTGACTTTCATGACAATTAGTACAGACACGCCACTGGATGTAACCCATCCTTTGCAATTTCAAATTTCCTAACATCAACAATACCAACATGGGGGGTGGGGGGGGGGGCATTTGAACTTGTGTAGTGACAGTGACACTAGTATGAATTAACTGCAGAAAATTTTATGTAGAGGCAGACTGTAAAAAATGTCATTTTTTTTTGTCATAATGCAAAAAATACAGCAAATGCAAAATATTTATGTGCACCTTTTAGTTTAACAGTGATAATCAATTCCTTAACTACCCACTGAATAGGTGGCTGGGAGGGCCCCAGCTGTCCAGCAGCATGGTCACTATACCAACTATAGTACCATGGCTTTTGATTTCCAATTTCCTGCACTGTATGGATGCTTTTGGAGAAATTGTACATCTCCTGGCCCTACCAGGTTTCGAACCCCAGATCCAGACCATCCAGCCCATTGCCTGGTCACTATACTGACTACACTTTGACGTTCAGGTGGCCGTGCATCGTGATAAGTTCTTATAATAAAATCAACTAGACTCACTAATTTCTCAAATTTATTTTTGAAATAAAACTCTACATGTTTCAGACAGTTCCTCTGTCCATCATTGGGAGTTTTTCACTGTACACACAGCAATGGTATATGTCATACAGGTTTTGCTGACAGCTTGCTGAGCAGGATCAGGAAAGAACTGCTGCTCACACGCTGTCAGCAAACCTGTATGACATATACAATTGCTGTGTGTGCAGTGAAAAACTCCTGATGATGGACAGAGGAACTGTCCAAAACATGTAGAGATTTATTCGAAAAATAAATTTGAGAAATTAGTGCATCTGGTTGGTTTTATTATAATAACTGACCACACTATTCTGGCCCCCCATACACAGGTACTATGGAAATCAAAAGCATTAATTGCAATGAATCGAGACAGGACTCTTAAAAGTCGCATCAATGCTGGGAAATAATTTCTAACAGCTCGGACATTACGTGTTTCTTTTCCTGTTACCTTCTCCATCCCTCTGAACTCTCTGCCCTTTATTTCTAATGGAAAACACATGCACAGTTTCACCGCTGCCACTATTACAGTATGATGTCTCTCTGACTACCAAAGATTTTTGTCTCATACACTTCCCAATTTCATGAATGTTAAATAAGAGCAATTTCTAACGTCACTGTTTCTGACCAACCAGTGTGTAAGTTAAGTATTGCTTTGGGGGTTAAGTCCCAGCGTCAAACTTAATCAGAAATGAAGCCTGTGATACAAAGACTCCATGTAAATCAGCATATTCCTAAATTAAACTGTTATTTTCAAACTTGTTTCAAGAGACAAAAAAGAGCAGGATGGGTTGTGAATACATAAAGCAATAAAAAGGCGAGCGACTGTTTGTTAAAATTCATCATCATCAAACATCAAGGACTGGACCCTTTGTTCCGTTCTGTCTCCAGAGTTACAGCTGTTCGCGCCAACACTTCTTCGGTGTTCCAATTGTTCTCCTTCCTTGCGGTCTGTAGTGGTATGATTTCAAAGGGATTCGGTTTTGTGGCATTCTTTGCAAGTGTGAAAGCCAGTTCCGTCTGTATTCATCTATTTTGTCTAGTATGCCTGTAATCTGTAGTTCGCGGCGTATGTAGTCATTTGTTTTATGGTCATAAAGGGTGTAGCCTGCCAGACATCTCAGTAACTTATTTCTGCCGCTTCAATTTTTTGTCTTTGTAAAAATTTGTTAAAATTCCTACATATAAAACATGAAGAAAGGTGCAATTATTTACTCTGTTATCATGATATTAAAAAATAAATAAAATGCACCCTTGTACAGGTACTGAGGCTCTGTACAAGCCGTATGGCCCATATGGGGAGTAGAGGTATAGCTCTACTCTTTCTTGACCACGGCACTAGAAGGGGGTGAGAGGTCAGTGTCACGCCCCGGCCGCTCTTCACCCACGGGAAAGACCCGGTACCCATTGTACAGGAGGCTGGGTGGGCCCCAAGGCTGGTCTGGACAGGTGCGGAAAATCTCGCCCCGCACTAGGATTAGATCCCCGGACCGTCCAGCCTTTAGCCAGTCACTATACCAACTACGTTATCCAGCCCATGCTACCATGATAACTAACTAACTAACTAACTCCGTGGCCTTAGTCTGCACACGAACTATACCGATAAAGGTTAATAAATTAGTGACAAAGGATTGCTTCATAAATACTGTGGCAAAATTTATAGTGGGTTTTCATTCCAGTCTGTTTCACTTTGGTGTACATGTCATGAGTTTCCATCTGGTAGGAAGAGAAAAACAGAGGATGAAATTTTATAAGGTGAAATAAGAAATGACTGTAACAGCACAAATGCTACTTTCCTTCCATCTACAGAATGTTTTTCCAAACTGCTTGTGTACAATAACTCTATCATCTACATATCATGCAACTGTATCACAGTCAATTAAAACTGTGAAGCCTAGTGTTTACGTACATACCACCAGTAACCACCAGATCTAACGTTCAGAATTTCTATGTTCTTTTTTCAATGTTTTGTTGACCGTGCATCTTATTACAATCTTAGTAAATAACCAACTTGAGGCTAAATTTTTTTCTTATATTTGTTTATTCCAGTTCTCTACATGTTTCGAGCAACCAAGTGCTCATCATCAGGAGAGTCGATTGTATCAATACAACCTCTAGTTCCATCTAAACCTGCATACCACATGGTCACCTACATACAGTGACATATACCAAAGGTCGTATTGATACAACTGACTCTCCTGATGATGAGCACTTGGTTGCTAAAAACACTTAGAGAACTGGAATAAACAAATATAAGAAAAAGAATTGTGCTTCAAGTTGGTTATTTACTAAGACTGTTTCTATGTTCTGCCCACACAGTGTATTTATTTGTTTTGTAAGGATCTCTGAACAAACAGCAATTATTTTGCTATGCAACATTAAATGTATGATTTCTATACCCAAGCCAGAGACTGTTTACTGCGTGCTATGAACTGAATCTTTACATCTAATTCAGGTTCACGTTTGTATATTTAAAGTGTTAATTAAACAGTGTAATTACCTTTACAATTCACTTATTTATTTATTTATAGACTGACAAATACAGGGTTATTCATAAGTCCATGAAACATTTTAAAAATTCACAACAAATAAACTACTCAAGGGATCATGGTAGTTCTTAAGCAATAGAGAGAGAAACTCTCCAAGTTTTTTTCACATATTTCACAGTTGCTCAATGTGTCCACCTTTGGTAATACGGCAGACAGCCATGCGATAGTCCATCTCATTCCACATGCATGTCAGCATATCACGGTTGACCAGAGCCACAACAGTGGTAAAATGGTTGCGAAAATCTGGAGATTAGCGGGGAGTGGAGGCACAAAGACAGTGTCCTTCACAAACCCCAAGAAGAAAAAGTCGCACGGGGTTAAATCCGGGGACCAGGTGGCCACTGCATTAACGCGTCATCTTCTTTTCGTGTGCATCCTATCCACTTTTGTGGCAAGTTTCGATTGAGATATCCTTGCACGTCTTTGTAGTGAGCCGAAGGGCCGTCTTGTTGAAAGATGTCATCATTACTGTCTTCATTCAACTGTGGCATCAGCCAGTTTTCTAACATGTTTCACTGACTTATGAATAACCCTGTATATGTTGATACCAACATATGTGTCTTCCCCAGTGTTGTTATACTAATTTGATACACATGTGTCTGGTTTAGTTATCACACTGATATCCTTTACATTGTACAATACACCAATATTTCTAGACCAGTCTGCAAATTTCTTCCCAAGAGCTGAAACCATGTGCTCTAGTCCCTTACACCTGAACTACGCTGAACTACGTGTCCATGGCAATACACTTACATGTATATTGATACAAATACTCTACGCCGTGTTCATATACCCGCAATATGACATTAACCCTTATTCTGCTAACGTGGAGAATATGGTGAGCTCCTAATAATGCCATCAAATGGCAGATGGGATTTAATTCGGTGTTTGAAGGGTTAAAATCTTAAAGTATTCTGTGTCCATTACATAACCATTACATCATGTTACTCACAACATGCTCTATGCGACAGAAAGCTGTATTTATAACGAAAAACTTTGTTCAAACTGTATCACTCCTGAAGTGTATTCAAGATATGACAGTTCTAAATCTCAACTGAAAATGAGGTTTCTTATGGTTTTACCCAGTCCCTCAATGCGATTTCTGTGAAGAAGCTCATATTAGAACACAACTGCTCCCTTCCATACCCATCCAATTCATTATTCACTGGTCATTGTACCATTCAAAGCTATAGAGCCTGAGCTACTTCTACATCCATCCAATTCATCATTCAATGAACAATGTACCATATGACGCTATATGGTCTGAGCTACTGACAGCATTTTAAAAAAAATTTTAACGGACTTGTCTCCTGGACATACCAGTCAATTAACTTACTTAAGTTACTTATGGACACTTAACACCTATACCATACAAACTTACAGATATTCGTCACCTCTACAGTTACAACCTAAGGACAATCATTGCCTCTAAGGGAACAACTTAAGGGAACTCAACACCTCTACAGTTAAAACTTAAGGACACTCGTTGCCTCTATGGTAACAGCTTACGGGCACTCATCACCTCTATAGTTAAAATTTAAGGACACTCGCCTCTATGGTAACAGCTTAAGGGCACTCATCACCTCTACAGTTAAAACTTAAGGACACTCATTACCTCTATGGTAACAGCTTAAGGGCACTCATCACCTCCACAGTTAAAACTTAAGGACAATCATTGCCTCTATAGTAACAACTTAAGGGCACTCATCACATCTACAGTTACAACACAAGGACACT
>Ga0131853_10016435_pt1 | contig 13503 bp, 14 predicted proteins | sample TergutLab28metaG_FD_92764 | JGI IMG/M metagenome (GOLD analysis project Ga0131853, IMG submission 92764) | Labiotermes labralis P1 segment gut microbial communities from Petit-Saut dam, French Guiana - Lab288 P1 (version 2) (version 2) | ecosystem: Host-associated > Arthropoda: Insects >... | reverse complement strand
TAAGTGATCTGTACTCCTCACCCAATATTGTGCGGGTGATAAAATCGAGAAGAATGAGATGGGCAGGGCATGTGGCGCGTATGGGGGAGGAGAAGGGGGCGTATAGGGTCTTGGTGGGGAAACTGGAGGGAAAGATACCACTGGGGAGACCAAGGCGTAGATGAGTGGATAATATTGTGGTGGATCTCCAGGAGGTGGGATGTGGGTATGTGAACTGGATTGTGTTGGCCCAGGATAGGGACAGGTGGCGGACTCTGCACCATGGAGTAAGTAAGTAATTCTTTAAATTTTTGGATGGCAAACTGGAAGACAAAAGAGTCTGCACCGAATGATAGCAAGCATTCCCTGACTTCAATCTGCTCTTAATTTCTTCCTGAATAGAATTTTGATTTGTTAAGTTTACACATACGCAGGAAATGGTTTAATATGAGTGTGCTGTTTTGCGCAGATTGGTAGTAGGTTCATCGTTGCTTCATATTCAGCGTATGTTATTACATTAGACACAACGAATGTTTGTACTTGACTCAATAAAAGATTTATGGAAATCACAGGTTTAAAGAAAAGGCAAGTTTATAAGATTTCATGTGCACGGTACCATGAAGGAATGCAATAAAGTGTGCCTGGCGGTATGGAGCTTAAAATTACACTAATTGTATAAATTATTGGGTGTAAATGGGTTCTTGGCTTCACACTTTCACCGCTTTGTGTTATGAGATATAATGGCGTCTAGGTTTCTGTGATCTTTAGGGTGTGGTTGTGTAGTGAAAATTCAAGGCTTCATTCGATATTTGAACCTTGACCAACAAACTTCTTCTGATTCCTCGCGATTCAAGTGAAAGGAAGGTACAAACATGCCAGGCAAGCGCAGTTTCATAAATGACGCTCTACATCAGTGGCATACCGAGGGGGGGAGGTGTTTGGGTGGTTCAAACCCCCCCTCCCGAAATTCCGAAGGCCCTCCAAAATCGTGCCAAACTCAACCCGATTGTGAAAACTGTTAAAAATTGCTGAATTTAGGACGCCAACGCCCCAAGATTTTCGAAAAAAAAAAGGCAGTAAAATTCTAACACTACCGCCGGTTCGCAATTGTTTTATATTAGGTAAGATAAATAAATTGGTTGTCGTCATATATAGTCTTAAAGTACCAAAAATCAAGAAAAGTTTACTATATGGAATGAAATTTCTTGTACCAAATTACAGCTGCCTCCAGAACCCCTGACTAGGGGTCTACCGCCTCCAGATCCCCGTTCTCTTTGTCCTCAACTGAATTTGTTGAATACCTCCCCGAACAAATTTCCTGGGTGCGTCACTGCTGTACATTGCTATGTGTTTCGATTCCCGTGGAATCATGATCAGGCAGTTAATACACAATTTTTAAAGCTCTTCATTTCCTCATGTTTTTCTTTACACTTTAGTCAGATCCCACTAGTTTCCTTTAAAGCCTTATAGACTTCCTGTTGAATTGCCTGATGACGATTCTTTAGGAATCAGAACATTTAGCAATGTAGAATGTCGTTTATTATTTTGAAATTTCTTTGACTGACGTGTTTGTGGGCGCGTTCGCAATATTGGGAAAAGCGACTATTAGTGTCGTCATGTCTGTCCCTCTCTCTGTCCGCATGGAACAACTCCGCTCCCACTGGACGGATTTTCATGAAATTTGGTATTTCAGCATTTTTTAAAAATCTGTCTAGACTATTCAAGTTTCATTAAAATCTGACAAGAATAACGGGCACTGTAAATGAAGACGAATATACATTTTTGATTATGTCGCGCTCAGTTCTTCTCAGAATAAGACACTTGAAAAAAAACTTCCAGAGGAAATCAAAACGCACGTTTTATGTTAAATATTTGTTTTTTCCCCCCCGAAAATCGTGCCGTTTGTGAGATAATGTGGAAAAATATGGTAGAGCGGGGCAGGTCACAGGTCACAATATGGCGCATGCGCTTTGCGTGTTGGATAACGAAGGCTACAAACGCACACTCATAATATGTAATACTTATTGCGTTTCCATGGTAACAATGGTTACTCGAACGCTCGTCAATGTTACGTTATACATACATTGACTGTCTTGTTATTGTTATTTTGCTTGACCAATTATTGCCTGTAGTCATTAACCCGTATCCTGCTCTAACGTGTAGAATATGGTGAGCTCCGAATAATGCTAGCAAAGGGCAGATGGGATTTAATTTGGCGTTTAAAGGGTTAAATTTGACCGCTTTATCATGTCCCATGCAGCTTGTGTGAATTCGAATCAATTTTATAGTAATGAACATTTCCCTTGAGCCTTTGGGCTTCGCAGGATCACGTATTTACTTTCACGAAGCGCCCATAAGAGCACATCCAGAACCTCTGCCGTAGATCTACCTCTGAATAATCAGTGTTGCCCCCCTTCCTGGCAGGTACTGTCGAACTCAGTTATACCGCCATTAAAGGCTGAATATATTGTGTCTTTGTAAACGAGTGTTGTTATAGAGTAGTAGTATAATGTTATGGTTATGACAGTGAGGAATTAATTGGTATCACAGAATACCTTACGTTATATACGAGGTCTCGTATAAACCGATGTCGTTATAACCGGGATCGACTGTACTTCTCAATTCAGCATCTGCGGTCATTTGCTTATTTGATACATCATATCCTGATCATTTGATAAAAGGTTAAATCAAGGAATTGTAAATTTTCCTGAAACATAGGAGCCATCTCAAAATTCTAGGCCCCAGATGGGTGTCATGCAGCAAGTTTCATACTGAGGCTCCTCCAATATTAGGCGTTACCGTGAAAAATTTGATCGCCACGGCGATCTGTCGCCAGGGATTTGTGCACCCTTGTGTTAAGTGAATTGAGAAACGGAAAACTAAAGTCTCACAGAAGCAGTAGGCAACCGTTAGCATGTTAAAGTTGAGAGGAATCAACGTATTGTGGAGACATGGTAAAGGTGAGAGGAATCAACGTATTGTCGAGACATGCTAAAGGTGAGAGGAATCAACTGTTGTGGAGACATGCTAAAGGTGAGAGGAATCAACGTGTTGTGGAGACATGTTAACGGTGAGAGGAATCGAATCAACGTGTTGTGGAGACATGCTAAATGTGAGAGGAATCAACGTATTGTGGAGACATGCTAAAGGTGAGAGGAATTAACGTATTGTCGAGACATGCTAAAGGTGAGAGGAATCAACGTGTTGTGGAGACATGTTAACGGTGAGAGGAATCAACGTGTTGTGGAGACATGCTAAAGGTGAGAGGGATCAACGTATTGTGGAGACATGCTAAAGGTGAGAGGAATAAACGTGTTGGGGAGACATGCTAAAGGTGAGAGGAATCAACGTGTTATGGAGACATGTTAACGGTGAGAGGATCAACGTGTTGTGGAGACATGCTAAAGGTGAGAGGAATCAACGTGTTGTGGAGACATGCTAAAGGTGAGAGGAATCGACGTATTGTGGAGACATGCTAAAGGTGAGAGGAATCAACGTGTTGTGGAGACATGTTAACGGTGAGAGGAATCGAATCAACGTGTTGTGGAGACATGCTAAACGTGAGAGGAATCAACGTGTTGTGGAGACATGTTAACGGTGAGAGGAATCAACGTGTTGTGGAGACATGCTAAAGGTGAGAGGAATCAACGTGTTGTGGAGACATGCTAAAGTAGCAGTTCACTTTGTTTTTATTTTTCCTGCCGTGACACATTTGATGAATGACACACACACACACACACACACACACCACACATACACACACACACACACACACACACATAAACACTCACACACACCACACACACTCACACACACCACACCACACACACACACACCACACCCACACACACACCACGCACACCACACACAAACACACGACACATTTTCAGTGGAATACCAGAATTTTAGTGAAATGAAAACAAACAAGCGTGAGTGATCCATTTTTAAGACGCGTTAGCCAAATTGCGAAAAGCGACTATTAGCTTCGTCATGTCTGTCTTTCCATCCGTCTGCATGGAACAACTCGGCTCCCACTTGATCGATATTAATGAAATTTCACATTTGAGTATTTTTCGAAAAGTAAACTGTTGAGAAAATTCAAGTTTCATTACTATCTGACACGACATAACCGGTACTGTACATGAAGACCACTAGAAAGTTTTGTTCACATCTCGTTCAGTTCTTCTTAGAATGAGAAATGTTTCAGGCAAAAGTTGTGGATAGAATTGCAACACACATTTTATGTCCAACAACTCCCCCTCCCCCCTCCCGTAAATCGTGCCGATTATGAGATAATGTGGAAAAATGTTGTAGAGCCGATGAGGCCACACATTGCAATATAATACGGCGCATGCGCTTTGAATGATGGGTGATTAGGGCAATGAACACACACTCAATCAGCCTGAAACGCCGGTAACAAACTACCACTGCGTAAAATATGATTATAGCGAAGATCTCACATACGTCGACTGAAATCACGCAGGGACTTTAGGTCTGCATTTAAGACTGTTGGGTTGATTTTGTTCTGCGCTTTCAGAAGGACATCTTCAATCTGACTTTGTGTGTATCGTTGTGGGGTTTCGTCCCCCTAACACACTTTCTGAAAGGCATGGTCGGTAAGGCATCCTTAAAACTCATATTGTTGTTTTTGTTAAATTACGGCAAATCATAAAACTTTTATTTTCGTATTATTGTTAATATATATATTTGATTCTAAAAAGCTCGTTTTTTACATTTTGAAATTTCTGAAAGCGTGCTGTTTATTACATTTGATGGTGTTTGGTAATCGATGTTGTCAAACTGTATTACATATTGTAAAGAAAATGAAAGATGTGAAATCTTTCAAGTCTTGTAACACAGGTCGTGGGACTGCAAACACAAAGATAGCAACAGAGGATATTCCGAAAGCCTTCGTATGTATTTCCTTTGTGAAAAATATTACGTGTGACCGTGTGTGTGGGAGGCAACTGTAGGGCGCCTGGAAGCTGATAATGCCGAGCATAAGCTGAATTTTATGTTTGGCTGACCATACATCCTGGTATGACTCTGGCTAAATGACCAACTTGATGCACAATTACGTTATACAATACGTTTATTATTATAATCCTCTACATGTTTCGAGCAACTCTGTGCTCATCATCAGGAGGTCAGATTGTATTAATACCGCATCTGGTACAGTATTCTCTGCAAGTGACCGTCCGGTGTGCAGGTTGAGTGGCTTCTCAACCTGCACAGCGGACGGTCACTTACAGAGAGTACTATACCAGATGCTGTATTAATACAATTTGACCTCCTGATGATGAACAGTGTTGCTCGAAACATGTAGAGGATTATAATAATAAACGTTTTATATAACGTAATTGTGCATCAGGTTGGTCATTTACCCAGAACCAAGCATAAGCGTCATCACGTACCACAGGTTAGAACATGCTTCTGATGTTGCACACATAGCTTTGCTTTATTCTGTGTTTTACTAATTATGGAGGTCGGTGTAAAGTTTGGATTTTTTTTAAGGTCAGTCAGCATCTCATTTTTTGGCGTTGCTGCACATATGATTGTTCCTTACGTCAAGTGGAAGCAACAGCAACAGCAGTGTGTTCTTTACCAGAAATCAAGACAGTTGCTTGGGCTTGTAGTTTTGGGGGTCTTTCTGTATAACACATGAGGTGATTATGACGCTGAATCATTTATTGTCTGTCTTTATGTTGTCGCAGCGTACCTTTGTAACGCCTTGCTGACTGCGGGAGTTGTGAGTCGTAAGATTGTGCAATTATCACAGAGTTCTCCTGGTTGAATAGGCGTGCGGTGTGTTGGACACGTTGCATGGCCCATGATGATGTGTTTCGCCATGTGTAATGTATTTTTTCATGACTCAGGGGTAGACAAATTATTGTTCCTCATGTATGCTGCACGATATTTACTCTTTTGCTTTTCATTATTAATCAAAAGCCGGATTTGTGGACGCTGAAGTTTTAAGTGATTGTACTCGTAATAAACAACTCAGTGAATTCGTGGTGGAGTCCGTTGAAGAACTTCAAGGTATCACACATGCACACAGTGAAGAGTTGAGAGAATTACAGAGCACCAGGTCGTGGTATGTGAGCGAGGCAGGACCAGGTGAGGTACGGTAGCTGTCTGTCTGTCACTCCAGGATGACATGCGAGATGACGTTCCCTCCCTAAACAGCAACAAATTGACCATTCGCTTTCTGCGTATTTACAACGTTGCAGGACTTGGTCGTGAACTCACGGTTTATGATTTAATTTTGTTCTGTTACTCGAAATGCCAACAAATTGGAAGAAAGGAGGTGGGTTATAATCAGTTCTGTGAAGACGAGTATGTCTAGGCCTGTATTAGATTCACGACAGTGGCTGTTTCGATTTTTCAGACCGGTATTTCAGTCTTGTCAGAATTCAATTGGTGTACCTCTGATTTCCAGCCTCTCGTAAAGTGGGTACCTGTTCTTTTGCGGGGTTAAAGCGGCCGGGGCGTGATGCTGACCACCTACATCCCTCTGGTGCCAGGCTGCGAATTGTTTGGGCTATACCTCCGCCTCCCCCCCCCCGTACTTGCATAGACGTGTCATGGGTTGACTTTCCCTTTTACCTATAGTTTCATGCAGTGTTTTGAAATGGGGAAAATTATGTATGTAATGTAGGTATGATTTTTTTTCCAATACAGAAATTGTACGAAGTTTCGGAGTAATAATAATAGTAATTATTTACGGAGTAAATATAGCTGATTCGGAGTATTAATAATAGTAAATATTTAAGAAGTAAATATACGAGTAGCTGAGGAAGCTATCTTTGTGATACATTGTTTTATTGTCGTACTGCTGTGTCTGAAGATTCAACCAGAATAATTCGGAGAATTCTTGAATCACACAGTTTCGGATGCTGTAAAGCTGCGTGGGTGTTATTACAGTGTGCTTATGACTGCTGTCAGTAAGTGTGTGGGTGTCATTAAATTGGGGCTTATGACTGCTGTTAGTAAGCGTGTTGGTGTCATGGAATTGGGGCTTATGACTGCTGTCAGTAAGTGTGTTGGTGTCATGGAATTGGGGCTTATGACTGCTGTTAGTAAGTGTGTGGGTGCCATTGAATTGGGGCTTATGACTGCTGTCAGTAAGTGTGTTGGTGTCATGGAATTGGGGCTTGTGACTGCTGTTAGTAAGTGTGTGGGTGCCAGAGAATTGGGGCTTATGACTGCTGTCAGTAAGTGTTTGTGTCATTGAGTTGGGGCTTATGACAGCTGTCAGTAAGTGTTGGTGTAATTGAAATGGGGCTTATGACTGCTGTCAATAATTGTGTGTGTCATTGAAACAGGGCTTATGACTGCTGTCAGTAAGTGTTTGTGTCATTGATTTGGGGCTTATGACAACTGTCAGTAAGTGTTGGTGTAATTGAAATGGGGCTTATGACTGCTGTCAGTAATTGTGGATGTCATTGAATTGGGGCTAATTACTGCTGTCAGTAAGTGTGTAGGTGTCATTGAAATTGGGGCCTGTGATTGCTGTCTGTGTGTTGGTGTCATTGAAATTGGGGCTTATGGCTGATGTCAGCAGTATCTGTAAATGAAGTTAGTGGCCAAGAGTATACACCTGTTATAAGTTAATTCTCAGAACTTGAAAAGTAATTAGTGCTGGACGCCTAAACGGCAGTTTTAGAAGCGTAGTATAAGAGGGAGAGTTTCCGTGGTTTCACTTTACCATGTACGTGGGTCGAAGGCACATGTGATATTGAAAGATTTTATTTTTAATCATGTCATACGGAATGAAATTATTGTCTAATCCTAAGCATGTAACGTGCTGTGTAATTAGTCAGTGCGCCATTGGGACCCATAATCGTCGCCATTGTAGGGATATGATGTGGTAACCTCAACCTTCAGCGTAACGCCAGCCGGATCATGAACGTCACAGAAAACTAATCTTATATATGAGTTACAATCGTGTAATCTGAACCCCATACACCTTTGCCTGCATGAACCGTGGACCATAACAAAATATGACACGTAAATGTTGCATGCACACAGATCGCTGAAATCAATACTCGATATGCAGACCTTTAGCATTCGTGATTTCAAACTTTCGCCTTGTTCTGAATGTTGTATTCTTTCTTTTTGGATGATTCCCCGGCGTCTGCCTGATTTTTTGTTTTTGTTTTTATTATTTTATAAAATTCAGGCGCCCGGGAACTCACCCAAGAGAAAGAATACAACGGACCATTAGCACTTGGCGTTCGCAAAAGCTTGTGCACATTGATGTGTGTTTCAATTCTCTCGCACTTCTCCAGTACGTTACCAGTTTTGAACATGTGGTTATTAATTGTTTTTGACCCCATCGTGGGATTTCAGTTTGATCCATATGAGTTTTTACTGTCGACCTACCCTATCTTGCGGACTGTCCTGTGTGTGTACAGAATATACAGGGGTGCTGATAAGTCCTTAGCCCGAACCTGGAAGGAAAAAAGCTACAGCGACCAAACTTACAACACTGTACAAAAACTTATGGCGTACAAACAACAGGAATCCTGTTGTTTGTACGCCATAAGTCTTGGTATGTTGTTGTAAGTTTGGTCGCTGTAGCTTGTTTCCTTCCAGGGTCGGGCTAAGAACAGGAATCCTGTTGTTTGTACGCCATAAGTCTTGGTATATTGTAAGTTTGGTCGCTGTAGCTTGTTTCCTTCCAGGGTCGGGCTAAGGACTTATCAGCACCCCTGTACCAATATCCATGTCACGCTGCGTGTTTCGGCTCGCCTGTAATATGAATACAGGATCAATGTTTACAATTTTGGTACCTGTATTCCAAGTACTGTAATGTTACGGATCTTTTGTCATGGTCTGTGAGGTGTTCTTCGACCTGCATGGGTTCTGTTATTTCCACATTCCTTTTCACATTTTTCCTACATAGACTGGTATTCTTACATCATCATATACCGTCACAGAAACTTACTTTTATTTGCGTTATTATCACGGTTTTACTCCCACATTTTATGAATAATTTCCAGAAATTCACGCAGAAACGTAACCGATGAGAAAAGAAAGAACGAAAAAAAGTGTTTGGGCACTTAATGTAGCATTTTATGTATGCATTCCCTCATTTCCAGCATAATTTTTGTCTTGCACTTGGTTTAGTCGTTCGCAGTTTACGTTCTCCACAAAGTAGGTTGACTGGTAAAAGTAGACAAAAAGTGGCCGGTTTGTATGCCGTGAAGACGTGGGGTGGGGGAGTGGAGGTGAAGTTCCACTCGGCCGTAAGCGATTCTCTTCCGCGAAACGTTCAGAAAGGCTCTTGGGACTCACACAGCCTCTTAATCAGTGCATACCGGAGGTTATTCCCTCCGTAGATAAAGGTCCAGGGACCTGAATTTTGGTTGTTATAAGGTAATTAACGAAAACGACCAATCACTATGACCAATGACTCGAGGGTGTAGGATATTTCGTCTTGAGTACGTTAACAATTGCTGCTTTGCACCATATGTGAGGGCGATCGAATTAAATTGGGGATTCAGTTAGTTGCGCTTGTTCATAGGCAGTATGTTTGTAGAGGCCAGTTGAAATGTGATGGCACACGCGCAGAAACCAGATTTCGTCTTTCAGCGAAGCGGACGAGTCCATTTAAATCGGCAGGGAGGCTTCTGTTCAGTCGACTACTGGCAAGCCGAGGTGTGCGCATCAGCGGTAGTAATGCTGGATACACCATGTTCCGAGGTAGTGTGAAGGGTACTGGCTACCCACTCCATCCGCCAGTTTCCCCTTCACTTCCCTTCCCGTGCGTCACCGTGTGCCATCACATTTCAACTGGAGTCTACCGTGTACCCAGACAGTTCAGATGTGCGCGGGTTTTGTGACGAGTAAAATTTGATGTTAAACACGTTTATATTTGTATTGCTTGAAAAGTTGCGTCTTTTGGATATGTTTTGGTTCTTGTAATAACAACAGTGGAACGCTTTGTTTCGAATTGAAATATACTTTGTGATGTCTCAAGGGCATTTTTTATTTCCTTTCCTTACTTGCCATGACGTAACTTTCCTGTAGATACAATCGGCGGCTATCAGTGATATTTACATAAACTCTTGAATTATTTTTTTCCCCTTGCGTTCCGTTGCGTATGTCCATTTCCGAAATGTGTTTGAAGTACAGAGCTGCGAAGTTTCATTGTTCTGTAAGAGCCACTATGTATACGTCGCTTTCCTTCTGAAGTAGAAGGAAAGTGTTATGAGATCGCCATGCTGGCTGTGAGTGTGTCATTTATGGGCGGTTTGTTTCAATCGCCCAAATCGAAGGCAACTACAGTTGTAGACCGACAGTGCCAGTCGCGCTGCGTATGTATCTTTGTATGTCTTTAAATAGCGGGATGTGTTTTATGTTTTTATTTTGTTCGGAAGTGCGCAATGGATAGGGAGACGGAGGGAGAGAATGACTCGAGGGTGTAGGATATTTCGTCATGAGTACTTTAACAATTGCTGCTTTGCACCATATGTGAGGGCGATCGAATTAAAGAAAATGAAATGACTGGGGTGTGTGACGCTTGTTGGAGGGGTGAGAACATGGATTGTGGCACTTATTTATGAGATGAAAATATGGCAGTATGACGCTTGTTTGTGAGCTGAGAATGTGAATGTGTGTCTGTTGGTGAGATGAAAATATGGATGTATGAGAACGTACATGTGTGACGCTTGTTTGTGAGCTGAGAATGTGGATGTGTGTCTGTTCGTGAGATGAAAATATGGATGTCTGAGAATGTACATGTGTGACGCTTGTTTGTGAGCTGAGAATGTGGATTTGTGTCTGTTCGTGAGATGAAAATATGGATGTATGAGAATGTACATGTGTGACGCTTGTTTGTGAGTTGCGAATGTGGATTTGTGTCTGTTTGTAATATGAAAATATGGATGTATGAGAACGTACATGTGTGACGCTTGTTTGTGGATGAGAATGTGGATGTGTGGCCGTTTGTGAGATGTATTCGGCAGAGGATGACAATGCACCTTATATCAGTTTATTCTGAAGCTTGAGACAGCACTTCGGTACCTACATACCAGACATTGCGGTGTCCCATTTTGGTTATGAAGGGATTTGCAGTCCGCCTGTAGCCCCGTGACTGTCCATTCCTATAGCTGCTAAAATCACGCAGACACAATTTGGTGTGCGTGGGTTTGTGCAGTAGATCAGTTTGTTGACAGCGGGCAGCGTCGTGCCTTGGGCATACACGGCCTTACGAACTTCTCTCATATATCAGAAGAGTAGTTTTGTGTTGAAAGAACTGATCATTTCTAAACTCTCCGTTCTTTATTTGTAGATAAATGAAGCTGTAATTGGTTTCCGCCTCAGGAGCGACTGTTTAAAGGGAGAAAGTAGAAGAGTTACCTTCGTGATTACTGCTGAATGCTGACATACTTAAACCCATAATGGTCATTATAGCAAGGCAGTGAACGCTTTGTGTATCGAGAGACTTAGTAGAGCGGCAACACATCTGACTTACATTCAGCAAACACCTGATTCGAATCTGGTCAGAGATAGCATTTATACCTTTCCCACTGCATGCATCAGTGCTTCACGCGAATACTTGATTTGTGTGTGGGCGGGGGAGGGGGTTCTTGTAATTATGTTGGTGCGTTAATGGAGTTTCGTAGTTTAACACGTGTGATGATTCGGTGGGTATTGGTTTCGTTACGTTTCGACTTAAATTTGTGGCTACTGTTTACTTCCCTGTGTCTTATCTGTTGAAGAAACCAGCATTGTTCGAGGGTCTCTTTTGTCACGGTATCCACGTATGTGGGCCTTGGTCATGACGTAACAACACCACCGTTAGAATAGAATAGAATAATAATTGGGTTCGAGCCCTTCCGGGCCCGATGCACCTAGGCTTTAAGACAGGCCCTTTGTGCCCCGTATTCTATATTAAGTTAAAAGGAGCCCTGTTCCTTTAACAAAGTTCCAGATGCCCCCCCCCCTCATACCTAATTCCAAATTACCTCCGGGTCCAAAAAGAAAAGGATCCCAGGTATGTCAAAATCACTATGTATAATTGCCTTCTGCCGGAGTTCCACCAGACTGGAGGCCTCCGTAGAATCCTTACTGGAGTCCCATATTTCGGAGCTCTCCTTAAACTCTGAGTTACTTTCAATCTCAGAGTATTTTCTGAAGTCCCCTATTGCGGAGCTCTCCCTAGACTCTGAGTTATTCTCAATCTCGATCCCATAGGATCTGGGGAAATATTTGGTCCACCAAGCAGAGCACTTACACTTGGCAAGGCTAAATACAACTGGGAGGTCGCCCGGTATCCCAGAGGATGCCGTTAAAGACAGACTCACCCACTGCCATTCATCCCTTAGGCACGGCACTCACACCGTTCGATTGGGGATTGTTTTTCAAGGTTTACTCCTTTAGATCCGCTGTGTTCTGCGCAACAGGGTCACCACTCGTAGGAGATGGCTCTTCACCACGCACAGACCGTCTTGGGCGGAGAGAGGCTATAATCCTCATCTACCGCCCCTGGAGAATAGCTGGAGCCCCCCTTAAGCCACCATTGTCACCCCTTGGCAACCTAGTGACCCCAGTACGGCCCGGCCGACTCCCCTTGACCCCAACACCACCATTAGCCCCATCAACACAGATGCAGTGACAGTAAAATAAAAAAAATAAAAACTCCCAACAACGCACCAACATGTTTATAAAAACGAAAACAAGAACATGCAAGTAATATCGGAATTCGTCAGTGAGCACCGCAACCACGCCAAACAAAATCACCCAGTGCGCTTTAATTATAAGGGACTCTTACGTTGTACCTAGGTAAACCGTCGTGACAGAATTTATGTAATTTTTTTATCCATTGTAATATTAAATTTGAAATGCGGATGGATCCAACACATGAGATGGTGTCGATAAGTTTTACGCTCACTGAATGTAAAATTTTAGCTTATATTTGAATGGTGATGAAACTTTGAGATTCGGCTCGTGTGTTGTGAGAGCTGTTACGTAACTTATTTAGACAAGCGATAGGCGTCCTTGCTTGGAGTAATCGCAAGGCCTCCACAGTCAGACGATGTGAAACAGAATGGCCGACTGGCGTCTATGCCGTGAGCAGGGTCCGAACATACGGTGCCAGCGCTCAAACGGCTGCATGTCGGGTAGAAATAAGTCAGCGGGTGGAACAAGGGTGTCCTTCATAACCTTCATTTTTAATGCGACACTCTTGTTAGACCATGGCAAAACAAATCAAGGAAATACTTTTGTATAAATGGGCCGGGTAGCTCAGTCGGTATAGCGACTGACTACGGGCTGGACGGTCCGGGATCGAATCCCAGTGGGGACGAGATTCCCCCCCCCCCCGTCCATACCGGCCCTGGGGTCCACCCAGCCTCCTGTACAATGGGTACCGGGTCTTTCCCGGGGGTAAAGTGCGGCCGGGGCGTGCTGCTGACCATTCACCCCCTTCTAGTGCCGCGGTCATGGAAGAGTAGAGCTATACCTCTACCCACCCTCTGGGCCACACCGGGCCTGTAACGGGATCACTTTACCTTT
>Ga0131853_10016434_pt1 | contig 13504 bp, 17 predicted proteins | sample TergutLab28metaG_FD_92764 | JGI IMG/M metagenome (GOLD analysis project Ga0131853, IMG submission 92764) | Labiotermes labralis P1 segment gut microbial communities from Petit-Saut dam, French Guiana - Lab288 P1 (version 2) (version 2) | ecosystem: Host-associated > Arthropoda: Insects >... | reverse complement strand
TTTCGGTTAGCCTAGGGTCATACACCTCACAACTACTCGCTCCAAACATTACAAAAGAAAACAGCATCACCAACGCCATTCCTAAAACAATAATTCTTCTACGCATAAAAATTACCTCCCATTCCATAATATTACCAAAATATGGAAAAATTGTCAAGTGAATACTTCTCTACATTATATACAAACAATAAAAAAGCTGCAACTAGTATTTTAAATTTAGAGTATACAATCGATAAATTTTAATGATAGCGGAGTGATTATAAAAACAGCAGTATTGCTTGCTGCTGTTTTTATATTTTATAGTATAGGAAAAAACGTCTATGAGAAATGTATAAGCTAATTCAAAAAAGCCGAACCTCTAAGTGAAGGAAGCGGGCTTTAGTCCACCTTTTTTATGCTATATGAATTATTGTTTTGTTGAGATTGTTTGCACACCAAAAAAACCCGCCCTTAGCCAAGGTCGGGTCGGGACTGAAAGCCCCTTTTTTTATTAATAAATATTATATTTTGCCGCCGCATCCTAAAACATGCAGTATTTTATGGCGTACTACTTCTGTGATGATTTCACGCCCTTTGATTAAATATTGCCTTGGGTCAAAGTGTGATGGATTTTGGTAGATGCTTTGCCTAATTGCTGCGGTGAAAGCCAAGCGTAAATCTGAGTCAATGTTGATTTTGCAAACAGCCATGCGTGCGGCTTGGCGCAGCATTTCTTCTGGTACGCCCTTAGCACCTGAAATAGCTCCGCCGTGTTCTGTTATGATATCTACATATTTAGGCAGGACTGAACTAGCTCCGTGCAAGACGATAGGAAAATTGGGGAGTCTGCGTTGAATATCTTCTAAAATGTCAAATCTAAGTTTGGGTTCTCCTTTGAATTTAAAAGCGCCGTGTGATGTGCCTATGGCTATTGCCAGACTGTCTACTCCTGTTTTAGCTACAAATTCCTCTACTTGACTAGGGTCAGTAAAAGAGCTGTCTGCAAGCGAAACATTTATATCGTCCTCTATGCCTGCTAATCGTCCTAATTCTGCTTCAACGGTCACGCCGTGGTCTTTTGCATATTTGACTACTTCAGATGTAATAAGGATATTTTCATTGAAAGAGTGGTGTGATGCATCAATCATGACTGATGTAAAACCGTCTTTGATAGCGGATACGCAGTCTTCATATGATGAGCCGTGGTCAAGATGTAAGCATATATCTAATCCAGATTCTTCAATAGCCGCTTCAACTAATTTGCGCAAATAAACAGGTCCAGCATATTTTTTTGCGCCGTTAGATACTTGCAAAATAAGAGGAGCCTTTTCCTCTTTGCATGCAGTGACAATGCCTTGAATGAGCTCCATATTGTTGACATTGAATGCGCCGACAGCATAGCCGCCTTGATATGCTTTAATAAGCATTTCTTTAGATGATACAAGTGCCATTTTAATTTTCCTCTCTTACAAAAATTATGACAATAATGTATAATATACCATAATAAATATAATGTGTCAACAAATAAATTGGTATATGTGTATTAGGTGTACATTTTTTTAATTTGCTTATAAAATCAAGACTTTTTTGTTGTCAAAAATATATGGCTATGATATAATATTAATATGAATATAAAAATCAAACTAAAAAATTACTTAATTAAAAGTGTTGTTATGGTGGCTATATTGTTGTTTGCAGGCATTATTTTTGTTGCGTGTTTTCCGTCGTTTCCTGCTCTTTCTCAGCAGTATACTATTACTTTTTTGTCTGATGATAGTTCTTATTTAGGCTCTGAATTGGTTGATAGGGGTGGTGATGCAATCTTTATTCCATCAACTTGTCCTAAGGGAAGAGTGTTTTCTCATTTTGTGCCTTCTCCTACTAATATAACCGGCAACATGACTGTCGTTGCGATTTGGCTAGAGCAAAATGGCAATAACAATGATAATAATTGCGATGAATTTGATAATCCTCCTCACCCCAATATTTGGTATGATGTGACTTTTTTAAATTGGAACATATTTTTGTCAGAGGTGATTATGTTATAGCTATATCTAGCACCACAGCAACAAGTCAGACATTCTTTTTTGAAGTGTTTAACGCAAATAGTTAAATTTATTATATAAAATTTTTTTGGTTACTTTTTTATAAAAAACAATTAAGGAGATATAAAAAATGAAAGATGCAAGAGTTTCTAAGTTAGCTAAAGGGTTGGTTAATTATTCAATCCAAGCTAAAAAGGGTGACAAGGTGCTTATTGAAGCATATGAGGTAGACAGTCACCTAGTGACAGAACTAGTTAAAGAGGTGTATGCTGCGGGGGCATTTCCGTTTGTGTCGGTATTTGATACTAAAGTGCAAAGGGCATTATTGCAAGGGACTACAAAAGAGCACCAAGAGATTTGGCTTAAACATGACGCTGCACGCATGGCAGATATGGATTGTTATATCGGGGTTAGGGGCGGCAAAAATTCTTTTGAGTCAAGCGATGTGCCAAGTGATAAAATGGCGCTTCATGGCAGCAATTATGGCGAAGAAGTGCATGGCAAAATCAGAGTTAAAAAGACTAGGTGGGTCATTTTAAGATATCCTAATGAATCTATGGCGCAATTGGCTAACATGTCTACAGAAAAGTTTGAAGACTATTATTTTGATGTTTGCAACTTAGACTACAGCAAAATGGATAAGGCTATGGACCCGCTTGTTAAGCTAATGGATAAGACTGATAAAGTTAGGATAATTGGCAAAGACACTGACTTAAGTTTTTCTATTAAGGGGATACCTAGTGTTAAATGCAGCGGGCGTATTAATATTCCTGACGGCGAGGTTTTTACGGCACCTGTTAAAGACAGTGTAAATGGATACATAACATACAATTGTCCGTCAATTAATCAAGGTGTGAAATTTGAGAATGTCAAACTTTGGTTTGAAAACGGCAAGATTGTTAAATTTGACGGAAACCATTATGACAGGCTAGAAAAGATTTTTAATACTGATGAGGGCGCAAGATATATTGGTGAGTTTGCGATAGGGGTTAATCCTTATATAACTGATCCTATTGGCGATATCTTGTTTGATGAAAAGATTAGGGGGAGTATACATTTTACACCGGGGGCAAGCTATGACGAGGCATCTAACGGCAACAAAAGTGCTGTGCATTGGGATTTGATATTACTTATGACAAAGGATTGCGGGGGAGGAGAAATTTGGTTTGATGATGTCTTAATAAGAAAGGATGGAGAGTTTGTTGTTAAGGAATTAAAGGGATTAAATCCTGATGGCCTTAAATAAGTATTTAAAATACAAAAAGCTGATAGATATTTAGTTGAAATTTTTAATGAGATTTAGATATTGCAGAATAGAAAGAATTATGATAAGATTCTTGAAATGACATAAATTTTAAGCTTTAAGCAGAGTAGTTTCTATCGTTAATAACTTAATTTAATTTGTCATTGTAAGGATTTATTCCGTTAAAAAATATGTTCTGCGTTATGATAACTATCCAAGAGAGGTGCATATTGCGATAAAAAGGATGAAGATGAGATCCTTACAGGATGACAAAATTGGGTTGAGGACGGAGTAGTATTTGCGTTTAATGAACAGCTTTAAATTTATGTTATCCTGTTTTTGTTTCATTTAAGGATCTCATCCGTTAAAAAAATATGTGTCGCATCATGTGTGCCACTCAAGAGGTATTCGTGAGTCCAGCGTTTTTTAAAGAATCTTTATCATTATTAGGAGTAAGTTATTATAAATACATTAAAACTGCAAAAAAGATTGTTAATGTTTCAGTTATCAATAGGTCATAATGGTAATCCATTTTTTGTTGCTTGGGCTGTTTATTGATGAATTTAGTGAGATAAACTATACTAGACTTATTCAGTAACTAAAACGAGAATGTCTTGCGGTGTCTTTTTTGTTCAAAAACTCGTTATTTTCTTGCCAATACTGCTAGTATTGGCTGCAAAAAACACTCATTTTTGCCCTGGCACAAAGTGCATTGCCACGAATACTTCTTGGCACGGCAATCAAAAATACACTTGCAATCCATCCGTTTTAGTTACTGAACAAGTCTAATATCAAAATATTTTAAAGTTTTTTTGCTTGCTTTTTTCTAAAAAAGTAAGGGAGGATTAAAAATGAAAAGAATTGCAATCAACGGCTTTGGTCGTATCGGGCGCTTAGCCTTTAGGCATTTATTTGGTCAAAAGGGTTTTGAAATTGCGGCTATTAACAACATAGCTGTAGAACCTAAAATGCTTGCTCATCTATTAAAATATGATTCATTGCAAGGTCGTTTTGAATATGCTAACAAAACAAGCGTAGAATGTGATAATTTAATTATCGACGGCAAAAAGATTAAAATTTTGGGCGAGATGGATGCTGGAAAATTACCTTGGGCAGAATTGAAAATTGATTTAGTATTAGAGTGTACGGGAGTGTTTACTTCTTATGATAAATGCAAGCTTCACTTAGACGCAGGCGCTAAAAAAGTGATACTGTCGGCTCCTGCTAAAGATGCTATGCCTACAGTGGTCTTTGGAGTCAATCACAATATCCTAAAATCAAGTGACAATATTATATCGGCAGCTTCTTGCACGACAAATTGCTTAGCGCCTATGGCAAACGCTTTAAACGATTTAGCGGGGATTAAAAGCGGTTTTATGACTACTATACACGCTTATACGGGGGACCAAAATGTTTTAGACGGTCCTCATAGAAACGGTGATTTGCGTCGTGCAAGGGCTGCGGCTGTTAATATTGTGCCAAATAGCACAGGCGCTGCAAAAGCAATAGGATTAGTAGTGCCGTCTTTAGCGGGCAAGTTGGACGGAGCGGCTCAAAGAGTGCCTGTTGCAACTGGATCATTAACAGAACTTAATGCAGTAGTAGATAAAAAAGTGAGTGCAGACGATGTCAATAAATTTATGAAATCAAGGGCAAATGATAGCTTTGAATACAGCGATGAAGAACTTGTTTCAACTGATGTAATTGGGTCGACTGCCGGATCAATTTTTGATGCTACGCAAACTAGAGTATTGTCTTTAGACGGCGGCGGTTCTTTGGTTAAAGTGGCGGCATGGTATGATAATGAAATGGGATATGTGTGTCAGATGGCAAGGACGATGAAATATGTATTGGGATTAAAATAGTTTAACACAAAAAATTAAATATCTTCTAGTCCTAAAAGATAGCTTGCTGTCACATCAAAAATTTCACACATTTTTGCTAATGTTTCAAGGGTAGGCTGTGTTGTTCCATTTTCATAATGACCAATAGTTTGATAGCTTAACCCAAGTAGTTTGCCTAGCTCTACTTGGGTTAACTTTTTTTCTTCTCTTAATTCTTTTACTCTTTGTCCAAAAATAATCATATAAATATTTTGCTCAAAAATTGAGGGTAAATACTTGACATCCTCAAAAATTGAGGGTTTAATATTTAAATATGATTAACATAAATCAAAATGAAGAACACAAAACAGAGATAACCTCATGGAAAGAGGTGACTAAAGCAGAATTAGATTGGTTGATTAAAAGTGAAAAATTTGATGAGTTTTCAAAAGATATTCTTTGTGGATTTAAGATTATAGATAGAGAAAATAATGACCTTAAAACAAATTAGTGGGCACAGGGTGGGTATCATTTAATACAGCCAAAATCAAAGACTTAGCACTTGCTACAGCTACAGGGGCATCATCTTTATGGTTTATTTGTATCATTATATTTAAGGTGACAAGCCTATCGTCAACGCTTCTAAGCAATGTAGTATTTCCAAACATAAACAACAATTCTTTTCCTTTATTCCACCGTTGCATTACATTTTGCATTAATTCTATCGTTTCAGGATTGTCTAAATTTTCTCTGTTTTTGTCAATACTGTCAGAGACTAAAACCAACCCTTGGTGGATATCAGTATAAAGACTTGTTGAGTAGACTATCTCAAATGTGGCTATACTCAACAAGGCGGAGAATATTATTATTACAATGATTATTCTTTTCATTTTAGTTCCTTGCTTTAATTTTTCATTTTGCAATATTATAAAAAAGGAGCTTTCAGTCTTGGCTAAGGGCAGGGTTTTTTTGGTGTGCAAACAATCTCAACAAAACAATAATTCCTATTAGCATAAAAAAGTTACCATTCTCCGCTAGTTTTTAACTTATCTGTAAAATATGGTGCATTTTTGGGGCTTACATACACCAAACCATCTTGGCGAATATCCATATAAAGTACTTCCTTTAAGCTTCTAATCCTATTTTTCTTTAATAGCTTTTCGGCTTGCTCTTGCCTAACATCAGCCTCTTTCAATCCTTCATTATTCCATTTCCCGTCCACCATTAATGTCAGCGGCAATAATGCAGGCACAGGCTTAGTCGGGTCGCTTTCTTTTTCTATAACACACAATTTGCCGTTAGTCTCAAAAATAGCATACTCAATTTCATTAATATCACTATACCCGCTTGATCTAAACGCCTCTATCAAATCATGCATGTTTATATTCATGCGCTGCAAATTTTTAAAATTGATTCCGTCTTTATCAATTGCAATAATGGGACTTCCGTTAACAATTCTTCTAAGCTTAAGACTCTTTCTAGAAAAGAATGAAATCATTATATGCAAAAATGTTAATACGATAATAGGGACAATCCCCCCATAAAATGGGACAGACGGGTCAGATAACGGAATGCATGCAACATCTGCCACAATCAACATAATGACCAACTCAAACGGCTGCATTTCAGACAACTGCCGCTTGCCCATAAGCCGCACGCAAAACAACACTATCAAAAATACCAATATTGCTTTTATTAAAACTACCAACATATGTGCGATTAGTATTTACCATAAACTGTAAAAATATAAGCAATTTCAAATACAAGAAAAAAAAGAACAAAGGGAGAGGGGCAGAAGAATAGAAAGAGATTTTTACAGAATGACAAATAATAATGTACAAGTATATATAGCTGCTATTTTGCTTAATTTTATGTCATCTTGTAAAGATCTCATCATTAAAAAATTCTAATAAAAAGAATAAGATGCTTACAGCATGACAAAATAAATTAGCAGGGCAGAGAAGAGGTTTAAAAAAGAGATTCTTAAACAGGGTGACATTAATCTAAATATTGTTGGATAATGCATTGGTTATCCGCTTCAATATAATTTTGTCATCCTGTAAGAATCTATTCATTATAAATAAAAACCCGCTTAATTTTAAACGGGTTTTTATTCATAATGAGGCGCTGGATTATCTGTTAAGCCTAATAGATAGTCGGTTGAAACATTAAAGTATTTGGCGATTTTGATGATAGCTTCTGCGGAAGGATTAGCATTAGTTTTTCTTCGCCAGTCTGCTATTGCGGTATTGTTTAATCCTATTTCTCTTGTAAGAGAATTATCGCTTTTGCCGCTATTGGCTATAAGAAGAAAAACCCTTTCTTTTAATATCATCATGTGCGAGAACTCCTTATAAATAGGTGCTGCAGCCATAAAAATATTGGAAAATTCCAATAAGACCATGAAAATGCTTGACATCACTGGAATATTCCTATATAATGCATTTATAGTTGGCAACTATGAACTATAACATACTTGCAATAATCAGCAAGTAGTATTTTTCAGCATATCATAAAATTAAACAAAAATCAACAAGTAAAGGGGCAAATTATGAAAAAATTTGTTAAAGCTTTTCTAGTGTCTGAAAAGTAGGGGAGGTGGAATAAATATTAATGTCATCCTGCTAAGGATCGCATCTTTTAAAATTTTTAATAAAAAAATAAGATGCTAAAATAAATTAGCATGACAGAGAAATTTTTAAAAGGAGGAGATCTTTCGCTTGCGCTCAAGATGACATAAATTTGATAGTTACACTGTTTATAGTATCTATACTGCTTGCGCTATATTTATTTTGTCATGCTGTAAGCATCTCATCTTTAAAAATAAAAAACCGCCTAAAAAATTAAGCGGAATTTTCTATTCATAATGTGGCGCTGGATTATCTGTTAAGCCTAATAGATAGTCGGCAGATACTTCTAAAATTTTGCAAAGTTGTGGCAATAATTGAAAATAAGCTTTTGAATTACCTCTCTTCCAACTGTCAACGGATTTATTGGATGCCTTTAGTCCCAATAATTCAGCCAATTTGCTGTCATTAATACCTTTGTTATCAGCAGCTTCTAAAATTCTTTTTAGAGTAGGTTCTAAATTTTCTTTGATTGTATTTTTCACAAATTATCTTTCCATATATAAAATTTTTCTAGTATTTTAAAATAATTCGAAAATATTACGAAAAATGCTTGACAGTCGAAATAATTTCGAATATAATATATCATGTGCACACTACATGGCTATTAATCAAAAGCAAGTAGTATTTTTCAGCATATCATAAAATTAAACAAAAATCAACAAGTAAAGGGGGCGAATTATGAAAAAAGTTTGCTAAAGTTTTTTTAGTGTCTAAAAAAGTGGGGGGAGGTGAAATAAATATTAATGTCATCCTGCTAAGGATCGCATCATTAAAAAAACCACCTAGATTTATATAAGTGGCATTTTTATTCATAATGTGGCGCTGGATTATCTGTTAAGCCTAATAGATAGTCTGTTGAAACTTTAAAATATTTAGCGATTATAGTTATTCTGTCGGCGGTGGGTTTGCTTCTTCCTGATTCCCAATCTGCAAAATGTCCCGTCGAAATTCCCAAATCTTTGGCAAGTTTGCTTTTGTTTATGCCTTCCTTGCTCATTAAGATAATAATTTTATCAATAACTCTCATAAATATTGCCCCTAAAATAATTAAAAAACTCGTAAAATACGACAAAAACATTTGACATTCTCACAAAATACGAGTACAATGTAAGCATGTGTACACTAGTCAACTACTGGCGATGGCAAGTAGTATTTTTCAGCATATCATAAAATTAAACAAAAATCAACAAATATAAGGGACAAATTATACAAATATTATTTGTTGTTTTTGTTCTATAGTTTGTTGCGGGAGAAAATGCTATGAAAAGATGTTGTATATTAGGGCAAAAGAGATTGTGTGATGATGAGCAGGACAAAGTATATGAGGCAGTATTTGAGCAAATTGATAAACTTATAGAGCAGGGTTATGATGAGTTTATTTTTGGCAAGGATGGAGATTTTAATAGTCTTAGTCATACTGCAGTTTTGGTATCAAAGATGAAATGGTCTTTTGATATTAAGCGAATGTATTATACAAAGCATAATAAGGATACAAAAACTTTATATCAAATATATGATGCTGTTGTGGCGGTCAAAGATAAATTGCATGAGGTTATGATTGACAATGCAGACTTTTGTATTTTTTATGCAAGAAACAATGTCGGAGAATTAAAAAAGGCTATGGAATATGCAATAGCAAAAGGCAAGGTGTTTATCAATCTTGCAAGGACTGAAGTTTGATTATTTTAGTTGACAAGGGTGTTGTTGTTGTGGTCTAATAGTATTATGAAATTTTCTGAACTAAAAGAGCATTTAAAAAGCGGTAAATTTTTTCCTGTTTATATATTAGCAGGAGAGGATGACGGTGTGGTTAAGCTGGCGAAAGAGCAATTTATAAAATTGGTGGATATTCCAGACTTTAATGTGTCTTATGTTAGTGAAGGTGAATTATTTACAAGTGCTGAAGTGCTGCCTTTAGGGAGCAATTTAAGATTGGTGTTTGGGGCGACAAAGCAATTAAATGAATTAGATAAGTACTTGGCTAATCCTAATCCGAGCACTGTCATTATACTGATTGGAGATGCAGGTAAGCTGAAAGTATCAAAGGGAGTAGAGATAGTTGATTGCAATAGGTTGGATGTTGGATTGTTAACAAAATTTATTGGATTAGAGGCAAAAAAAGCGGGAGTGAGTATAGATGTTGATGCAGCGTATTTATTGATTGAATATTGCACAAGATTTTTAACCAGAATTAAAAGTGAGCTGGATAAACTGATAGGTTTTTGCGGCAACGGAAAAACGATTGGAGTAGATGCTGTTAAAACAATTGTGGCTCCTGATTTAGAGTATAAGGTTTTTGAGTTAGCTGATACTATTATTAAGGGCAATAAAGAGCGGACGATGAGAATGCTTGATGATATGCTTAATGAAGGAGCTGGGGCAGCACAAAAAATATTTGGGCTATTGTATGGGCATTTTAGGCGATTGTTGTTTGTGAGTTTTGGGGGAGACGATGCAGCGTTAGCAGAAAAACTTGGGGTGAAAGATTATGCTGTGACAGTGGCAAAAAAACAGGCGGATAAATTTTCTAAATCAAAATTAAAAAGGATAGTAGATAAGCTGCATAGCGTTGATTATGGGATAAAAAGCGGCAAAATTAAAGATAGGATTGCATTAGAGAGCTTTGTAATGCAAATATAAATGACTATTTGCAATATTAGACATTTTTCTTCTTGACTTAATTAATTTTTTCATATAAAATCTATAAATGAAAAACAAAAAATATCGTGTACGCCGCCCATCTAGGTTTATGCTATGGGCGGCGTCGGCTTTCTTTGCTCCGTTATATAAAATAAAACATAAAATCAAATTTGATCGTACCGGATTAAAAGGTTTAAAACCGCCGTATATTGTTCTTGCTAATCATACAAGCTGGAACGATTTTGCTATTGTAGGAATGACATTGTTTCCTAGGCGTGCTAACTTTGTGGCTACTAGCATGATTAAAAGAGACCCATTATTAAGGATGCTTACTAAATCTGTAGGTACAATTCATAAAAAAGTTTATTGGCCAGACAGTGATTCTTTAAGAAGGGTTCAGTTTGTGATTGAAGATAAAGGTATAATTGTCATGATGCCAGCAGGGGATGTCAGTATTGACGGTACGCCTAATTATTTAGATAATACAACAGCTAGATATATTAAATCACTTAAAATACCTGTGGTTGCATTAAATATTAATGGCGGGTATTTGCACATGCCTCGTTTTCATAAAAAGACAAATAGGGGTGCTAAGATTGAAGTGACTACTAAATTGGTATTTGACGGACAAGATTTAGAGTGTATGAAAAATGAGGATATTTATAATAGGTTATGGGATGAATTATATTTTAATGATGCCGAATGGCAAAAGCAAAAAAGGATGATTTTCAAGGGTAAGAAATTGGCAGAGGGTATGCAGAATATTTTGTTTAAGTGCGCTAGATGTATGGCAGAGTTTAGTCATAAAACAAAAGGCAGAAAAATTTGGTGCACAGAGTGTAATAATGAGTTTTTTGTCAATGATTATTTTGAGTTTGAGGCAAGTGATGATAATAAATGCTATGATAATATTTATGAGTGGAATAATTTTCAAAAAGAGTCTATAAGTAAAGAAATTGAAAATGAGGAGTTTTCTTTTTCGGCGGATACTATGATTTATGATTATAAAAGGGACAGCATAAATGGATATGAGAAGCGTGGCGACGGAACATTAACTTTAAGTTTAAAGCAGCTGATATATGATGGTATATATGATGGTGAAGTGGTGACAAACGCAAGAAATATTTTGCGTCAACCTAATATATCTATGATTAATTGTGAGTGCATTGATATTCCCAATGCCAAAGGGGTGGACAGATACTATTTTAATGACCGCCGTCAGTATGTTAAGTTTGTCTTAACATTTAATTTAATCCGATTAAAATACTACCCATATGATTATAGGGATAGTGACGAAAAAAATTAAAAAATTTTTAAAAAAATTTAAAAAAATGCTAAAAAATGCTTGACAGGGTATTATGTATATGATATTCTGAGAGTCCTGTTGCAGAAGACTTTAGTTGAAAGCATCAGTGATGACAGTCTTTTTAAGAGACAACTCAAGTACCATTAGTACCTCTGAGAACATACTTATATTATCCCTGCAAAGGGATGGTTGTATGTTTTTTTTATGTCTTAAAGGGCTTGTCCAAGCACATTGACAACTGAATATAGGATGATAGAAATGTCGTCTAATAAGTTGATTGTTTTTTGCAGTTGACCTATTAAATCATTTCTATTTGAGAGAAAGAGCAAATATCAAAATTAAACCAAACTTATGTGCAAACGTAAGGATTGGACGAGTAACAAATTATCAATTATTCACAAATTAATGGTATTATGTTCTAATCATATATTAAATTTACAAAGTCTTGTAAGAAAGAAAAAGTAATTTAGGCAGACGAAATTAAACAGAAATGTTTAATGCAAAAATGCTGAGGTCGAAAGACCTCACTAGTAGTCCGAAAGGATTACAAAATAGATTAAGCTACAAAGAGCATACGATGGATGCCTTGGCATCAGGCGCCGATGAAGGACGCGACAAGCTGCGATAAGCTACGGGGAGCTGCAAATGAGCTATGATCCGTAGGTGTCCGAATGAGGAAACTCAATTAGGGAGACCTAATTATCTATACATGAATAAATAGTGTATAGAAGGGAACCCGGGGAACTGAAACATCTAAGTACCCGGAGGAAAAGAAAGTAAAACAACGATTACCATAGTAGTGGCGAGCGAAGTGGTAAGAGCCCAAACCGCATATAGCAATATGTGCGGGGTTCGGACTCACATAAACTACATGAGACTCTAACTGAATATCGACTGGAAAGCGAAGCAAAATAGGGTAATAGCCCCGTAAGTGAAAGAGAATCATGAGCGTGAGTATCCAGAGTACCTTCAAGCACGAGAAATTTGGAGGGAATACGGGAGGCCCATCTCCTAAGGCTAAATACGACCTGATGACCGATAGCGTATAGTACCGTGAGGGAACGGTGAAAAGTACCCCGGGAGGGGAGTGAAATAGAACCTGAAATCGTATGCTTACAAGCAGAGAGAGCACTACGCCGCAAGGCAAGTGTGATTTCGTACCTTTTGTAGAATGGGCCGGCGAGTTATGATGTGTAGCGAGGTTAAGAGATAAAGTCTCGGAGCCGTAGCGAAAGCGAGTGTTAATAGCGCGTTTTAGTTGCATGTTGTAGACCCGAAACCTGATGACCTAGCCATGAGCAGGTTGAAGCAGAAGTAAAATTCTGTGGAGGACCGAACGCACCCCCGTTGAAATGGTGGGCGATGACTTGTGGTTAGCGGAGAAATTCCAAACGAATCAGGATATAGCTGGTTCTCCTCGAAATAGCTTTAGGGCTAGCGTCAATGTACAGTATACCGATGGTAGAGCACTGTATGGGCTAGGGGCCTTCACGGGTTACCGAACCTTAACAAACTCCGAATGTCGGATATATATAATTGGCAGTCAGACAGTGTGAGATAAGTTTCATTGTCAAAAGGGCAACAGCCCAGACTCTCAACTAAGGTCCCCAAGTTATGGTTAAGTGGTAAAGGATGTGTCATTGCACAGACAACCAGGATGTTGGCTTAGAAGCAGCCATTCATTCAAAGAGTGCGTAATAGCTCACTGGTCGAGTGATGATGCGCCGAAGATGATCGGGGCTAAAACCATACACCGAAGTTAGAGAATACTAGTAATAGTATTGGTAGAGGAGCAATGTATACGGGCAGAAGCAGTATCGTAAGGGGCTGTGGACTGT
>Ga0131853_10016431_pt1 | contig 13505 bp, 10 predicted proteins | sample TergutLab28metaG_FD_92764 | JGI IMG/M metagenome (GOLD analysis project Ga0131853, IMG submission 92764) | Labiotermes labralis P1 segment gut microbial communities from Petit-Saut dam, French Guiana - Lab288 P1 (version 2) (version 2) | ecosystem: Host-associated > Arthropoda: Insects >... | reverse complement strand
TTTTTTTGCTAGATTAGGATATCCACCGAAAAAACCACCTTCCTTTTTTTTTTTTTGCTCCCCCCCCCCCTTTCTTTTTTTTTTCCTTAATTAAACAAAAAAAAGAGGTTTTGGGGGGGGGGGGGGGGGATTTACTGAACACACAATGTTTTTTTTATTTCTTCTACAACTTTTGTCTGCAAGATTTCTCATACTAAAAAGTACTGACCGACATATTTGAAAAAAGTATGTTGGCCTTCATGTAAAACTCCAGCTATTTTTGTCCGATTTTAATGAAACTTGATTTTCTCAAAAGATTTTCGAAAAATATTCGAATATAAAATTTTATGAAAATCTCCTCAGTGGGAATCGAGTTGTTCCATGCAGACAGACGGGAGGACGGACGGACGGACGGACATAAGGAAGCTAATAGTTGCTTTTCGCAATTTTGCGAATGCGCCTAACAGCCGAACGCTCGACTCAGACTGTATTTATGTGTACTGCATTTATCTCAGAAGAATCAGCAACTTTCGCCCTATATTACCTAAACAGAGTGGCTTTTATAAGTGACATGAAAACCGTTTACTGCGCGGTACTAACTGGGACTTAAACGGTTTATACTTCGTCTTTAAAGGTTTAACTTCAGGCACTGTATTGAGATGAGTCGTTAACGTCACCTCCCGGAGGTTTTACAAACGGAGAAAGAGTCCCCGGTTTTCATCGAAGAATACAGTTTAGGCTGGGTTAGCAGCACAGCATGTCTGAACGTGGTTGTAAACAGAGAAATATGCTCGCCTCTTCCAGGAACCGAACCTCATTTCTCTATATATCACTAGTCACTACATTACCAGAGCTGTCGGGTTCATATTCTTGAACAGCACGAGTTACAATTAAACAGAATACTGAAATTAATATTTTGCACTCTCCGTATATTTGGTCAGTGTTCATTAGAGTCCAATCACGTACAGTGAATTAGGCTGCGCCTTGTTATTTTATGCTACATGGCCAATAGGCAAAATGGTACAAAAATATAAGGAAATAATATTTAAAAGATACGCATACGCCTATGTGGTGCTCTCTAGAGTAATTTTTTTAAAACTTATTCTTATGTTCCCTTGTAGCTGCCCCTCTGATGATGGCTTGATAAGCCGAAACATTTCGCAGATATTGTAAAGTATCAAGGTGTATACAACCGAGTTAAATCTATTTTTTGGGAGGCGAACTAAAATTTAATTCGTCTCGTACATCTTGGTGCCGATGTCTGATACCAATTTCCTCGAGGTTCATTTAGGACTCTGGATTTAGCATTCAGTAGGACAGATATATGAGACCTGTCCTACTGAAGATACATTTCACTTTTCATACAGAACACAAAAGTATTTCCCTGACAGAATGGCTCTGTTTGTCAGTGGCGACAGAATCGTCCATGAATATTTCGTGAGGGTCCCAGCTGCACAACATACAAATGTACGAATTTTTCCTCTGTTTCTTGGCTGGATAGTAGGCTACAGGACGCCCATCCTAACTGTGCCACTGCGGCCAACAGAAACAGCGAAACAATCTGAAGTCTCGAACAGCCCAATCTTATTCTTTCGATGCCATGAAGTTCTACCTTCAAAGGACGAATTGCAGACGGCTAGATGATTATTCCCCCGCCATTTCTTCGCCACAATGGATTGCTGTATCAACTACATACATTATTTCATTACTTTGTAGGTCATTTTCAACTATGTACTAGCAGCAACTTCCTCAGCCTTACATTTTCAACTCAAGCTCACATTTACGACCATGGCACAACTGACAGGCATCGCGACGGGTCCTTTCTATCAGTTTCCTACAATGCTGCAGCCAATGTTGTACTAAGTGTCTGATCTGTTTTTACATCTACTTTATTGTAAATTAACAGAAACAAATATAAGAGGCATGTCCTCTATAACATTACAACACAGACACTATTATTCAGATTTTTTATTTACAAGCTTTTAATATTTTTGTTTGTAGAGTTGAGGCCCAAAATATTGACACCAACAATTACATACATTGTTATTATCAATAATGTAGTGAGCAGCATGTGTTTACACCTACTGGGTAACTACGGCTACACAAACTCAGAACGTGTAATATTGCTGTTACACTGCAACAATGGTTAGGCGAACACGCCTGAATGTTACGTTTATACCTATATTGCCAGTCTTGTTTCTTATTTATCACATTCTATCAGCTCTGGGTCGTAACCAGCTTCACCAATGGCCAGTGTTTGGTTCCGGGCTATGGTGATGGAGAGAATTCTGTTCATTACCGCACTCAGAACGTGGAAGTCCAACTCTACTTGACCCAACCGACAATGCGGGGTTGTTTCACTACGAGAAGAGTGTCAGAGAGGTGAATTTGCTTTTCTTTGTCCAGTACTGAAGCCTAGACATTTGAACTTTTACTTCGACGCCAGGGACACGAATTTGTTTGTGGTATTTAGCCAGGGGAAATATTTTTTGTTGACTCGACTGCAAAAACAAATTATTCTTCTAATATTTACACACTAATGCGTTTATATTAACTTCGGCACAGTCACTTAATGGGGACTGCGGTAGCACAGTGGTTAAGGCGCTGTGCTACAAATCTCAAGGTCACTGGTTCGATTCCAGATGGTTTCATTGGAATTTTTCATTGACATAATTCTTCCGATCGCAATATGGCCCTGCGGTCGACTAAGCCTCTAACAGAAATGAGTACCAGGAGTGTTTCCGGAGGGCAAAAAGCGGCCGGTGCGTAAAGCTGACAACCTTACCACCATCCTGTGCCATTGTCATGTAATCTTGGAACCTTAACTTCCTGAAACCTCCTGGGCACCTCGGGCTGTAATGGGACTGATTTACCTTTTATAGTTACTTAATAATTCAAGCTGTTGTCTTATAATTCAGCTGAAATTCGAGTTCAGGCTACTTACAGTTCTCATATTCTCTGTATTTCCTTCATGATGTTCAGCATGCCACTTGGCAGCGCAAAGCAGAGTCACTGATCCATATTATGGCTCCTGCTTGCGCAACCGTTTGAAGTACCGGTTTACTCTAAATAATTTAAAATTACAGTTACTACGTCACAGAAAAATTTCATTTCCACTTCAGAGAACAGCCGATTAAATCTACTGGAACAGAAAATCGCTGTTTACTGTGAGAGTCATACAAATAACTTAAACACTCTATGCGGCCAAACTACACACTTGTTTAGTATTAAAACAGGCTGCTGTAAGCTTACACATTGTAACTACTCTTTTTTACGGTGTTAAACCTGAACTAACAGCAGACGCAGCACGTTTTAATTTAAGACACGATGCGTTGTGCTCGCAGTAGGCGGCTTTTGGTAGAGGAACGTATCAATCGATCACCTGAACTGCAGTGCCAGCTGCATTTAATAACACTACTGAAGATTCACTCGTCCGGTAAAGTCAGTACTCCACGTGTTCGTTAACATACGTCCCAAACACAGGTGCAAAACCACACAGACCCTTACCACCACGCGGCTTACCATTCATAACGCAGCCAAGGTCAACGCATCGGTTTATCCGTGCATTTCCAGGCAAGCTTTCGTCGGGGTATTTACATCTGCCAAACTTACACACTACAGAAGGAGAGTTGTGGTCTCATGCCAAGTAGCTACATTTATTTTATAAATGGTTTCCCCTCAATTCTTCATACACCATTCACTTTATTTTATGGGAAAGACATCCATTCAACATTGTTTGGGGCTCCACAATGGGGAATGGACACTATCAACAAAGGAGGAATTTCCTTTCCCACCAGTAACCAAACATAGATTCTACGGTCGTCCATACTGTATCCTAGACACTACGCCGACTGAGACATCTGTTAAGTTTTCGATACACTTAAAAATATTACAAATGGAAGTTTCAGGTATTAAGAACATATGTTTCGTGTTATAGACCGAGGTTTTTTCTTGGAGCCTTTTCTGCACAGCAATGAAGCCTTCGTTAGCAGGCGCCAGCCGTGTCAACATGGAACAGATTTTCCCATGTTTCGTGCACTAGCATTCACTCCATATTCGAGGACTGGCTTCACTGCATACAGCAGCAGTGTATATTGGAAGGTTTTCAATAAATACCGATGCTGAATCATCCTCTCATAGAACTCTACGCTGATTTATCCCTGCAGTTAATACAGCATTGTCAAATAACCTCACAGTAGACACACAAACGGATAAATGTCTATACCACCTATCCTAATTGTAACAATATGCACATTGTACCCTCAGTGTGTATTTATGTGTTGCATATAACGCCCACAAATACCAACTACTTCCTTAAATAGCGCGAAACAACCGTCTTTGCCACGAAGACAAAGCGTCTTCAGTGAGAGAAGAAATTATTTTATAAATATTATTTTGATTAATTTCAGGTTTCAAAGCAGTCATTTCTGACCCTCTTGTTTTCCGGTGCTCATGACAGTGTCAGTGTCGTGTATTTTTAGTCCAGCAGGTGTAAACTGCATGAACTGATAATACCACAAAAAGTACACGCGGAAGAGATCAATCCAATTCCGGAATGTAAACAACAATATTAACCTAAGACAGGAAATCGTGAAAATCGACGATCACCCTGCGCAGTCACGCAGTGCACAGCGCTAATATTTACTGAGCTACAATGATTTATACAAATCGTCACAACAGCAAAAACAGGGACTAATCTGTGTTACTAATTAAAACGTAATCTGAAAATCAATATACCGTACCGCATCTATACTACCAAGTCGGTCGTGGCATTTGCATGTAAAAACATTCGTTCTCTACTGATGTGTAGTCTTACATATATCCTTCCGACCATTCTACACATATCAGTCTAACGAAAAGGTAAAGGTAATGTACCCTGTGCACGCCACAAGACATATGCTAGTGTGCAGGTAAATATCCACTCATATTTAACTTCAAAGATCGGCTTGACGCCCCGGCCGTCTTCCCTCCTGTAAAACAAAGCCCCTCAGGTATCTATTCAATAGGTGCCTGCGTGGGCCCCATAGCCAGTCTGATCTCCACTTTGGAGTAGAGAAAAAGGTCTTGCCCAGAGAAGATCAAACCGCGGTTCTTCGGCTGTCCAGTCCGTATTCTTGATACAATATTTACTACTCTATTCCGATTCCGTCCATATCTACCTGTCTGTCTGCCTGTCAATCTATATGTCTATGTCTTTCCATGCATTTATCCATCCATTTGTCTGTTCCTCCACTTTGAACAAAATTACAGTCAATTATTTTCAGCATCCATTATTAAATTCTCATTGTCTAGTTTTGAAGTATTTTCAAATCAGAACTGAATACGGCTGACAGTCGGTTTGTCTATTAGAGCAACAGGACATATGCCTATCCCTGCCGACAAACGACCCTTCAAATAGTCCCTATTACAGTTGGTGACTGAGGAGTTTCAAACTGATCATTCAGCAACCTGCACTCGAAATGTCCCTGTAAGCTGCTCTTTATAAAAGACAATTCTCCAGCCTCGTTCCTATCTGAAAAAGAAAACTTTCCCCTTCTTTCCATTAGCAAAAATATCTATCATAATCCACTTCGTCATCATTTCCTTTCTCTCTACGCTTCTTCACTGCAATTCCTGTTGGAAATTCTTTTTTTTTCCCCTCCCCGTATTCTCGTCCCCCACCCCCCAAAAAAACCTAAAAATGAAGACTTCGCCTTGGCCATCCTTCTAAACACCCTCTCTGCACCTATTTCTGTCCTACTCTAAACCTTGTTTTTCCTGTTGATTCCTATGCGCGGTTTATAATTTTACAGCCTTCCATTGACTAGAGAATGAAATAAGAACGCCCCCAACATGTCTTACTTGTAAAGTTCTCGTCTAGACTTACTTCTCAAGAGCTAAGTGAAATATGCGTGTTTCCAGGTTTACGTTGCATTGTTAATGAAGTCTAACGCCTTCTGAAACACAATGCCGCGTCTTAATAGAAACTGATTACCCACCTGCACGGTTTCATAAACTTTAAGGACTTTAATCTTCAGCCTGCAGTTTCTTTTTGCCTGTCTGCCACGTTACACAGTATCACATACCTATACATTTTCCTTCTAAAATACTATACTATTTTTCAAAATGATGGGTCTGAGAAAGGCCGCGTTATTCACAGAACAAGTATGGCTGGAGTGTAATCTGCAACACAAGACACTTGCACAAACCACGTCAAAGAGACACAACAATCATGTAGCAGTACGGAAATGCTTGTAGCCAATATTGTAAAATGACATGGTCGTAATTTATCACGGTATATACACAGGGCTGGTCCCTACGCTGCCACACTCCACTTCTGAACCAAACCATCCATCCATCACTTGCACTCCTGCAAACATCCCCATCCCTTCTCTTTAGCACCCCCCATCCGAAATCTCATCGCCCTCACGTTTACGTGATGGAGAGCTCCACCAACTAACATTACAATTAAACATCAATGCAATAAACCTTACTATTTAATCTCATTTAACCTTAAACGTGCAACGTTTTTAGGCGCGTTCGCAAAATTGCGAAGAGCGACTAGTAGCTTCGTCATGTCTGTCCGTCTGTCCGCATGGAACAACTCGCCTCCGACTGCACGGATTTTCATGTAATTTGATATCTGATTATTTTTCGAAAAGCTTTCGAGAAAATTTAAGTCTCTACAAGATCTGCCAAGGATGACCGGTACTTCACATGAAGACCAATATACTTTTTGGCTACATTACGCTCATTTCTTCTTAGAATGAGAAATGTTTCAGACGAAAGTTGCAGAGAAAATAAAAACACACATTTTATGTCCAGTAACTTTCTTTTCGAAAATCTTGCCGCTTATGAGATAAAATGAGAAAATCGCAGAGCGAACAGGCCACAGATGACAACACGACGCATGCGCGGTGCACGCTGGATACCAAAGGCCACAAATATACACTCAGAACACATAATACGTACAGCTTTTCAGCTGCAACAGTGGCTGTACGAATGTGCCTCAATGTTACGTCATGCGTACATTGCCTGTCCGGTACATGCTAGGGTGGTTCTTTAACCAAACAGAAATTATTCTCTTACACGTCACTAATCTACCGAATTTTAATTCTCGGGCTTCTCGCTGTTGAGAACCAGGCTCGATCCCAGGCTAAACCATGTGTGATCTTTGGTGTACAGATGGCACCGGGACAGGCCTCTCTCTGAGTACTTCCGTTTTACCCCGCCACTATCATTCGAGGAGTGTTCCTTAGTTAGGTGTTTCACTCATCTATTGCCGATGGTACATAATCTTAGCAATACAGAGCATAATAAAATAAAGCAATCCTATCATTACACACGTGCACACACACACACACACACACACACACACACCACTCTCTCTCTCTGTCTCTTACATAAAAGGCAATGTTTCCAAGTACCGTGGCCACCGTGGCCTGAGCAAACTAAAACTCTCCTATAATGTTATGTGGTACACCACAAGGAACATTCTTTTTTAAAAATAGGAATACGTTAAGAAAGAAGCTGTCTTCTATGCTAAGTACGGACGGAAGCCATAGTTTTGTCCCAAACTTCGGTCAATTCCTACCACAGTACATAGGGTAACACCTCACTCTTAATCACCTCAGTGAATTACCCACATTTCACAGCAACATATTACTTTGGTACAGACACAAATTGATCGAGTTACACTTCTTTACTGTGTTTTTTTATGCAAACGTGATCCTTAATAATACACGACCTACTCGCAAAACTCCAGAATGACCTTCTGGACTCGTCATATTATTTCGATGTTAATTACGGACAATCAAGAGAACTTCGGTCAGCATAAACTGTTCTCTGGTCAACATTCGAAAAGAACGCCTTCGGGATAACCATTACGCTTTGCCATTGTTAATATTCTGTTTGAGGAGAGAAAGACCAGGATGTGTGCACGTTCCCTACACTGCTTCTATAGCGGCTAGCAGTACTATCGGTGTAATCCATAATGTAGCCTGCGTACATCCCCCAGGGCTGTCAATAAAATGTATTTCCAATGAGGCATGACACAGGTCAGACTGTAACCCCCCCAAAAAATTTAATTTGTTAATGCAGCATGCTATTTACGGTATACGCTTTGAATTTAAAAAAAAAAATCCCATGTTACATCACATGAATAATGAAAATAATCATGGAACAAGTCTCATATAAAGCTGCAAATTAAATCGATTTTTCGAATATAACACCGATGAAGCCACCTTTCCATTTGCTGTGTAAACGTTACCAACCTACTTCGGATTCAAAAAGTCCCAGATTAGAATCTCAACTTCTACATATCCTACAAAGATTACAGTGTTGTTGCATATAACACTGTGTACTTCAGCACACAGGTACCAAGGTACCCATGAATGAATATACCCTGAATCAGCCCAAACAAAATCCACAGTTCAACGACCTATTCCTTAGGAAACATCACACGTTTAGGCCAGCTTTGCCTATAAGGTCTAGTCCAGTAGGTGGTTCATTAATTCGTTTACTCCAGTACGGGGAACGAGCCTCTCCCTAACACACTGTGCTTGTAATTTTACTCCAAAGAAGTAACGTAGCCAAAATGTAACCTGAGAATAATTCCTAATGCTACATGTCATCATCAGAATCCTGTAAAATGTTAGTATATTTTATTGTTATATAAAATCAATTAGTATATCCGTCGCAAATAACCAAGCCATCATCATTCTGTACAATAATTAATGGAAAACGTAATGTACAGCAGTACAATGAAAATTATTCAAGACATAACTCAAAATTGTCACAAATGGCATGCATAAGCGTCATCAATAATACGATATCATACAAACCTTCTAATAAAATATTCGTACAAACCTAACGGCTTGTCGGTCTATCTGCAAACCGCATGGTTATATGACTCTAAAATTATTGAAATCATTAAAACGCAGGTTGTGGTCATAAGTCTTGTATCCCGTGTTTGTACAGTTAGAAAGGTACACTCTGATGTACGTAGTCTAAGAATCCGTGAATTTAACATTTTATTTCCATCTACTCCTAAAACTTCCCAAATGATCTCCCCTTTACTCTTTGCCGGCGAAAACTTCCAGGCATCTCACTAACTTAACGTACTCAGTCTTGGCTGTACATTAACTTCCTTGCACGGATAGTTTCGCAAAGCACACAGCACGCTCTGTCGGCATTCCCTGAACTACATCCTGCAGAGTCGGGCGGCATGTGACGAAAGTGACGCAATGTCAGCGTTACATTTCAGCAACTAGCGTACGATTGCTAAATACATGCCTAACGACACTGGGCCCTCAGTTTAAGCTACGTCAAATAAATGTACCATGTAGTACATCACCAAATTAATGCTACAACATACAACATACGCGGTCAGCTAATTCATTTTCGATTCCTTTGCGCCAGTGGTATAAATTGCGACGTATATGCATGGGCTCCGATCCCACTGCGGGCGTCAGCGTTTGTTTACAATAGCCTGTTTTGCGGTATCTTAGTGTCTCATTTTACCGTGCGTCAGCGTTGCAGAGAATATAGCGTCAGTGGTAGGATGGTTAAAGACTGCGGGTCGGAATGGACGTGGACGGAAGAGGTCGTGGCCTGACTTAAGGCACTATTCCGACCATTTACATAGGGTAACTAAGGACTCTATGAACAGTATCAGTTTCGAAAGGGGCATCTCCCAATTACAAGTGATGAGCATTATAGTCTGAGCCATCATACTCTGCACCAACATCACAATTATCATGATTCCTATGATAGCAATGGCTGCGATGTTAATGGAGATGATTTGGGTATTTCATTTAAATATGGGCTATTTATTTGTTCACCAAAAACGATGTGTGTCTACCAGACACGAAGCCGATTAATATGTAATGTGACAAGATAGGCACTGTACGCACAACGTAATATTGTGCCGCGTACGCGTAATGTCTATACCTCCTCGACTACCCTAACAGCCTGATAACATACCACTCAAAGTGAGCGTTGTTATGGTGATTTAGTGTCGCCGTCAACAACACAACGTTTTTCCGGTCTTCTAGCAAAGTGCCCAACATTTTTTTCGCCCGATATGGACCAAGTTTTGAACTTCTCGACAAATTAAAAAAAAAATCCCCAATATGAAATTCCACGTAAATCGGTCCAGTGGCAGCCGTACTGATGGATTCAGACGGACAGACTGACTAACAGCTTGATACCATTTCTCTCAAGCAAAGTGCTCTCATGGCGAATTCACGTCACCAGCAAGAATAAAACGTCCTTACGTCGCAAAGTGTCAGATATTTTTCTCCGATTTTAACCAACTTTGGACTTTCTCAACAGATTTTCATATAAGTGCCCATTGTCAAATTTCACGGAGACCCATCCAGTGGCAGCCGCGCTGACAGACGCGGACATACCAACGGACAAATGGATACGACGAAGCTAATAGGCGCTTTTCGCGACCATGAGAATGCGCATAGAAATTCAACATTTTGGCACATATTATATCTGTCTTTTGTATCTCGCTCACAACACACCGCACATCTCCCATGAATTAACTTCCTGCTCTTTATACGGCTGATGCAGTGTGTTTACTATCCAACAGGAACTGAAAGTTGTAATATAATTCAGATTAATTTTATGCTTCAAAGCTTTAATTCACTTTACTTCAATAGACAACATAATGTTACTTCGATTTATTTCAGTCACTTCTCTCCAGTTTGCAAATTTTATTGCAGCAGAAGTCATTCAGTCCGCTTTAAATCGGAATCCATTCAACGAAACTTCCGGCAGAATTAAACATTTTACACCCCAATGGCAATTAGGCCAAAGGTGTTCTATGGTGAAAATGTTTGCGCTTTGAAATGTGAGCAGGCGGACCAGTGTGCAGTGTTCACCTTATCATGCGCCTTCATTCTAATGCGGGCAACCAAACACATCTCCAGGTCTGAGCCCCGCAATTACGAAGGCAGTGAGTGAGGCACAGAGCAGGCAAATCCCCAGGGCTAATTGCATTTAAATGTCGGGAGGGGGGAAATTCCTGTAACCAGCTTCAAGTCCAAAACTTTTAGCTCTATTTTCTCACTGTCTTCCTCTCTTTGGAATTAGACATGTTTATAAAGCAATTAAAAATGTTCAGCCAATAATATTGATCCACTCATGAGTTTATTTCTTTTTAATCTGTCGTTTGAACAGAAACGGGTGATAGTAATTTCGTGTGGACGGGTAACATTATAACTTACACATCTGCTTTTTGGCGTATTACTTGCAATTTCGTGGTTTTAAATGTTAACATAATATACTTTAGTTTTACCTACATTTTTATGTGGGTCAGAAAATTAGACTCTAACAGCCTCACAAAGACGAAGAATTGCAGGGGCAGATATGAAGTTATTGAGACCTCTGGCAGGCTGCACCCTTTATGAACAGAAGAAAAATGACTACGTACGCCGCGAACTACAGATTACAGGCATACTAGACAAGATAGATGAATACAGACGGAAATGGTTTCCACACTTGCAAAGAATGCCACAAAACCGAATCCCTTTGAAATCACACTACTACAGACCACAAGGAAGGAAGACCGAAGAAACGTTGGAGAGAGCAGTTGTAACTTTGGAAACGGAACGGATCAAAGGGTCCAATCCTTTATTATTATTATTATTATTATGAAATGTTAACATATAGCAAACTTGTGGTCACATTCCTAGACAATGGACATCTAAAAAGTACCTTCTCTCCTATTCTCCGACATTATTTTCGCAGTTGACATCAACACTGAACGTAAAAGCAGAGCTCTCCAGCGGTATGGTTAAACTTTACTTGCACATTGCACTGCAAACGTCAAAGTTACTGCAAAACATAAAACGGGGCTTTATTGGCATACAAGAAAGGAACAGCACATTTACAGACGGACAGTTTAACTTACATCAAAATATTTAAAATTACTGAAATATCATCGGTAATAATCATTTTTAAGACAAGTTAAAATTAACATAAGCAGAAAAAATCTGTATGATCGAGCTACTCAATATAAGCTGGACATTAGGGGTAGGAATGTGTGTATAAGTGTACGTAATTTGTAATTTTCGCAACATATCATGTTAAAAATTAAAAAATATGAAAGTTCGTAGCCTCCGTGCAGGCGTTGTACAAGAAAGTTCTGGGCTTATGTTTCTTAGAACAAAGAATTAAGCTTATTAAAACAACGACTTTTAGAAATTATATATACATATATATATATATATATATATATATATATATAGCACTTGCTTTTAGATGCTTATGATTACATAATGAAGGGTGGCATTGCATTGTCTATATTTACACAATTACACAATTCAATAAAGAAGCTTATACCTGCAAAATATACTTTTATAGTTTTACGATAAAGTTGCTACGAAACTGTTCATTTAAAGCCTTTGTTCCTGGTAGCCATTCATCTTACTTTCAAAGCGCAATGACTCCTTAAATTTTTCTAATTGAACATATATTATTGTGACGTCCTTATACTTAACATTGCTTCGTTAATGCCTTCATGCAGCTCCGTATGCTTCTCCTGAAACATTCTGAACAATATTCACACTGGCAGAGAATCCCCCAACTTGAAATTGGCAAACTATGGCGTTAACAGTTTTCTTCGCCGTTCTAATTGCAACCATAAAGTCACAAAAAAAAAATTCACGAAATAACTAAAAGTAAGACTACAGCGATTAACCTCCTTATGCAGTTTTACACTCATAGCTGAAAGTTTTCGCTACTTATTACAGAACGGACCGTTATAACATATTTTGCGCGGCCGTCATGTTCTTACTCCGTCACTGATAAAAACACAAAAAGGGCATTTTATGGCAATATTTATTATAAAATTTGAGATCCTAAGCAATGTGACATTAAGTATACACTAATCTTGGTAGCTGGCAGTACTGCCATATTAGCATTTACTGATGACAGAAAATTAAAGCTTTGAAGGTTAGGTTCATTCGAATGACGTGATGTCAATACCAGCTCCCATGCGTTTCCTTCGATTGATTCAAAAGTCATTAAAGGAGAAACCCCCCAGCTCATGAGTAACATACACATGTGTAGCTCAAAGGTAAGACAATTCAAAGGGCGCAGTTATTTCCGTTAGGGCTCGCAGGTTGACAGTATTAAAGATTTTAATATTTTTCCATCGAAATTCCATTATGTACGAAGATAAGTTTGCAAAATGCTTTAGCTTGCAACATAAGGCACGCATGTCTGTGAATAAAATTGCGAACAGAGTTTTAGTGGTAGGAAACAGAAGAAAGAACTGACCGTTTGGAAGACCTATTTATAGATCGGAGAGTAATACTAAAATAGATCTTAAATAAATAGGGCTTTGTGTTTTCCATATCCGTTTATTCACCTTTTTTTTAAACTCGTGGTTCCGTGCATCGTAATTCACTGTTAATAAAAATCGAACCAGATGCAACAGTATGCAGATATTTATTTACTGCAAAGTCACTCTACATGTTTCGGGTGTCACAGCACCCATCATCAGGAGTACTAAAAACTGTAACCGCAACCTC
>Ga0131853_10016430_pt1 | contig 13505 bp, 5 predicted proteins | sample TergutLab28metaG_FD_92764 | JGI IMG/M metagenome (GOLD analysis project Ga0131853, IMG submission 92764) | Labiotermes labralis P1 segment gut microbial communities from Petit-Saut dam, French Guiana - Lab288 P1 (version 2) (version 2) | ecosystem: Host-associated > Arthropoda: Insects >... | reverse complement strand
GTGGTAATTCAACAGCACAGTCGCAAGCTCCTGATGATGGATATATTAATGTCCGAAACATGTTGAGTACATAAGAAGTGAAATAAAATAGCAAGTGACATCAAGTTGGTCTTTTATTTTTCATCTATTATAATGATGCACAGTCCAATAAACATAAGATTGCTGATACATGTAGCGGTGTATACCGTCATATATATTCATCAGAAGCAGCTTTGACTAAATACCCTGTGATATCTTAAATGACAGTAAATTAGAGGGATAAATCAGATATGCTGAGATTGCTAGACAGTTAAAGAAAGACACATGGAATTTCACATTCTCCATTCCAAACATATGAATTTAGTTATCACCGTTCAAACCAACAAATGCACAAAATTTTTATTAAGTTCACAGTGATATTGTAAAACACTGGTACATATTTCAACTGTCATTCTACATTTTATATTTTGTAACACTTGTATTTTTCAACTTTCATTTTAAAGTGGTTTATATATTCCCTTTTATGCACATAATGATTGCAAATGAACAAAAATTTTGTAACTTTTAAATAAGTTTTGTAATTTCATTTTTCAGAATTTTATAATTTTCAGTGCACAACTCTGCCTACTACATGTACAGTGCACACAGGAATTTCTGGCAGTTCTGATACCTGCAGGAAATGAGTATGTTAAGCAACTGTTTTATAAGATTATGTGCTCCCTGATGATGTGCCATTAGGTCCTGAAACATGTAGGAGTTGGTGTTTTATAATATTGTTGTAATTTTAATAATATTGTGTGCATTTGTTAGTTTGAATTATGATAACACATTGAATTATTTATTTAGTTAATGAAACTGTTTCAGATACGGAGTTTATCTAACACAAAATGATAAATAGTTTACTGATTGTAGTGTCTGAAGCAGATGGGATGTTGAACTGTTTAGCTACTGTTCTGGCAGTTTCCCTCATTGAGAGTCAGATACTAGTAGGCAAATGCATAATCAGGAAATTTAGCCCTAGAAGAAGGTTTTGTTAGCCTTTGGATGGAAGTTTATTAACATCCATTGTTCTTTGAATTTCAGCATAAGGAGTCGAGATGTCCTCAGTATCTGAACAAATATTTATTTGGCGTTTTGTTACTATTGTTATATTTTGTACATTTTCTTTACAAAATTATGTGAACTCATTTCTTGCTAGCTGTTGGTGAAGGTAAGCAGTCTGGTGCTCTGTATTGTTCTGGTAATTTATGATTCTTGTCAATAAAAAGCTACAAATATTTAGCTGTACCTTTTAAGGGAACTGCTCCAGTGTTTGTGTTTGGTCATTTATCGGTGCCTTTTCCAGACTACCATATCCTACTAAGGCCAGATAGTAACATGCTGTAACGAGACAAGCATTTCTGTTTCACCATTCTTTTATTCTTTTGCTAGATTTTGTCTGTAGCCAACTGTTTTGTAACCTTGAATATATATTGTTTGCTATTCATTCCTGTGATTTTCTTTTATTTTTATTTTTAAGCAACATAAAAGTGTTACTAAATGTGGGTTGCAAGGGGTTTCTGTTAGGTCATGAATTCACAAAATAATGAAGCAGACTCAACGGATAACATGGGTTAGGGGCATAATGGCACCATTTTTTTTGATGAGGAGGTGATCTGACCAAATATCAAATAAATCCATGCTGGAAGGTCCAGTGCTTCTAAGCAAAATACTGTGTACACAGGAAGGAAAGTTTAATAGCTTACAATGATTCTGTAACTCAAAACTGTTTCAGAAGTTCCACAGGTACTGATATTGTTTCCGTGATGCCTGATTAATTTTCAAAGGTTTCTTACTTCTATAATACATTTTATTCTAAATGACAGGTTCGTACGAAAGAGGATCGTAAGAAATCTCCTGTCCAAGAAGAAGCAAGGGTATTGGTTGGAAGAGAACGGAGCAAGTCAGATGGAAGAGGGAGCAGTGGCTCTGCTATAATTGAAGGTGGCAGAACAAAACTATCATCAGGACAGCAGGGAGATGACAGCAGATCACAAGGGGCAGTTGGAGGAGGAAAGAGTGCTGCTGTACGAACAAGTAAGTTTCATAGTTCATTTCTACAGTTAAGAATTGCAACTACAGGAACTGTTGTGATACGTATGAAACATGAGTTTTGTAAGGCATATCTGTTCCAATAAAAGTTGTGGTACTCGAAACTTATTCTTTTTGCCATAGCTTCATAAATGTAAGGTGTGTTTGTATTTCTCTTTTCATACTTTCCCATACAGGTGCCTTGCATAAAGTTTCTGCAGTTCCAAATTTTACTACATTCTCTTCTGAGACACCGTATGCTACCAGTGATCCGTGATAATCGGACTCCTTGTTCATTGTGATCTACCTCTTTAGCATCTCACTGGAATCCCTTCCCAATGTCTGGCACAATAACCACTACTCCCTCAAGTGCCAAGCATGGCCATAGCATATCGATCGTTTTCCATCTGTTCCAGTTGTTTCCAACCTCAGGTCACAACCTCAAATCAGGGTCACGTGGGGTCTGACATAGGGTCATGAGAGGGATTTATGGAGAACTGGATAATTATAAAGAAAATCAAAATTTGTATCTAAATTAAAACAAAATAATCAAAAAAATGTAATTATTGAATATGTGTTTATTAATTTAAGAAATTTTAAACAAATTATTTAAAGAAAGGTTGGTGTGTTGCATGTTTTATGTGTTTGACAATGTCCCAGAAAATTGAATTCGATAAGTAGCATTAAATTTTTAACATTTTTCAGTAAGTGGTAGTGTTATATAGTGTTCAAGAACAAGGCATTAATATTAATTCATTTACAGTACATATCACTGGCCGTTGCCATTTCCACAGCAGGGTCGTGGGTTATATTCCATATGTTAGCTTAGGGCTGTACACATAAAAAGTTGGGAACTGCTGATCTGTTCAGTCTGCAACTGTCCTTTTCACTCATATTTGTAATTTGAGTACATCATTCTGTAGTTCATTTTGGAATGTTTTCCATACACATCTCCCAGAGACTATTCCAATGACTCCCCCCCCCGCCATGTTATAGGTTACCATATGGAGCTGGTAATGGATATTTATATAAACTCTTACTGCAAAAATCGCCTATTTTTATGGTATTTTTATGTTCATACCGTGCAGTTTGATTAATTAATATTTATTATTACACCAACAATTGCACATATAATTAGTATAAAATTATATTATGATTGCTCCAACATGTATCGGTGCCTTTGCGTCATCTTCAGGGAGCTTATAGGTTGTGTTAGCTGAAGTTATAAATTATTAATATAATAAAATTATATATGGCAGCAGGTTGTTAATGGTAAAATGTGGCCATATATATAATTCAAGTCTTTAATGAATAGATACTTGATGCATATATGTTCAGGCATTAAGTGTTTGGTTCTGCACATTTTGTTGAACCATATTACAGCGCTTTTTTTTTTTCAGTAACTTTAGCTTTATATTCTTATAGATAATGTGAATTCTTGCTTGTTGAGCACTGATTATTTTTATTTTTATGTTCATACTGTGCATTTTGATTAATTAATATTTATTATTTATGTATAATTTATTATTCATTACGGACTTCAATTACATATGCAGCCACATTTTTCCAACAGTCAGATTTTACCATAACGACCTACTGCTGTGTATAATTTTATTATTTCAGTAATTTATAACTTTAGCTAACACAACATGTAAGCCCCATGAAGATGGTGCAAGGGCACCAAAACGTGTTGGAGCAATTATAATATAATTGTGTGCTAATTATATGAGCATTTATTGGTGTAATAATAAATATTTTTATTGTAGTTGCACTCATGTTTTGATTGTATGAAAGTGAAGGCAGGTTGCAACTCAACCCCTCAAATCTTTGCTGCATACATCTTCCTTCTTATTTGTCTAACTTGCAAATCTAAGACAAATCTGTGTGTTCAAGAGTAAGGCGGAGCTTCTGATTGAAATATTGTTTCTTACAGTTTTGGTTGAATTAAGGTATGCAAGTTATTCCAGATTTTGGTTATCATCGAATTTGCCTTTGCATGAAAGAAATAAATGCTCATGATCATAAAGAGTAGACCCTGCTGCAGGTAATTACTTGCTCGTACTGCATGTTCATTATGTGGCTACAAATTTTCAGCATTCCAAATCCACATATTTACTGTTCATAGATTGATAATTGTGTTGCTTGGTGATCTCTGTTAATGTAATTCATAATTCAAGATATTTGGTTGTGTGTTTGGGGATGTGTCATATAGGTAAAGGTGAATCGTCTGCTCAGCGTTACATCTCTGCTGCCTCTTCAAGAGAAAGTTCTTCATCAAAAGTAGCATCTCTTTATCACACCATCAGTGGAAAGGTTTTGGGATCTCGAGATTCTTCTGATCGGGCTGACGCAGTTTCTGCTCTTGAGATGTCGGCACAAGGCTCCATTACTAGCCACCACCACTTGCCTCCTCCCCCACCCCCAACTACATCCCGGAGACCACAGTCTCATCATGAAGACATAACTTCTGCAGAGGTTGCTGGATGTCTAGATGTGAGAGAAAGGCTTGAAGCTCACCTTAAGGAAAAGCTTCATGAAATGTTGGCTCATAGGTTAGTTCGGCCTAGTTCAGTTGGGGATAAGAGCATCGACAGTCAAGGGGCAGAGGAGAGTGAGTACCAGCGCATTTCTGAAGCTACAACATCTCCTGTTGCGGCACCAGATGGGACAGGTGTTACAAAACAGGCGGTGAGGGCAATGATTCACCGGGAACCAAGCACAGCTGCTAGTACACCTACATCTCCACATAGACATCGTGGTGAACACCAAGGTAAGATAGTGAGGCTGTACCCAGCTTCAGATACTGAGGACAGTGTTTTATATGCCACAGATGATCGGGAAGGGACAGCAGGTAAAGCAAGAAAACAGAATTCATGTGAGAGTTTGACTCTTAGTACAGTATCTGTGAATAGTCGACGGTCATCCGTTGATTTAGGTGATAGGAAGACTCTTGTGGTTGTGATTGGTACTAGTAGTAAAGGTGCTAAAGCACGATTAATGCAGAAACAGAGGTCTTGGGAGACCTTTCCACCAAAGAAAAGGGGGGCAGGAGCAGATGAACGGGAAGGGTTTGGAAAATTTTGTAGAGATCCAGATGCATTTCGGGGTGGTTTTGAGCTCCGTCCAGCTCAGTCTGGGAGTCAGGGGTCATTGAGGGGTGAATTGGGGAGTTTAAAGAAGGCGGACAGTTTTGAGGGGCATGAAGAGGCAGTGCGGACACTTGTTGCAGCAGTCCAAGAAACAAGAACTCAGCATATGCAGCAGCAGAGGAAACAGAGCCAAGCAAAACAGAGTGGAGGAGGAAACTAAGAAAATGGCTGTATAAATATTAAGGTGATACGTGCGGATTCCATGGGCCTTTAAGAACCACCAGTACAATCAGAGATACTACAGAAGCTACCAGGAGCCTCAAAGAAGTGTCGGAAAGCAGAAAGTAAAATAAGTAAACACCTTACAGTATTTAACTTGGTCATTTGTGTGGAATATCTGAAATGACATCCTCTAAAAATTATACCTAAGATGAAAATTTCAGGACCTTGGAATAACAGTCAAAATTATGGAGTGTGGTTACAGTGAACCAAAAAAGAAAGAAAGAAAGAAATCAGTTTTTAAGAGGTGCTGTTGCTGCTTCTACATATTGTTGTAACGGTCTGTTCAGGAATCATTATATGGCTTTACTGCATTATGATTTTTTTTTTTTTTAATTCTTGTGTGTTTACAAGTTATGAAACATACACATTATATATTAATTCTTACATATTTATTCCCTCGTGTTTTATTATATTAAAGTAATTTTTTATTGTAATAAAGTAAAGGTTGCAGCAGCATGTTCAGTTATACATTAATTACATTCATATTTATAGGCATGTAGAGCTCTACATTCAAGCAGTAGAAAGGTTTGTTTAATTGTTGTTGAGAATAAGAGACTTCATTGATCTTCACGTGTATTCAGGAGATTATTGTTAACTGTTGAACAACAAGCTTAGAAATATACGCAGAACAACCATTGCAAGCCGTTTGGTCCCTGTTCTTTAATAATTTAGAGACTTACAGGATAAGAGCGGGGACCACGGTAGCACAGTGGTTAAGGTGCTGTGCCACAAATCGGAAGGTCGCTAGTTCAATTCCAGACGGTGTCATTGGAATTTTTCATTGACATAAACCATCCGATCGCACTATGGCCCTGGGGGTCGACTCAGCCTCTGACAGAAATGAGTACCAGGAGTATTTCCTGGGGGTAAAAGCGGCCGGTGTGTAAGGCTGACAACCTTACCACCATCCTGGGCCATTGTCACATAATCTGGGAACCTTAACTTCCTGGAACTCTCTGGGCACCTAGGGCCTGTAAAGGTACTGATTTACCTTTTTACGGGATAAGAGTAATGTACATGAACTGTACTTCATTATTCTCTACGGCTTTCGTTCAAAACACATTTTGCTGTGATAAGTACAAGTAAGTTACACTCAAGATGGACACATACATGCACGTGCATGTAAAGTGTCATTTTTATCTTTATTTTAACCTAGAGTGGAATGTTTTGACAGTTGTTAGTTAAAATCCAACTATTAAATGTTTTGAAAATCTTTTTATCAACTCCTGTGTAACAACAGACATGAGTGAAGCTAATAGATGGATTTTTGCAACTTGTCATTGTGAATACACCAGCAATGTGAGGGCACAAACATATTCCTATTAAATAAGCGTGCAACAGATGCTACTGACTTGTGAGAGTTAATTTGATGGATACCCCTGGTAACTACAAGTGGTTCTGTGTAATTATGGTGTTTGAAGGTTATCAGTGTGTTCTGTTCTTGGCAGCTGCAAAAGTAATTAATTAAACTGGGCAAGAGATGATGAGAGGCTTATCACTGATGTTACATGTTGCTGTGGTTGGAATCGGTTATTTCATACTTGATAAAATTTCTTGCTCCTGCCATGGCAAGGTGACAGGTGAGTGAAATTGCTGTTATTATATCTGAATGAGCTAACATCATTATTTGTTTTGAAAAATTTAATTTTGCATAGGCTGAAATAGGTTACTTCAAATATTATTTTCTTAGATTGTTCGATTGTATCCGCTTATTTTCCACATACAAAATTTCTTGATTTGACTGATTATTGAGATATTGGGCTGGTCAAATTACCATTGAAGAAAAGGTAATTTTTCGTTTTCAGACGTTATAGTTTCAGTATAACAAAAGCTCATGTTTATATTCATTAGAACAAATGTACATATGATTTTAATTTTTTTTTTTTTTTTTCCATATATGTATCATGCAGTAATTTTAAAACCCCAAAAAGAACCTTGTCATTTTTCATGTAGACCATATTGATATTCATTAAAGAATGTGCCAAGATTCTGTTTAATCTTGTCACATCAAAATCTTCATAACAGTTAAGTCACATTTTATAAAATATAAATTCCATAATAAGACCAGACACCAATGTTTACTCAAGTGATACTTAACGTGATGTAACCCGATTAATTAAATGTTGCAGTTTTATGTTAAGAAATGCAAGAAAACTAAACATGAACTAGGTAAAGAAAACAAGGTGCTTTTTTGAATTGTATTTATTAGGAATGTTTAGATAGCATAGCATAGATAGTATCAATAGTTAATGCTGCAGTCGCTGATTTTTAAAATGATTTTGGGAAAATATTTGCTTTAGAATGTGCTTAACTTTGTATATAGCTTCATTCAAGGGCATTATTTAAAATTCAAGAGGTGGCATATCTTCCACAAGCTACATTCGGATTTGGGAAGAGTGGTATATGGTTTGTTGATTGCTTATTATGGGACAGCATTAACCCCAGTTGGCTTATACACTTAATATATAATTGCAAATCAAATTATGTGATAAATGTGTAAGAAGACATTTTGAAATGTTGTAATTAAGTAGATCACCAACCTGTTTTAGGAGCCATGTGACAATGTGATTGGATTCCAGGGATAATTATAAAAGATTGTGCATCGTATCATAGTAGTTTCAAACCAGTTATGGATGTTGTTATGATTGTTTAAATTCTGGGGCTCCCCAAAAAAGAAGAATAGTTAGCTTGAAGCTCGTGTTGTGGAACCATTGTAACCTGTCCTCACGTTGAAATAAACTAATGTAGTTGAGACTTGGTTTTTCAAGTCCTTGAGAGGAGGACACTGATGCCATGAAACACAATTGCTGTGCTTCCTGGTGTCTTTGTCTTTCTGCGCCATTTCCAGACTGAAAGGCATTAGCCAACTGCAAGCTCTCCAGTTGGATCTGGGTCATGTGTATGATACTCAGAAATCAGTGATAATATATTTTCCTTGTGGGTCCATTAGACTGAAGAGGTATTGGATTCTGGCAATGGTAACAATTTTAAATCAGGGTGACATCAAACCTTTTTTCCATTTTTGGCTGTGATCAATTAATGCATTTAGGAATGTTTGTTGATGTGGAGTTATATCCAGAAGTTTTTCTTATGGCACCATGCACAGTCTATTAATGAAATGGGTTCATATTATGATGAAAGTTTAATACAGGGTTCTTATTTTATCTGACAACTGTAATGTGTCGCTCCCCACTGCTACTCTGTAACACATGTGGACGCTCATGTAAGTTTGCTATGTTTACATTAAGCAAACTTTCAGGAAGAGACAGCCTGTAGTCGTCATATGAAATAATGACCCTTTATATATGTATAATGTATGTAGATATGAATAATAATTGTTTCTTCTGTAACAATGAACAATTTTGAAAGAAAGTATTTAAAAGAAATGTCACTGCCAAACAACAATGTTTGAAAAATCATTGTTTCTATTGATAGCAAGTGAAATGTGCAAGTATATATACATAGCTGTGTAGAATTTAGATACCTGTCACTTTTAGAAAATGGAGAAGATACAACCCAACTTGTGTTGTGTAGGTACAAAGTATCCTTTTCAAGACATGAATTCAGTTACATTGTTGGAAGAAGCAGTCTAGAGTTTCTGTGGGACTTCAATTAAGCATCTGAAAGGTAGAGATGATCATCTGGAGGGTTGTAGGAAATAACATTGACTTTAAAATTTAATCATTATGGCTCAAACTTTATCTCCTTCCTGTATTTATTCGCCTACTTTTTATTTAAGTGTTTGCTACAGCCAACAATTGTGCATTATTTTCAAAGTTTTGGTATTGATAGTTACTGAATATGTTGTTTGTTAAGGAGTCATACACTCATCAGGTCAGGTCATGGAAAAATAAATCAGGTATGGAAGTCAGACCTGCAAAATGCTGCCTTCCCCATCCTGTGTGTTTGTGTGTGAGTGTGTGTGCATGTGTTGTCCCATAACAATAGTTTATCCTGCTTCCTCCTGGCTACCCCTGGGCAGATAGTTTGTATTCAAGAAAAAGTGTACCCCATAAGATTTCTCATCATGGTGAGTGTTGAGTTTACTTGCTTCTGGCTTGTGCTATTGCATGGTTTGGTTGGTAGGTACTAACAGTTCAGAAGAAACTTGCAGCCTGCATCATCTGAAGATGGATGCAACACAGTTCTTCAGGTTCTTGGTGTCTACAGAACTGAAAGATGGTACATTTTAGAAGAATGTAACTCAACAAGTTGTTCAACGCAAACTAAATATCAGGGATCAAGATCTGGTTTGATCCTACAGTCCATATTATCACACTTGTTCCACAAAGATGGACATATTTTTGGGTATACAGACTGATAGACGGACAGACAGAGGTGTAGTTGATGAAGCTGACGTGTATTCATGTAAATTTTCATTGCAAATGTATCAGCAGGAGGGTATTAATAAACTGTAAGAAATGTGTCAGTAAGTATTCTGAACCCCATCACACAGGCTTTTTGACTTGAATTAAAATACAAAGGCCATTATTCATATAATCAGAATGTTAAATGTGAATAACACTGAAACGTAAGTCAGACTTGTGTTTCTTAAGGTTAATTTATGAATTCTTATGATTTACTAACTGAAAATTGGAGTAATCAAAGTTCCAAGATCTTTAACATGCACTTTTATGCTTATCATTATGTCATAATGCTAACTTCGCTCTTATGAGTATTTCACAGGAATGTGCTATATAATAACAATGTGCAAATTATTACATTAACCTAATTTGCTGATGTAATTTGTTATGATTAACATAATCGGTTCATTGAATTTACTTGAGAACTTACAGTGTGCTGTGTTAGAACGCATGCTTGTGGTAATTGCACAGGACTGTAACTAATTAGTCCTAAATAACTTAGGTCACAGTGTCACAAGAACTGTATTATTATTATGTTTTGTTCAAGCATAATGAAACCAGCAAGTTAACTATGTTATTTCTAAGATGAGAAGATAGTTCTACTTTTCAATTAAAATTTGCATCATCTGTCCCTATAATACTTGCATTATCCTGATAAACCACATGCAGCACATTTCATACTAACTTATACTGGGTATGAACACTGGACCACAGAGAGCTAAAGTAAAAAGAGTACTGAAATTTGGCATTTATAGCCACGATATAGTTGTGGGAAGATTTATTTCAGTGTGAATTTTGGAAGCATGCCTATGCAAACCATGATATTCCTTCCGTCAGTTACAAATGATAATGGCTTATGGGCAATGAAATTTTGTACTTTTTGACTATTCTTGCTAATTTACTTGCTGTAATCTACACTGTAAACATTGTCACAACGGACAACGATTTTTTGCCTCATTACAGATAATAAAATAGCATGGCATATTTTATGTTAAACTGTTGATACTAGCTGTTAACTTGTGCCTTTAAATTAGGTTTCATGTTGGTGTGGTGAATTTAGAAGCAATTTTCTACATAAAGGCCAGCATCAAACTCCTCACATTATAGTGTGCATTTCTTGCAGTCTAACAGACTCTGTGTAAAGCCTTGTCATGGGACCTTGTATGCTGGGATTAAGACCTAATTTCACTTTCATCCAAGATGTTTGTGATTAGGCATGTAAAACTGAATGTTATTTGTGTAATTCCCACATATTTAAATAGAACACAAATTGATTATAGTGGAATACAGTTTGGTGTAGTCATCATCGTCATCGTCATTGTTGATTGAGTTGTAACAATGACAACAGCAGCAGTAATAATGATAGTGATGATGATGATGGTGGTGGTGGTGGTGGAGAAATAATGTTGAAAACCCACCCCTTACCAACCATCAGTGTATTGCTGTTATAAGGACCAGCTTCTATTAATTCAATAAATTTTCTCGCTCTCTGCTTGAGATTGAAATTTAAATTGAATGTTTCTTGCTGAAAAACAATGTCCTTAGTATCTTCTGCTGAAATATATTAATTAGTTGACTGTTGTTCTCATATTTATACGTGTTTCTTTATACCCTCATCCTGGTCAAGTTTTTTTCCTTATAATGATAGCAAAATAATAACAAAATTATTGCTTGTCTGCACATCATTTATTGCATGGAAAGCAACCACCAGCTTGCTTATACTGTAGGGTAGCTTGTACCGTTTCCCACATTCTGGTAGAATGTCTGTTTTTACATCAATGAATATACAGATTTTATCCCCAGAGCACCTTACACAGTATCATAAGAACAATGACTGGTGCTGCATGTCTAACACTATGGTATTGTTACCAACACTGGGCTTGCCCACTTACTTTAACTTGCATTGTTTTTATGTTGCTTTAACTTTTGTACTGCAGAAATATCTGTGTTATGATTTTACCTGCACAGTTATATGACACTGATGCTGGGAGTTTATACAGACTGCTGACCTTTAAACACACTTAACCTGTAGGAGACAAATTTCAGTACCCTTTGTATCTCTTGATGGTCTGAGTCGGTCCGACCTAACATGGACGTTTAAATTTCCACCAAGTAAGCACACAGAGACCAGCACATTGGCATGCTAGCCAATTTTCCAGTCCATTGTAGAGACCAGCATGTCTCTCATGAAACAGAAATGTGTTGTAACCCACACAATTTGTCAAATTGAGATTCGTGCATTACTAGACAGTTGGGTTACAAAGACACCTTTTGTCAAAGAAATTGCTTCTCCTAACATTTTCTTAAAGAAACATAACATGCCTAAGCATTGGTCTATTAAGGATCTGTCAAGTTTTTCTGTCTCATGAAAAATTGTGTATCAGTGGGGTATGACAGATTTCTGTTTCATTAGCAGTATGGCCTTGTAGGATGATGAAGGTAAATTTCTGCCGGGTTTGTGAAAACTGCAGTTGTCATGTTGACAGTTTTGTATTAATTTAACCATGTGCTGGGTTGTGAGTTTGCATACTGACTTTGTAAGGGCATAAAATAGCCAGCGATGCTGAAGCACATCAATCCCCCTCCATACACATGCACACAAGTTAATGTCATATGTGAGGTAAGGTGATGATGTGATTGAGTGGTTGTCACTCATGCTTCGTATTATGGATATCCTGGACCCAGACTGTGGTTTTATTCCTTTCCTGCCCACATGACAGGGTGGTTCCATAAAATATCCCACTACTGTGTCCTACATCTTTCCCATTCTGCCAACTGGACTGTTTTGCAGTTCATTGCCAGTGCAAACAAAAGAATGGTAGATAAATAAAGAAAGAAGGTATCACACTATAATGTAAACAGATTCCACTGTGGTACATAAACCAGGCACATTGCTATGGGTCAGGAGGACTTGTATAACTGACTGTGCCATTCCATACGTGCAAGGTTTATAGCCATTCTTTGTGTAAACTGGAGACTCAAATCTTGGCAGCATGGCACAGTGGCCATGTGTGTCAACTCCTGAAAGTTTGGTGTGACTTGACAAAATGTGCATGTGGTTGGTATCAGTATGCTAGAATTCCTGGTATACTTGAAGATCTCAGGAAACATAACTATGTACAGTCATCCACCAGTAGTGCACCACCCATGCTGAGGACCAATAGAAGTATGTGAACAGAAATTCTCTTCTGTACCATATTTCAGTTTGCCAGCACCCTCAGCATACCATCACAAATTGTGAGCAAACAGTGGTGCTTTATAGTGGTTTGACTGTTGGCATGCTAAATAGGGTACTGAGGATAATATTTGAGCCCAAGACGGGGGAAGCAAGTACTTTGGCCACAGAAGGAGGATGGAACACAAGACTGGGGAAAAAAATTCATAATGAGCTAGGGGGTTTTTACTGGCTGGATTTTATTTGGGTGTTGAAATCAAGAAGGATGAGAGAGACAGTATGTGTCTCATATGGGGGAGAAGAGAAATACGTACAGGGTTTTGGTGGGGAAACCTGAGAGGAAAAGAACACCTGGAAGACCTAGGCATCGATGTTAAAATGGATCTGAATGAAGCATGTGTGAGGATGTAGACTGACTTCATCTTCTAGGAAGTGTGTCATCCCCGTTGTGTGTGTGAAACTAGGAAAAGGTATGTAGTCAAACACAACTTAATCACTGAGGTGTATTTAATGACTGTGATGGAAACAACTACATGTTTCGGCCTG
>Ga0131853_10016429_pt1 | contig 13505 bp, 10 predicted proteins | sample TergutLab28metaG_FD_92764 | JGI IMG/M metagenome (GOLD analysis project Ga0131853, IMG submission 92764) | Labiotermes labralis P1 segment gut microbial communities from Petit-Saut dam, French Guiana - Lab288 P1 (version 2) (version 2) | ecosystem: Host-associated > Arthropoda: Insects >... | reverse complement strand
TTCCGGCTTGCTCATAAAATAGCCGCTCCTTTCTATGTCGGGGCATGAAAAAAGGCCGGGAGTTTTTACGCTCTCGGCCTTGCCCGTTTGGGTCGGTTGTTTGGTTAATATATTTCTAGGTTGCCACCGTGCTATGAAAACAGAAAAGCCACTTGATAGCGTTTTACAGCTTCAAATGGCTTACTGTGTGATTTTTAGGGTTATAGTTAGATTTTGTTTTGCTGAAAAGCCTGTGTTTCTGCGCCTTTCCGGGGTTGTGCATATATTGACGGCTCTACTTGGCTCGAAGTTAGGAAGATGTCATGCAAAATCGCCACCCCTCTTTCTTTGAGGAACGGCGATTTAGTGTAGGTTAGCTCTCTTTGCTGGTTGTATATGGCGTTGTACATCGGAAAGGTTGGCTAATCAAAGTTGATTTGCCAGAGCCATTTTGACCGACCAACGCCACAACTTCACCTTTTTTGATAGAAAGGCTTACATTCTTCAATGCCTGCCTATCCGCTGAGTAGTTGAACGACAGGTCTTTGACTTCGAACACGATGTTTTCGTCTGCGGGTGTATCTGCCTTTCCAATATCGCTTGCCGGGTCACGAAATGGCGCAATCTCAAAATGGGGTGGATATTCTCCTTGTCATGAAAGTGATCTTCCCTACAAAATCACTTCTTGTGAGACCGAGCGGATTATTCAATTATTTATAGCTGCGTAAGATTATTTATTCAATTACTTCGCAACTTGTAAAAGAGGCAGTCTTGACAACTGAATTTTTTTGGCTATAATAATATATAATGTTAAAATAGCCGAACGAGGAGGTGCGCATCGTGTTTTATAAACGTCACGCAGACGAGGCGATTACGACGTTATCTAAAATGTTTGGAGCAATCTTAGTCACCGGGGCTAGACAAGTAGGTAAAACCACGCTTCTTAAAGAAGTTGCAAATGATGCCAGATATGTCACATTGGACGATAAGATTCAACTTGCAAGTGCATTTGAACAGAGTAACACTTTTTTTAAAGATAATCCGCCACCTGTGTTTGTAGACGAGGTACAGTACGCTCCGAACCTGTTTCCACAAATCAAGATTATCCTCGACAGGGATAAAAAAAAGGGACAATTCTTCCTATCTGGTTCTCAGCAATTTACCATGATGAAAAACGTAAGCGAGTCTTTAGCTGGACGGCTCGGTATTCTCAATCTATTGGGACTTTCCTTGCGGGAGAGGTACAACGTTGCCTTTCGAGAGCCGTTCTTGCCAACGGATGAATACTTTGCAAGCCGAGCAAAGGAACAATCAGAAATTCCATACGATGATGTTTGGGAAATGATCCACCGAGGTAGCTTCCCTGAACTCTGCGCTAACCCGGACTTTGATTGGCGAGTGTTTTACTCTGCCTATGTTTCAACTTACATTGAACGAGATGTTAGAGACTTGGCACAAGTTGGCGATGAAGTGAAGTTTTTGCAGTTTATGACTGTGGTTGCAAGCCTGACGGGGCAACTGTTAAACGTCGCTTCCCTTGCTCGTGATGTTGGAGTTAGCCAGCCTACAGCCCAGCGATGGCTTTCAATTTTGGTAACGTCAAACTTAGTTTACTTGCTTCAACCATACCACAACAACATCACGAAACGCACAGTCAAAACACCAAAGCTTTACTTTCTTGACACGGGATTAGCCGCATACCTAACCCGTTGGAACACGGTGGACGTGTTGAAGAATGGTGCAATGGCGGGTGCGTTCTTCAAGACATTCGTGATCAGCGAAATCATCAAAGGTTATGCGAATAAAGGGATTTTGGATATACCTCTATATTTCTATCGCGATCGTGACGGCAATGAGATTGACTTGTTGATCGAAGAAGGTGGCACACTATATCCGATTGAAATCAAGAAGCACGCCGACCCGCAAAAGTCTGACGTAGAGAAATTTTCTATCCTCGACAAAATTCCAACGGTCAAACGAGGGCAAGGTGGGGTTGTTTGTTTGTATGATAATCTTGTCACGGTTGCTGGGAATGACAAAGCTATTCCAATAACGATGCTATGATTTGATAAAATTTCTCCTTGTCATTTATATTTTGTTGTTGTATTTTTCGCACTCATAGGGTATAATAAGTGCGGGGTGATAACACATTATGGAACGTAAAGTCGTTAGAAAGTTACATGATTGGAAAAATAACCCGCGCCGCAAACCGCTTATCCTTACAGGCGCAAGGCAAGTAGGAAAGACTTATTCTGCCCTAACCTTTGGCAGAAAGAACTACAAAAACACTGTATATTTCAGCTTAGAGGATTCGAGAGAAGTTCAAGCTGTATTCGACCGAGACTTGAAGCCGGAGAGGATCATTAGGGAGTTATCCGCTCAGTCAGGGCAAAGTATCTTTCCCAGCGATACGCTTATCATCCTTGATGAGATTCAAGCCTGTGAGAGAGCATTAACCTCTCTGAAATACTTTTGTGAAAATGCGCCGGAGTATCACATCATAGCAGCGGGAAGCTTACTTGGTGTAGCAATGAACCGTGAACAACACTCTTTTCCTGTCGGAAAGGTTGATATGTTTACCTTATATCCTCTTGACTTTGAGGAGTTTTTAATGGCAACAGGTAACACACAACTTGTCGGGTTAATAAAGGAATCTTACGCCGACTTCTCGCCATTGTCCTTGCACGACACCGCGATGGACTTGTACAAGACCTATCTTGTTGTAGGCGGTATGCCGCAAGCTGTTCTTGACTACATCAGCACCAAGGACTTCAATTTCGTATTAGCGGCGCAAAAGAACATAAACGATGCGTATATTGCAGACATGGCAAAATACGCCACACCGCAGGAAACAACAAAGATTATGGCGGCATGGGCAAGTATACCTGCACAGCTTTCTAAGGAAAATCGTAAGTTCCAATATAAAGTCATAAAATCAGGGGCAAGAGCCTATGAGTACGAAACTCCCATTGATTGGCTGAAATTCGCAGGCATAATCTATAAATGTGTTAGAGTGAAGGAAGGGAAAATGCCATTGACCGCTTACGCAGACAATGAATCATTCAAGGTATACATGATGGACACAGGGCTTCTTTGCTCTAAGTTTGGCATATCTGCCAGTGTGGTTCTTAACAGTGCGCCTGCCTTTGACGGATTCAAAGGTGCGCTTGCAGAGAATTACATTTGCCAAAGTCTTGCGACAAATGGGTTTATACCGTTTTATTGGAGCAGCCCCGGCAAGGCAGAGTTGGATTTCGTGTTTCAAGATACCGGGGGCAATATTATTCCTCTTGAGGGCAAATCTGCGGATAACGTGCGGTCAAAGAGCTTGAAGCAATATGTGTCGCTACATAAACCTGAGTATGCCGTTCGTGTATCGGCTAAGAATTTTGGATTTGAGGGTGGGATAAAAAGCATACCGCTATATGCGTTGTTCTGCTTGATGCCATAGAGCTAATTCAACCAAAAACAATGTAGCGGTTTTCACTTCTGGCGTTCAAAATGCATTACCAACGCATTTTCAACTATTTCCTGTATCTCTTTTGCGGACTGGTTAGGTTTGAAATACTTGGCATACACGCTCTTACTGACTTTGACAGTTGGGGTTCGGTTCGGTTTGTGAGTCATTGCTCCCGATAGGGTGCACTTGATAGTATCGCCACCTTGACGCTTGCAACCATATCATCATGACTTCCACACTGAATTGCGCATAAACGATTCACTCATACCATTTTGCTTGGGCACGGTACATCTCTGCATACAACCCATCTTGATTCATTAAAGTAGCGTGATCACCATCTTCAACAATCTGCCCACGATCGAATACAAGTATTCGATCCACTAATTGCGTTATTCCAAGCCTGTGCGAAACTAATATCGTAGTTTTGCCCTCTGTCAATACAGCAAAGTTTCGATATATCTCTGCTTCAGCGATTGGGTCAAGCGCCGCTGTCGGCTCGTCCAGCACCATTATCTTGGCATTTGAGCGGTAAAGTCCGCGCACAATTGCGATTTTCTGCCACTGACCTCCGGAGAGATTGTTGCCGGTTGGAGAAAACGAACCGACTATTTCATCAAGCCCATCTGCCTGTTGCTCAATCACATCACTAGCTCCGACACTTTCAGCGATATTCATTATTTCATCGTCACTAGCATTAAGTGTGCTATCGGAAACTGTGACGTTTTCGCGGAGCGTCGTTTCATAGTGCGCAAACTCCTGAAAAATCGCCGAAAGTGTCTTTCGTGACGACGATAAATCGGAAAACACATCTTCGCCACCAATTTTAACTTTTCCGCTATCAGGGTTATACATTGCAGTCAGCAAGCTTATAAATGTTGATTTTCCGGAACCATTTTCCCCCACGATCGCCACTTTTTCACCTTCGGCAATCTGAACCGACAGGTTATGTATTACCTCTCGCTCAGTATTAGGATATGTGAAGCATACATTATCAAATTCAATACCGAAGCTTTTTCGCGATACAGAACGGGGATCACGCACTTCATATTCTAGTTCATCAAGGTAGAAAAAATCTTGCATATATCTCACATCACTTATAAACTGAGCTGCGGCGACAAAAATCTTGGTGCCGACATCTTGCAGCTGCCCGGCCATTGTAAACACAAGCAGAAACGCCCCAATGCCCACTTGCGGGTCTTCGAATATTCGTAGCGCAGTGATCAAGAGCACTGCTACATATACACCATTGCGAAACAAGTCTGCAACAGCATTCCAGAGTGTATGTTTTGCAGTTATTTTATTTTTATGCGCCAAGTAGCGCTTCATCATTGCCCGAAATTTATTCTTAAGCCATTGATACAGACCGAAAAATCGTACATCGTTAATTGAAGTTGGCCAAGTTGCTTCAAAGTAATAACTTATTGCCATAAGACTTTCGTAATTCCACTTAGTCTTCTCTATATATTCCTCATCCTTGAAAATATACGCCAACACTATTGCAGGGATACAGGTCAAAACCATGATCACGACAATCCAAATATCAACTCCACTGAGTACATACACTACACTGACAAAGGTTAATACATTTTGAAGCCAGCTCACTGTATTTTGCATGCTTTCTGCCACGAGGTCACCTGCATCTGTATCAATAAACCGTATGCGTTGTCTGAAATCATCATGGTTTTCAATATATTTGTACTTCACATTGCAAATGCATCGCAATATGCGTTCTTTCATGAAAGAGGCAATGTTGATTGCATCTTTCTTTGAGAAATAATTTCGCACAGCGCTCCATATCAGTTGTAATATATACAAAACTGAAAACAAGATGAATGTTCCAAGCACACTTGCAATCATTGCAGATCCTGAACCATATAGGTTCTGAACCTCATCGGCAAATCTGCGCAATACTATAGCAACCAGCATTGGCAAAAATGCCATTGGAAAACCTAATATTGTAACAATAATTGATGCTACAGTTTTTTGTTTCAAGCTCAATTTCAATGCTTTGAGGAACACATGAACCCCTTTGCGAAATGACAATCTCTCATCCCTCATTTTGCATTTCCCCCTTGCTGACTATTGGTATCATACCACTGGGCTTGTTCATTAAAAAAGTTTGCATACAGCCCATCTTTTGCAATCAGCTCATCATGTGTGCCTGTTTCGGCGATTTCTCCATTTTCAAGCATTATTATCTTATCAGCCATACGTGCAAATCCGACACGATGGCTGATTAGAACTGCTGTGCGCCCATCAAGCATTTCACGAATATTTTGGAATTGCTCCATCTCTGCTATTGGGTCAAGCATTGATGCAGGTTCGTCAAAAATGAGCACTTCGCGATTGGACATATGAGCACGTGAAGCTGCGATTCGTTGTTTTTCTCCACCTGAGAGTTCAGTTCCACTTTTATCCTGAAATTTTCCGAGCAGAGTATCTAAGCCTTTCGGAACATTTTCAACAATTTTTTGTGCGCCACCACGTCTAATTGCTTCTTCAATTTTTGGTTCGTTATTCATATCCTCAATCGCACCGATACCGACATTCTCACGCAATGTTGAATGAAAAATGAAATAATTTTGAAAAAATACGCCAATTTTGCCGCGAAGGAAGTCATAACTGTATTCATCATAGTCACGCCCATACAACTTAACTGAGCCGTTTGTGGGCTTAAACATGTTCAAAAGTAGCTTAATCAAAGTTGATTTGCCAGAGCCATTTTGACCGACCAACGCCACAACTTCACCTTTTTTGATAGAAAGGCTTACATTCTTCAATGCCTGTCTGTCCTCTGAGTAGTTGAATGACAGGTCTTTGACTTCGAACACGATGTTTTCGTCTGCGGGTGTATCTGCCTTTCCAATATCGCTCGCCGGGTCACGAAATGGCGCAATCTCAAAAAATGTCCGTTGCTTGTCCATCGCATCAAGCCCATCATCAAAGCGATAGATGCTACTTGAAACACCTGTAATTGTGCCATAAATGTTAAGACATAGTGCAAATAGCAGAAGAAATACGCTAGGAGTCATGGTTGCATTTGCAACACCGAATAATGATATACCAACTACAATCAATAAAAACAAATAGAATCCCGCGCCGCCGACAAGGTCTCGCAATTCTCCTTGGAATGCCCTGTATCGTGCGCGCTCTTGTTTCCGCCCAAATGGTTTCTTCCATTGCTTGATGACTTCATCAGTATTTTCGTACACCCTTGTTTCTTTAGCCATTGCCGGATTATCAGCGAGTTGTCCATAATATTCAATCATTCTTGCATCCTTGAACTCTTCTTGCATGTTATAACGTGTTTTAGACATTGTGAGCATGTTCAGGGCAAACATCCCAATAATATATACAAATGAAATTGCGAAAATCAGAGGTGACACACCTATAGCAACAACCAAAAGCGAAGCAATCGTCACCAGCTTCGCAAAAATCATGCACAACCCACTTATAAAATCAGACAACGACCCTGCGCGAAGAAAGCAAAAATTCCATGCATCGTTAACGTCCTTCTTGAGCAAATCCGTCATATCAACCCGTTGGATATTGTCCATGATCAGTTCACAAAAACCAATATAGTAACTCTCATACATCATGAAGAAGACAAAGCCAACATTTATTCGGTTGGACAGACCGATTACCGCAAGTAATATTCCAAGCGCAACTATCGCCGGTATTGCATCTTGAAAAGTGTAGTTTCCACCCGCAAGAAACCCGCTTATGATAGATAATGATCGTTGGTTATACTGCAAGGCAATTGCCGGAAGCACCGCCAGTAGTCCGCTTATAGTAAACCATAACAGCATTGGCCATTTGTTGATATTCCAACAAACGCTAAGTCCCCAATAAATTGTCCGCAGCTTATTACCGGTGTTGAGTGTGTTTTGCATTTTTATGCTTCTCCGTCGGTATTGTTTGATTATTTGCCTTTTACCACTTTATTGCCTATATCTCTGACCATCTTTGTTGCCTCAGTGGGATACCATATTCGTTCATGCTGACGAGCCGCAATCTCGTCGAACAATTGACCGATCCTGCTAACGCACTCTATGTGATCGTTCAAATTGAATTCTTTTTTCCGTCCAATAAAATCCCACAGTTCATCTGGGATTAAATGCACATAGCAGAGCTGTTCAGCTTGCTCAATTTCGTTTAATATCTCGGAATCAGACTCAGCGCATGAATAAAACAAACGCCTAATAGTGTCAGCTATCGTTTTATCGGGCATTATCTCATCTAATTGTTCAAACATATAACACTCTATAGCAGATGGAATTGCCCCCTGTGTATAGATGTAGAGTCTTACCGCCCAGTGCAATAACTGTTTGCACGATATGTAGGCCGCCGATAATTGATTTGCCTCAAGAGCTCCTCTTACATCAAATTCAGCCCCTTTGAACAAAAGCCACGAAAGATGGAACGTATGATCGAACAAGAAATATGTATATGCATTATTGCTTACTAACTTCATTTTGAGTCTCCTTGCGTCATTGAATTGTTACGATGTTTTGTCTAAGCAAGTCTTCTAGTGCACTGTCCATGGCGCTCTGGTCATCAAAACATTTAAGTAAATCGTTCCTTGAACTGGCATTAGCATTGGTGCGAAGTTTGTCTAAAATTGTTTTGTGGGAGCGAGACATTTTGTAAACTTTGTTGTCACTGTCAACAAGATAATCTCCCATCATCTCAACATTTGATATCGACTCAGCTATAGTATAGATAACTTCTTTGAATTCCGTAAGAATATCAGGCACAACTTCTCTGCAAAATACCTCAACATCGCTAAAATAGGATGCATGATTTCTATTTCCAATAGAATGAAGATTCCAGCATCTTTTATACATCTCTGAATCCCTACTACAGAGTCTCTCTAATTTCAAGAATCGGAACTTATTGCTCTCGTAACCCTCACCCCCAACGGCCGTCCAATAGTCAATAGCGTGTGCAATAGCACGCATTGCGTAGGGATAAACCAATTCTGGGCGCTGCTGGTTAAGTAGCAGTTTCATCAGTCTTAATTTCTCTTGACACTTCATTTTGTGATATTCAGCGTATACCTCATTTGCCACTTGCTTTGAAAACCCTTTTGTCGTTTCAAAGAATTGTGCTTCATTTAGCATAGGCACACCGATAGCGCATCGATAATACAGCTCCATATTATCGATAAATTCATTTGCATTCAGATCATATTCTTTGTTGTTAATTATATCACAGATCTTGTAAATGTGGTCATAATGATATACGATAAGTTCATTGAAGTATCCGTGCTTGGAGTTAGTATAGGCAAATTTCATACCCTCCAATAGCAAGGGGTTTTTATCGGTAATAACATAGATATCTACATCCGATGCTGGATTGCCAAACCCTTCAACGACAGAACCGGATATATATGCTATATCTTTCTCCATATCCATTACCACGGGTAAATCAAAATCCGCATAACAAATTCGTGATTCGATTTCTATAGCCTTACTGTTGAAAATTAAATTTAGCATGACATATACACTACTTTCATGAAAAATACAAACTCTTTGTGCCTGTACTTACAGGATTCTTTCTAGGTTATATGGGCGCAAATGACGATTCAGCATGCCTCAAATATATTGCGTCTTGGTATTGTTTTAATTTTTAACCATCTTTTCACAGAAAAAATGTATTCATGCGTTTGGCATGTACTTCGCAAGATATAGTATTGCTTTTATGAACTGCCTTTGTTAGAATGCTTTCTGTTAATGAGCACCTAGACCTAGCCGTAAAATTGCACCGTAGCTTTAGCTAAATCTGGATTAATAAGTGGCGACATTAAGGTTGGGTTTGATGTATGCGCAAACAGCATCACACGTATTCAGGCGTTTTTCATTCACTGCCGCAAAGATTCTGATTGCAATGTCCAAGATTCTGACTGCTCCAATGCGCAATACACAAGAACTTGGAGTTTTAATAGACGCTACCTAGTGTCAGCTGTGGTGATATGTCAATATACGAATTCAAAGTCTTTCGTCAACGGAGGTTTGAAAAGCTATGGATAGAGAAATTTATAATAAAATTGAAACCTTTATGTTGGATATGATGAATGATTTTGCTCATGATTCATTGCATATTTATAGAGTCTTACATCACGCATTAGACATCTCGATAACCCATGGAGAAATAAATAGAGATGTTTTGATTGCGAGTTGCTTGTTACATGATATAGGTAGGAATCTTCAATTTCAGAACCCCCAGCTGTGTCATGCGGTAGAAGGTGGAAAAATGGCCTACGCATATATGAAAAAGTTAGGATGGAGTGAAAATCTCAGCGCACACGTTCAAAGTTGTATCACTACACATCGATTCCGAATTGGCAATGTCCCAGAAACCATAGAAGCGAAAATTCTTTTTGATTCCGACAAGCTTGATGTTTCTGGTGCAATAGGTATTGCTCGATCATTGATTTACAGAGGTCAAGTAGGTGAACCATTGTATACTGTAAACGATAAACGTCAAATCCATGACGGCGCAAACTTAGCTGATCCAGAGTCGTTTTTTAAGGAATATCATTTTAAATTAACTAAAGTATACGACCAATTCTACACAAAAGAAGCCGCTATCACCGCAGAAAAACGTAAAAAAATTGCTGTCTCTTTTTTTGCTGAATTGCAGAGAGAAGTTGCTATTGATAACTTGAATGAGCTATTATATCTATAAAATCATCATGGATAATGTTGAAGTCAATTGATATCAAGTCACAGCACCTCTAATATTTTGGATATTGCATTACTTACTGTGCTATTTGTATCTATCTTTATAAATTTCTGTTCCTTATCCATATAAAGGTACGCATCAAAAACTAGTCTTTGGTATTTACAAAATGCATTTTTTGTTGTCGCTGTCTCTCCATCTCTATGCGCACCACACTCGGATAAACTGACACCTTTTTTTCTTTTATAACAAACTTCAGGATCAGCATCTAACATAAAGACTCTATCGCCCGGCAAAAGTCTTGAAACGAGCTGTTCTGCAAAGACTGTATCCATTTTTTTATTTACTATATGTCGTGCAAAAAATTTATAATACCATCCATCCATCATGACGTATCTATATTGTTTCAATTTTGGCACAAGAACATATTCCTGCACCATATGGTACCATAACATGTGAAGATACAACCATGACTCTTCATCAATTTCATGTATAGCATCGTTTGACAACCGCTCCCACAAAACCTTCTTAACCTCAGACATGAATTTTGTTTGGAAAGGCAACATAGCCTCCGTGCTCTTTTTGCTTATAAACACAGATATCTCTCCAAAATGCATAGATAAAGCCTGTGCAATATCCGTTTTTCCTGAGCCATCTATACCTTCAAAAACAATCAGTTCACCCATTATATCTCCGTCTCTCCCAATCCAGTTTAAGTTTCCATACAAATTCATTTTGTTTAGGTTTGAATGAGACACAAGTAGGTTTCATACATCCATATGCATCCCCTTTTACCTGATTGGTACACGGTGTATTCGTGTTTATATCGTGAGATTGCATTTCATTGGTATATCCATCATCCCAGTAGATTTCATTTTCATGATATCGCGCTATTCCATAAGGAGTCCCTATCATAAGAGAGCAGACACGCATTATGCCATTTGGATGAACTAGAATTCTATCGCCAGTTTTCACAGAACAATATCCGTAATATTCTGGATCACCCACAAAATCCTCTTCGGTTACAAATGATTGAGGAATTCTTAGAGGGATGGAATAAATGCCACTTTCAATATTTTTTTGCATCCCAGTCCAAACTTCAAACCATTTGTCAATTGAGATATCATTATCTCCCGTCCAGTGGTCCCGGGGTATTCCGCCTTTGAAAAGATCGTGAAAATTGAGAACCTTCACGCCCAACTCACTAACAAAATGTGCCATCTGACTGATATATAGTTCGCCTTCTGCATTCCGTTCAACCAAGCCTTTATGTATACAACATGTCACATTAACTGTATAACCTAAATCCACTGCGCATTTTATGTTTTCCACCGCACAATCAAACGAACCCTCCCCACGCACTAAATCGTTAATTTGGGCTGTCGGACCGTCTAAACTAAAGGTTATTTCATCCAACTTCCGCATTGACGGATGCGCTAATAAAAGACTTCCGTCTTCAAACTGTCCATTTGTATCTATTCGTACATATTCATAGCCTAACGCATTAGCTTTTTCAATCAAATCGAAAAGTGGTTGGTTTTTTTCGGATTTGCGATATAGTGTCGGTTCTCCGCCCATGAGCGTAAGTTTCCGAGCACCTAACTCAAAAAAATCTTCGATCATACAAAGTGCTTGCTTAGGGTCAATATCTCTTCGGGCTAAATAAAAATTATTATCTAATTTGTAGAGACATTGTGAACAATTCAGCTGACATTCATCAACCAAATAAAGAAACACTTGATGCATACCATCGAAATATTCGACAAATTTGGGGTCAATTTCAAAATTAAATTTTCTGGTCTTGGTATTGTTTCTCATAATAACTCTCCTAACATTATTCGCACTGCCAAAATTTGGTCTGTAAAACTAATAAACAGTACGTTTTTTTGCACAAAATCACAGTACAACCACATCTTTAAAGAACTTGACAAACAAGCCACGGTTCACTTCTACAGCACATTTAGAACTCCCTGTTCAGTGCCCGCACACAGGCGATAATGTCAGCTACACAATCACATCCAGTCTACGTTTATCTCCAATGGACAATGATCAGATCCAAACATACTGCTATGCATATCAATACTAATAACCTTGCTTTTAAGAGTATCTGAAATAAAAATATAATCTATCCGCCAACCAAGGTTACGTTCTCTAGCATTAAACGCATATGTCCACCAGGAATACTTCCCTTCGTCTTTACAAAAGTAACGAAAAGCGTCCGTATATCCAACAGACAAAAGAAAATCTACCACCTTTCGCTCATCATTGGTAAACATTACATTCGCTCTATTTTCCGAAGGATGCGCCAAATCAACGTCTTTATGGGCTATATTGAAATCAGTAGCAATAACTACAGGCTTATATGCAATTGATTTAAAGTAACTAATCAAATAAGTTGCAAGAGCTATCTTATATGAGATATCGCTACGATCTCTTTTTCCGTGCGGCATGTAAAGACACACCAATGTTATATCATTCTCGAACTCAATTAGCAAAAACCGCCCTTCAGAGTCACATCTTTCAAATCCTGAAGTATAAGATACTCTTTTAACAGGCAATTTTGTTATAATAGCCACACCATAAAGCCCCTTGCGTTTTGACAGTGAGCAATAATATCTATATCCCAAGGGAAGCATATCTTCTAAAATGATTGAATCAGACAGTTTTGTCTCTTGCAAACAAATGGCATCAGGCTGAAGCTCGATAATTTGTTCAAAATAACCATTCTTTTTAACCGAGCGAAGCCCATTCACATTCCAAGATACAATCCTCACCAAAATCCCTCTCAATCACATATTATTTGAGGCGTTTGTAAAACATCAAATTACTACTCAACCCCTCTTGTTCCCCGCTCCTTTTTGACACTCTCTTTCCGCTACCGTGTACTCCAGATATAAAAACAGGTTGCTTCATTCAGCTATAACACACTCCAATTCTGGAACGCTTGACTACTACGCCAGGCTTTTATTAGCACTACATTTATGTATAATGTTTACATCCTATATTTAACAGTTTTTCTTTTTGTAGATGGATTCCACTAGTTTTCCTTTCCACGAGTTTAACGGTGTCAACTTAAGTCAGCAAAATTAGGATTATCACCCAGGTTCTTAAACATTTTAAGACCATTCCTTTCACGGCACCAACGAGTTATGAAACAGAGTTGGTGCATCGTTGTGTTTCTTATTAGCGCATGCTGCGCTATAATCATTATCAAGGTACGGACATACTACAGAGCACGTGGAGGTGGGTGGTGCGCGATAGCTGTGCGTGGTAAGGTGTTTTTACCGGAGTTCGGAAGGCACTTTTTTCCCAAACTTGGAAGGGAGAATTTTCTCAGATTCGGAAGGGAGAATTTTTCGTAGTACGGAAGGGAGAATTTTCT
>Ga0131853_10016428_pt1 | contig 13506 bp, 9 predicted proteins | sample TergutLab28metaG_FD_92764 | JGI IMG/M metagenome (GOLD analysis project Ga0131853, IMG submission 92764) | Labiotermes labralis P1 segment gut microbial communities from Petit-Saut dam, French Guiana - Lab288 P1 (version 2) (version 2) | ecosystem: Host-associated > Arthropoda: Insects >... | reverse complement strand
TTCGAGCCAAGTGGCTTGTATTTCGGAACGGAATTTATACCGTGTTGAGACCGCTGTATTATTTGTGTTAAGTATTTGGACTAGCGTCGTACAGTTACGTAGCGGACAGACGTTACAAGAGGGTAACGTGTGACTATGGATACTGGAACTGCATGTTTACTGTGATATGGCTGATTATACTTACTGTTGGATTGACCGTTCAGATATTGGTAGCTAACAGTTTTGACGTTGTTGCACAGACTCTACTTATTGCCCTCATTTTGTTAAAATTTCTTCACACACCAGCAGTATTATTGCTGTGATCTGCATATCAAATATCAAAAGAAGAAAGTTTTTAGATGTAATTGAAAATATTTCAGAAGTGGACAATAAAATACGGCAGACACATCAAGAAGAAACATATATGAACAGAATTGTGATGTTTAATATAATTTCAGAATTTATTCTTTTAACTGTCTTTCCATTTACTCTGATTATATACTTCACATATCAATTAAGAAGTGAGGAATAATACATAATTAATTCAAAACTAATAATCCTTTGTGTTTGTTATATTTGTAATATATCAATTTTAATGCAATTTCTAAACTTGTTTTGTGTGGTGAAACATAGGTACAGTCATCTCAACAAGCGCCTCACTACCTGGATAAATGGGACAGTCAATAGACTAAAAAGTTTGAAAAATAGAGCGAAAGGTGCATCAGATCCGATAGGGCTGTTGACCACATAATTATAACACCGTTACGTGTTTCCAGTGTTGGAAACATTGAAGGAACATTAAGACAAACTGACATTCATTGGTTGCGGTAGATATACAGTGAGCCGTATGATATAACATGTCTAATAAATGTCACTTATGATATCGCCGTTTAATTTCAAAGAGTGGGGAAAAGCAAATGTAGTATATGACATTATATATTCTGTGTTCTTCTTCAAGGTAACGTTTTATTGTCCCACAGCGACGAACGAAGCAAGGTCTTCAAGAATTGTAGTGCAAAAATTGCTTTTAGAAGGAAACTGCAGAAACGAATGTGTAAAACAGCTTAAAATGTCTTCCCTTCAACTGCAAGAAATGACAAACAATTTCACCGCATGTGGATTATTTTCAGTAAATTTAAACCTTTTTGCCAGTGTCGTTAGTACGATTTTTCGTATATTATAATTATGGTACAGCTTAAATTAATAAAATGTAGAAATGTATGATTACTACTTTTGTAATTAGCAATGCACATATAATCCGTAAGTAATGTCTACTTTTTTAAAGGCGAATTAAAATTCAGAACCGAAGGCATAAAAAATTGTTAATTGCAGTTTCCACTTGTTTTTTTTCTGGTGTATTTTCAGCTGCTGTCAACATTTTGTCTACATGTGTCTATAGTAGAATTACTGGTGAATGGTTTTGTTGAAAGAGCTTATAATACAGTGGCACTAGCCTGATGGAGATAGTGAAATGTCATTTGAGTAGAGTGACTGAGGAATACGAAGAAAGTACCACTATTTTGATTGTGTTTAGGGAGATATTCTAGCCAAGTGTTTCCTCAAAAAATTTTAAAGCGTTACCAGTGCGTCACATCGGTCATTGCTCTATCCATCTTTGTTTGTCTCTATAAATAATGATCGGCATCAGTTTACTTCCATAAACTTTTTTCATACATTTTCTTTGGGAATTGTTTGAAATACTGCAGTGTGTGAATAAAATGTTTATATCACAAGTGTTTTAAATCAGTTGAATGGCAATAAACTGAAATTTGTCGCTGAAACAATTTTTTGTTATGTCCTTCAATCATTTTTACTTATTTAATTCAGTCAATCACCTACAATAATCATAATTGTTTCAAACTAACATTTACAAACTAAAGAGACTCTAAACACGCCATTTCATAACAACGATAAAAATTAATTACTCGCTCTGATAAATTGACGCTGCTAGTAAATGTCGCTTATTTGGCGGTGTTTTCAAATCTCCGTGATACATTGTTGCATGATAATACGACGCTCCTTCTTCCCTCAAGAGCTTAGTCTAATTTCACCCCTCACCGTAAATGTTGCACCAGTGCAAAAGCAGCCGTTTCTCCGAGACTTGGTGTGTAACATCTCACGTTTAGCCAATCAAGCCGAACAGCTTTTGTTGTATTTGTGGCGAAGTGTATTAAAATCACACGAAAGCCACTGTGGAATCTTATGAGACGATCTTAAGAACTGTATATTGTACTTAAGGTCAGAAATAACGAATAAGTTTGGCTGTCAGCAATTTGTTGCACCTCATGTTCAAGAGATATGGCAGGCGATGGATAATGCGAATCTTTTGCCTGTTTAAGGCAAACATTTCCGAACGTATATGACGTCAAGTTGAAAGAAGGAATTTTTATTGATGCACAAATTAAACAACTATTCGAAGACTAGAACTATAGCACTAAATTAAATGCTACAAAAGAAGAGACTGGGAGGCATTTGGCAACGTCTGCAGAAACTTCCTTTATAACGAATTAGAGGAAAATTGCAGTTAAATTTCTCAGGTTATGATACAATTGAGTATCAATAAACCTCGTTTTCCGCATTGCCTTATGAATCCTTTCCTGAAAACATGGCAGCCGTCTCCGATAAACATGGACATTTCCTTAACGGAAAAGGGGTAGAGTAGAAAATGGTGTACAAGTAATTTCCTTACTGCTACTGGAGATGTAAGGGAAACACAAATTGGCTAATGGCCAAATGAGGTGAAGGATTAAATAATGACGATTTTTTCTTGTATTTAGGATACCGTGTGTTGAGACATTCTTCATGATTTGACACTGAATACTGCAATTAAAATAAATATATTACTTTTTTATTACATTCTTGTTTTCAAATTTCAACACTTCTCCTTAACCTTGTTGGTTAGTAGGGCAAATTGGTTTTCATAGTCGTATTCTGCAATGTCAAAATTAAAGAATGATTCACAACATTAACAGGGGGTGATTTTATTTCGCCGACCAGTATTATTATTGATCTTCCTGTGTAATTGTGCTCTGGTTTTGTAATTCCATATTACTCCAACATACCTGCTGCTGGCATTCAATAAAATTCAAGGCATTGCCATGTTTCAGGCACTTCGTCGCTGGTCTCTCACAACGAAGTTCCGGCTCCTAAGCCAGGCTACACCATGTGGCAATTCTGTTGGACGATTTGACACTGAGACAGGAAGATTCTGAACATTTCGTTTTACCCTATCAGAATCATCCCACCAATTACCTAAATTAAAATTGCATTCACGTTACACACAAACAAACACAGTATTCTAATTGTCGTTAAATAAAACAAAACTCTTTCTATGTACAAGAACTTTCAGTCTGCACCTTTAAATTTAGCCAGTAACAATTTCAAAACAAACATTAATTTTATCACTTAAATTGAATCGTTCATTATTAAACTTTTAACCGGTTTTTTACCATCAGAATGTAAGGCACTTCGTCGCGTGACGGGTGAAGTAAAGCATATGTGTTAAGAATATGAGTGAAAAGTGAAAGGAATAATGGGTCAGTGTCTGTTGCGAGTCCATCAGCAATGTCCATTTCTGTCTGCTTCTAATTATAGCAAGACAATAATATAACCCACTAACAGAACAGCCAGTGTTAAATTTGTAACGTGAACAGTACAAGCAGTTCATCTGTATGACTTTTTCGGAAGCTTTTTAAGACGCTGCCATATCGAATGAACATTGACACATCGCCAAATTCGTGAGTTGGAAGAACGCCAAAACCAGATCAATAATAATTAAAACACGATGAGGAATTTATGTACGGTTTTAATTTTTATTGTCACGCATGACAAGTGAGAAAACATTTTCAGTTGCACAGTGGACTTATTAATAATCTAAATTAAGGTGCTAACAAAATGTGGCAGGCTACATAGTGAAAAACCTAACTGTTGCTATAGACACCAAAGGCACAAACATACTACATTATATAAACATATCATATGTGTGCACTGCTGTACAATAAAGCACTTTCAGTGACAAGAAATATCAACTTTCACATTCTTGAAGATAAAGAAAATTAGTAACCACTATTGCTGTTAATGTGTTGTGTGATACTGATTGAAATGTCTCAACAAGTATCTTAAACATATAATAGATTGTTCGTTATAGTTGTCTGATTTAACAAAACTCGGGAAAATTTGAACTCCTATTATACTAACTTGCACCTAAATCTGTGTTAATATACACGCTGTCGTTTGCTAACATGCTATTACATGCTAATATATGGGGGGAAGTACAGAGGGACATGGCGATATTAATGTGAGAAATGGGGAACTGTCATCTGCGTACGGGAGAGACATCTGTTGGTCAAACGGGTGAAAACACTGCTTCATGTTTAAATTTAATATAAAGGCGATTTCTGGAAGGAACAAGATAAACAGAGTGATTAAAAAATGGGCGCATATTTAAAAATTACGATCCTGAAATGGATATCTTCCATATGCATCGAAATCTCTGAACTTGCAGCCTGATTCAATTCAGAGTATTAGCCAGGTCATATTCCAACTAATTCCATTGATAGCGCTAGTAGTCGCGGAGTATAACTGAGGATCTCTTCGGCAAACAGCGTGCAGTATACGTATTGCGTTTTGGTGAGAGTCGCAAAAAGAGAGCTCCGCCATGTCGTTTTCCAAGATCACAGAAAAAAGTTTCTGTGTCAACATAAACCGAATACTCTATTCACATTTCATTGCACCTGTGTAAGTGGAATACCGTTAACATGGCCACAGCAACACAGCTGGCTCAGGCGTCCGGGAGGCTTGTGAGACGGTCAAGTTTAATTGGTGTGCAAGCAGGCAGCTGTGGATGTAGTAAATATACGATGCTAACATATCTTGCTAAAAACAATAACAATGAAAGTATACAGAGAGTGTCCGATGAGAACAAAAGAAAGGAATGTGAATTCTGCAACAATCTGTGTCATTGCATTGGACTTGGAATATGTGTTTTTAGAAAGAAGAAGTAGGGAACAACGAAATTGAAACCTCTTCTTTGGACGCTAAGTTAAATAAGAAGAAATGAAATTATTTCCTGCAGTTAGCTAGTTGAATTAATGGGCCGTGACACCGCGAATACAATGCGAAAAGCAAAAATCAGCTTCGTCAGTTCCGTCCTTCCACAGGTTCTCATGTGACTCTCACCGGACATTTTCAAGTAATTTCATATTCTGTACTTCTGTCAAAACAAATATTTTTTTACAAATTTTACAAATGTAAAAAGCCCTAAGATAAAAGCCTACATAATATGTAATTTAACATCTCGTTGATATTAATTTTCCCAATTAAGACTGTGTTCTTTGTGAGGTATGAGCTGTAGTCGAAGAAACAGGTGACGACAGAAACACCAACAGTTATGTTTTATAATATGGATGCTCTCCGTTATTGACGTATATATTTTTACGATATGTTGGTTATGGTCTCGCAACTTTCACAATATATAAGTTTTTCGTGCTATCAAATATATTTGATCGTAGACCTGTTTCTAAATTGCGGAGAATATCTTATATCGCATAAAAAAAATCAAAATTTCTAGGTCTGAGTTTTATGGAAAAATTTAGAAATTAAGAGGGGAGAGACAGTAAACGTAAGTATAACAATATTATGTTTCGTACGTGTGATTGATATAAGTGTGCGTCAGAATTCTTGCATTTTCTCTGCGACTCACTATAGGCCTATTGTCTATAGCCTGTCTGGATTCTACTTCATTTCGTAAGCCATCTTATTTTTTGAAAAAGAGATATTGAACAAATAATGCCTGTTTTGATTATCTCTACAGCTTTTCTCTGAACATTTCTCACTCTAAGAAGTGAGAATTAGCAATGGATACGATATCCAAAAATGCCCAAGTAAAACTCTCAAAAATAAAAATCTGCAGAAATAAACTTTTACACTTGAAGTGTGTGCATGAATAAGGGAACGAAGTATTAATTAATGTTTTACTTAATCTAGGCTGTCGCTTTTTGTGCTATTAGCACAACATAGATAAATGTTTTGGAAGGTTCGTAATGGGTGTAAAAAGAACCTCTCGAAGGCATTCTTTTGCACTGCAGAAAATAAAGTTTATCTACTGCTTTTTTTTTTACTTGCTTGGTCCGAATAGAGAGACTAGATGCACCGAAAGGGCCTAACAGAATATTTTTAATACATTTCCCTGATAATGGAGACAGGGTACCTTTCCGAAATGTTTAGTTTCCTTAAAAAAACGAAATAAATTAATGTCTCCAATATATATGTCAGATTAGTATAGCAACACGTGATTAAACTGTTGTATGTTCGAAACATGGTGTTCGGGCTTCGGCTTAACCTCAAGATTACAGGGGTGCTGATAAGTTCTTAGCCCGATCAGGAAGGAAACAAGCTACAATCCCCGCATTTTATGGAACTTATGGATTCATTACCGCATTCACAAGAGTCCACCACCTGTCCCTAACCTAGACAGATAAATCCATTCTTCTGTCCATTACACTTTTGGCAGACGCGGCTTTTTTCCTTCCTGGTTGGGCTAAGGAATTATCAGCATCCGCTATATATGGATGACCTGATTTCTATTGACCATAGGTTGAAAATTCCGGCTGCGGCTTACAGTAGGTCTCGTCTAGTACCTCCAAACAAATTAACAAACAGCCTTCTGACTGCACATTCCTATCAATTAATTATCACCCAACATTACAGCACTATAAAAACTGACCTCAAGGAATGGTTATTAAAGTGAAAGCCATCATCAGAACTTCTAACGTAATTTGTCATTTGTAAAGAAATTAATACAAGCATACAGCATTTATAACGCGTATACAAACATTAACGCACACACGTATTGGAACAGAGCGACGTCGCTGTCTGTTCTGACATATTTACAAAATGAAGAAGTTTGTATTTCGGAACGGAATTTATACCGTGTTGAGACCGCTGTATTATTTGTGTAAAGTATTTGGACTAGCGTCGTACAGTTACGTAGCGGACAGACGTAACAAGAGGGTAACTCCTGACTATGGATACTGGAACTGCATGTTTACTGTGATATGGCTGATTATATACACGGCTGGATTTTCGCTTCATATATTGGAAACCTACAGTTTTGAAGATGTTTCACGGACTTCATTTATTGCCCACGTTTTATATATTATATCTTCTTATACCAGCAGTATCATGATTGTGGTCTGGGTATCAGTTATCAAAAGAAAAAGGTTTTTAGAGATAATTGAAAATATTTCAGAAGTGGACAATAAAATACGATACACACTACAAGAAGAAACATACATGAACAGAAATGTGTTTTTTAATGTAATTTCAGAAATTATTCTTTTAAGTGTCGTTCTGTGTATTTTGATCATATACAACATTTATGTGTATATATTTAAAAGTGAAGAATATTACAACATTATTTTATTGCTAATAGGCGTTATTGCCACATATATTTGTAATACATTATTTTTATTCCAGTATCTTAACTTGGTTTTAATGTCGAAACAAATGTACAGTCATCTCAACAAAGGCCTCACTAAGTGGATTAGTGGGACAGTCAGTAGACCAACAATTTTGAACGAAAGGTGCAGCCTATCCAATATGGCTGTTAAACACTGCATTGTAACAACTTTACGTGTCTCAAGTGTTGGAAACATTGAACGAAAATTAAAACAGACTGATATTAATTCGTTACGGCAGATATACAGTGAGCTGTATGACATAACATGTCTAATAAATGACACTTACGGTTTCCCCATTCTTGCTACTGTGTGCTGGATATTGACAATTCTTTTATCTGGTTTATATGAAATATTGGTTTATTTCAATGCGTGGGGAATAACAGATATAGCATATGTCACAACTTGTTCGGCGCTGGTGTTCAAGGTAGCCTTCTTTTGTCACAAGGCTACGAACGAAGCAAGATCTTTAAACATATTAGTGCAGAAATTGCTTTTAGAAGGAAACTGCAGAAATGAATGTGTAAAAGAGCTCAAATTGTTTTCTCTTGAACTACAGATAATGACAATCGAGTACACTGCATGCGGATTCTTTTCACTAAATTTAAAGTTTTTTACTACTGTAGTCAGTTTGATTGTATCATATATTATAATAATGATCCAGAGTAAATAAAAATGTAGATATTTTTGGTTTCTGCACTTGTAATTAGCAAATACCCTTATATTCCGTAAGTGATGTCTACTTTCCCAAAAACAAATTAAATTTCAGAACTGAGTCCACAAATTATAGGGTCAATTTCAGTGTCTACTTGTCTTCCTTCTGGCGTATTTTAAGCTGCTGACAGCATTTTTGTCTACACGTGTTGTTAGTAGAATTACAGGTTGGAAGTTTTTTTTTAAACCGCTCATAATACAGTCGCACTAGTCTAATGGAGATAGGGAAATGTCATTCGATTGGATGGACTGAAGAAAACTAATGAAAATATCATGCATAATTGTTGGTGTTTATGAAGATATTCGAAGCAAATGTCTCCCAGTTACAAAGCTCCAGATTTACCAGTACACCAAATTGTTCAGGGTCTAACTTGCTAACGGGACTCAGAATGCACACACACACACACACACACACACACACACACACACACAAACACACATATAACTTCGTGTGTACGTACGTACTTACGTACATAATATATACATGAATACTTACGTACGTAACACATATATACACTATCTTACTTGCTCACTTACTCAATGGAACAGAGTCATTCTGGAGAAGCTAACCGACTGTATTCTAGTCAAGAATTTTCCCTCATTTAATGGAAACCAGAAGTTAATTCCCGCATTTACAATTGCACGCCACCAGTTCCTATTCTCAGCCAGATCCATCCAGTCCATGCCTTAAATCCCACTTCATCAACATCAATCTTAATATTATCCTACCATCTACGCTTGTATTTTTTAAGCGGTGTCTTTCCCTCAACTTTCCCCACCAAATCCCTCTATACACCTCTCGCATACGTTTTACATACCCTGCCCATCTCATTATTCTCTATTTTATCACCAGAATAATATACATATATAAATACATAAATACTGTGCATTCATACATACATACGTACATAGGTAGATTCATACATACATACATACGTACATACATACATACATATATATTACATACATTCATACATAAATACATACATACGTACATACGTACCACACATCTGTTTTAACATGGATCGGCATAAATTTCCCACGTGAAAAAATGATCGTAAATTGTAGTATCACCATACGTTTGAATGATTCCTGTTGATACCTTAGCTGATGGCCAGAAACCGAAATTGGGTTTTGGGCCAAATTTGTTTATGCTGTTAATTTATTTTAACTTTTTTTAGTTACTAAATTGCGCAGAGAAGAATACAGTCGCAAACTGACTGTGCACATTAAGTGCACGATAAACACGCCGACATCTCATAAAAAGGATAAAAATTAGTCACTCTGATAAAATGTCGATGTGTTAAATTGCCGCTACCATAATGTGTTGATTATGATTTGTCGGTGTGCTCAATTTTCCATTACAAAATGTCGCATGATAATACGTCGCTGCCCCGTCTCTCAAAAGCTCGGTCTGATCCCACCCTCTTAAGTGTTGTACGAATGACAGAGCAAGAGCTGACTTGTGCTGGTGTGCAACATGTCAAGTTCTCGCCAATTAAGCTGAACATCTTTTGCTACATTTGTGGCACAGTGTATTAAATCGCAAACAACCACTGACGAAACTCGTGGAAGATCTTTACGAACTGTATTTTGACTGTAAGGTCGGAAATAGGGATCAAGTCTGGGTGTCGGCAGTTTGCTGCACCTCATGTTCAGGGGGTTTAGCATGTAATGGATAAAGCGAAACTTTGAGTGTTTGTGGCCAAAATTTCCTAAAATATACGAGGCCAAGGTGAAAGAAGGAATTTTGGTTATTGCACAACTTAAACAACTATTCGAGGACCATGACTATAGCAAAATTTAAATGCTACAAACAGAAGAACCTGGGAGGAATTTTTTAAAATTCTGCAGAAAATTCCTAGATAGCGAATTAGAGGAAAATTGCAGGTATACTTGTCAGGATATGATATATTTAAGTGTATGTTAACCTAATTTTCTGTATTACCGTATCTATTCTTTCTTGAAAACATGTGAGTCTTCGCCCACAAATATGGCGAAATTTTCCATCAGGACATTTCCCAAATGGAAAAGAGATACTATGGAAAATGGAATATAAATATTTTGCTGAATGTTTGTGGACACATAAACGAGACATCGACTGACGAATATAAGAGGCAAAGAAAGCCTGTATTTAATGAAAAAATGTTTGTAGTTAAGATAAAGTATATACAGGTATTCTTCATTACCTAAATTACCACGATGGTCCTGCTCCCATCCCAGTATATTCCATGTGGAATTTCTGTTGAAAAATTTGACACTGACACAGGATGATTCTGAACACTTCGTCTTACCCTATCAGTATCTTACCAAAAATATCCCACACTAACACTTCGTTTTCCTACCACCAAAGCAACAACACTACACTGCCATTAAATAAACAAACTCTGTCTTTCTCTGCACAAAAATTCCAATCTGTTCCTGTATGCGCAGGCAGTAATAACTGTCATAACAGTAATAATGCTTTAATTTACAAACTTTTATTTTATCCGTGTGGATTTAAGTTACTTGGATGAACTGTGTGTCTATATATGAAGTATATGAGTGAAAAGTGAAGGGAAAAATGGTGCAGTGCCTGTTGCCGGTCGTGCCGTAACGTCCGTTCCAGTCTACCAATATACATTTTGGAAGCACATTATATAAACCTCTAACTGAGGGCCAATGTTAATATTTGTAACATGAACAGTACAAGAAATTCATCCGTATGATTTTACTCGGGACATCTTTAGGACGCTGCCCACCGCGAATGGACGGTAACACACAGTCAAAGTCACGCGGTGGTCTAAGGCCAAAATATGATACAAATACAATTTAAAAAACACGAAGAATTTATCTCAGGTCTTAAATTTATTTCCTTTGTTTACGTGTTATGAAATTATGTATCGCCAGACACGAGGAAAACTTTTTCAGTGTCCCAATGGACACAGTGACCAGATAATCGTAAGCACTTATCTCTTGCTGTAGACACGCTAGTCACAGTTATGACTACATCATATAAACAGATCATATGTGTGCACTGCTGTACAATAAAGCACTTTCAGTCACAAGAAATATTAACTTTCACATTCTTGAAGATAAAGACAATTTGTAACCACTGTTGCTGTTAATGTTCTGCATGAAACTAATTCAAATGGAATAATAATTTTAATAAACTTATAAATTAGTGTCAGTTACTGTTGTCTGATTTAAAAAAATCTTGGATAACAGTTATAACTCCCCCCATATTAACTTGCAACTAAATTTGTGTTAATACAGACGCTGTCAGTTGCTAACATGCTGTTACATGCTAATATATGGAGGGAAGTACAGAGAGACATGGAGATGTTAATGTGAGAAATGGGGAACTGTCATCTGCGTACGGGAGAGACATCTGCTGGTCAAACGGGTGAAAACACTTTCATTTTTTAGATTTTATTTAAAGACCTTTCTGGAAGGAACCGGATAAAGAAAGTGAGTGCATATTTAAAAATTGTGACTCCGAAGTCTGTATAATACGCAGGTCGGATTACAATTTTTCCCAATGTCGGCGTTATTACTCGCCGAGTAAAACCGAGGATTTCTTCGGTCAACTGCGTACAGTTCACGTGTTGCGTTTTGGTGACAGTCGCAAACCGAGAGCTCCGCAACGTCGTTTTCGAAGAGCACACGAATAACAGCTCACTGTGTCAACATAAACCAAATCCTGCATTCACATTTCATTGCACCTGTGTAAGTGGGACACCGTTAACATGGCCACAGCAACACAACTGGCTCAGGCGTCCGTGAGGCTTGTGAGAGGAGTCAAGTGTAATTGGTTTGCATGCAGACAGCTGTGGTTCTAGCAAATATAGGATGTTAACATATCTTGCTACGAACAATAACAATGAAAGTTTACAGACAGTGTCCGATGAAGGCAATAGAAGGAATGCGAATTCTACAACACTCTTTACCTATAAATGAAGTTGGAGGACAAGTTCTTAAAGTGAAGTGTCAGGGACAACAAACCCCAACCCTCATCTTTGGACGCGAAAGTAAATTTTAAAAAAGAAATTTTTTTCCTTCAGTGCGCTAGTTGAATCCATGGGTCGTGACAGCGCGATCAAAAAGCGGAATGCAACAATCAGCTTCGTCACGTCCGTCCTTCCGCAGGTTCAAAGGTACCTCTCACCGGACAATGTTACGTAATTTCATATTTTAAACATCTAACTATTTTGAATAAATCTGAGAATTATAAAAGGCCCTAAGTTCAAAGCCTATATAAGCTGTATTTCTACAACTTGCCGCTATTCATTTTTTCAATTAAGACTGTTTTCTTTGTGAGATACGAGCTGAATTCGAAGAAATAGCTGACGACAGAAACGCCAACTGTCATGTAATTTAATATGGAGTCTCTTCGTTTACCACGTAATTATTTTTACGATTTGTTGATTGTGGTCACTCCCGTGTACAATATGTTAGTGTTCTCGGAATATCAAATATGATCAATTGCAAATCTGTTGTTAAATTACGGAGAAAATCTTATATCGTCTGTTTAAATAATTTAATTTCAATGATATGAAGCTTATTGTATAACTTAGAAATTAAGAAGAACGCTACCGTAAATGTACGTACACTTAACATTAAGTTTCTTACGCTTGACTGCCATAATTTTGTGTATGTATTCGTGCATTTTGCGATGTATTTTATTGTCTTTGACCTGTCCGGTCCTACTGTATTTAATATACACTTTATCTTTAAACGTTAAGATTTCGGAAAAAGAGTTTTTGACACAAAATGTGTGTTATGATTAGATTTACTGCTTTAGTTTGGAAATTCCTTATTCTGAGAAGTGACCAATAATAATGGATACGACACTTCAAACTTTCTAAATAAGACTCTCACCTACAAAATTACGCAGACGTACGTGGTTTACACTTGAAGTGAATATATGAATAAGAGAAAGAACCATTAATTAATATTTAATTTAATGTAGGTTGTCGGTTATTTGCGCTAACAGCACAACTTATGTGAAAGCTTTAGAAGTTTCGGAATGTAGGACGAATCTCTGGATGACATTTTATTGAACTGCAGAACTGCACATGGCTTACACTTCCAGTGAATGCATGAATAAGGGAATGAAGAATCGATTAATATTTTACGTAATTTGGGCTGTCTGTTTTTGTGACAATAGCACAACATACGTAGATAAATGTTTTCGAAGGTTCGCAATAGTTGTAAAAAGATTCTCTCGAGGGCATTTAATTGAACTGCAGGAAATAACTTATGCGTATTGGACCGTGCATCATCTTGATATTTGAATAATGGTTGACCAACTAGATGACACTTGCTTTATTATATATTGCTCAACATGTTTCAGACGTTAATACGTCCATCTTCA
>Ga0131853_10016424_pt1 | contig 13508 bp, 4 predicted proteins | sample TergutLab28metaG_FD_92764 | JGI IMG/M metagenome (GOLD analysis project Ga0131853, IMG submission 92764) | Labiotermes labralis P1 segment gut microbial communities from Petit-Saut dam, French Guiana - Lab288 P1 (version 2) (version 2) | ecosystem: Host-associated > Arthropoda: Insects >... | reverse complement strand
GTGTGTGTGTGTGTGGTGTGTATGTGTGTGGTGTGTGTGTGTGGTGTGTGTGTGTGTGTGGTGTGTGTGTGTGTGGTGTGTGGTGTGTGGTGTGTGGTGTGTGTGTGTGTGGTGTGTATGTGTGTGTGTGGGTGTGTGTATGTGTGTGTGTGTGTGTGTGTGTGTACTGACTCGTACTTCAGACAACCCAAAAACACCTTGTCTGGTTCGAACGTAGGGGGAGGCTACAGCATGCAGACAGCACAGAGTTTAGTTGCACTTCTGCAGATGAGGAAACGGCGAATGTAGCAGAATATATCGCTACTGGCATTGTTCCAGTAAGGGCAGGGGAGAACCGTTGACACTATTTCTGATGAACTATCAGTAGATAACAACAACGTTGATTCAATGCCTCAAAATGCTTCAGTACACAATAAATTTGACAATCAGAGACGAGGAATGATTACTCATCATTACGGCAAACAATCAGTGTTGACTGCAGCAATGGTACTGATGTAATTCTTACTGTAAGCAGGCCCTAAATAGCTTTGAGTCCTGCTTTTGACATTCGCTCTTCGCAGCACTGAGGGACTGGTACAGGAGCTATAGGAATAGCATAAGAAGATTCGCAAATACTCTCAAAGTCACATACATTTCCGTCTGTCCGCACAGTTTTAAGGTAAACAAGATAGGAAATTTTGATGTTTTGCTCACCGTGCATCTCAGTATAATCTTAGTAATTAACCTACTTAAAGCACAAATTCTTTTTTTATAATAAGTTTATTATTTGCATACACATGTTTCGAGCACTGTTGTGCTCATCATCAGGGGGTCAAAATTATATTATACAGCCTCTGGTATCGCCACACCTGTAAATGGCCGTCTCGTACGCAGGTTGAGATAGGACTCCTCTCTCAATCTGTGCACGAGATGGCGGGTTGAGAGAGGCGTAGTCCTCTCTCAACCTGCGCCCCGGACGGCCACCTACAGGTGTGATGATACCAGATGCTTTATAATATAATTTTGACCTCCTGATGATGAGCACATAGTGTTCGAAACATGTAGAGGCATAAAATAAACTTATTTTGAAACAAGAATTTGTGCATTAAGTTTGTTAATTACTAATAAGATGGGAAACATCCGCAGAGCAAAGCACATATTTCGTATTCACGAAAGTTCTGGCAACCAATGCAGACTGTTACAACTGACAGCAAAGGAAACCGAAGGTTTTCTGAAGTGTCTGCAATTATAGGAACCAAACAACGTTGTCAAAGCTAGTAGGCAAAAGTTACCATAAATGTACTTAAGTTTACGTTCAGAAGTTCCTTTTTGACTATTATTTTTCCTCCCTAGTTTTAAGCAACCCTCACTTCTGTCGAAAGAGAACCCCACACACCCTGCCATCGGCCGGCCCCCCAGTAAAATTTTCACGCATGTGTCCCGCGGAAATACAGTTGTTCAGTTCCGATGGACGGACGGACGGACAATCACGACGAAGCTAATTTTTTACTTTGTTTTAAAACTTTCTAAATTGTTTCAAAAATTTAAAAATCCCAATATATATATAGCAAAGCGGTATTATATTATGAGGAACAGTTGAGATGCACCTTGACCTGATGCGTAAATTTTGATAATCTATCAAAAAGCTTGCAGTACGGATCTGGTGCAATGGAATTTCACATATCAAGTGCAAACACAAGAAGGCTACACCTGCTCACTGTTTTATAATGCAGCGGTAATAGTGGGTTTTTTTTTACGTCACACATTTAAAAGAAAAACAACTGCGTGTCAACTTTTGGGGCTATTCTGTTAATTAAAAATCAGTAAGAAATATATACAAATAAAAGTAATTATAAACAGTCTGCATGCGTGTAATATCTCTCGTGACATGAAAATAGTTATTCTTTCTTGAATTAAATTCAATTTTCTTTTATTCTTTTTTTTCCTCTCTTGGCCTCTTAAAGACAAGAAGCCGGAAGAAGACTTGGAATATTTGGGGGGGGGGAGAGGAAATACGTGTAGCGAATATTAAAACACTTTTTTTTTGCGCTTTGCTTGGTTTCCGCCTCTAAATTAAAATTTATTCTTACGATGGCAAGAAAAGCAAATTCAACATTAATCTGCTGCCTCAATTTGCATTCAGTGTGAGTTTGTTCAAAATTCGTAAATTATAAACCATGTGTTTTGGATGCAAATCACACGCAAATTTATACAGAATTTACATTCGTGTTTGAGGTTCATAAAGAGACTTCTTTTGACTCCACCTGAACGTAGCCGTATTACAAGAAAGGATTTTGTGTTCCCGAATATTCCTCTATATAAAATGGAAAATAATCTCTCGTTTGTTCCCATTGTTAGTAAAATTTAATAGTCCGTCCGTTTCCTCTTTTGTTTCCCCCTTTAAAATTGTATATTCATGATATATTACAGCATCTTCCTAATGCGCATGCGCAACGCATTACTAATGAAACACTCCTATCGAAAAATTGTGAATTAACCGTTAATGATTTAGTATGTGGAATGATTGAGAAGGGATCTCTACCAAACTTCAATGGATTAATATGAGAGAGTGAATAATATTGGACAAATTGTGACGTTTTGCTGACCGTGCATCTAAGTATATTTATCTCAGTATTTAACCAACTTGATGCACAAAATTTGTTTCAAAATAAGTTTTATTTCATGCCTCTACATGTTTCGAGCACATGTGCTTATCATCAGGAGGTCAGAATTGCATTACACAGCCTCTGGTATCATCACACCTATAGGCTGTGTAATGCAATTCTGACCTCCTGATGATAAGCACATGTGCTCGAAACATGTAGAGGCATGAAATAAAACTTATTTTGAAACAAATTTTGTGCAACAAGTTGGTTAAATACTGAGATAAATATTAGGCAATTTAAGTAATCTTAAGCAGTTTTAAAGTAAGCGTAAAGCCATGTCATAAACATGTGTTCCTGCTCTTGTATCTGACTGACCATTAGTTTAGGCTAAAACTTTTTCCAGCATTCGACTAAACAGGAAAGTCTATTAGCCCTGTCTGCCTCCAACTTGAAATGCTCATCTGAGCACGGTGTAGTGTTCTCTTTGTAGGCACAGTGTGCTCAGATGTTCAATTAAACCACAGAACAACACGTTTCATCATTAACAACACTTAATTATAGCCTGACTTTGAAGTTATTGCAAAATTGGTACTAAATTCTTTCATCCTTGATGCACCTTTATCCTAGAAATTCCAAATTATCCTAACTCAGTGAACTTTCCTTATTTGACTCGTCTTTTAAAGGATTTATTTCTTACTTCGCTTTAATATTATATCCTTGAAGTTTGGCAGACATCCCAGAATTTTCCCCGCTTGTTATGTGCTTGTGTATGTGTGTATGTGTACATACACGCATACATGAACGTAAAGGGGGATGGTATCCTTATCAGGGGGACTAGACGTGAATCGGGAGTTAGCTGTTGTGACAATGGTCCATCATAAAGTGTGTTCACCCTCTCAAAGTTCTTCTTAGTGTAGTAATTCGTCTCGTGGGGTGCTCGGGAATTTATGGAATAATTCTTGGTGAAGGGGAGGTGGAAGATTCAATAAATGAAGAAAATATATAGGCTAAACTAGGAAGTGAATTATGGGATATGACGGAAACTAAACAACACGGACGGAGATATGTGAAGGAAAGTGATGGAGAAAAGCCAACGAAATGTGAAGCAAGGGAAAAAGGAAAAGTTTTGGCAGGAAGCGGGGAAGCGGAAGAGACGATATTAATTTTACAACTTGTTCCTTTCTTCGTGCGCCTTCTTGACGATGGCAAGTTTGGAATGTGGATCCGAAACGGGAAGTCCGCTGTACGGGGGGTCCCGGGTGCCGTGCAGCATCAGCGTCCATTCCTTTATGAATCCCGTCTGCGGAGTTTGGGAATTGAAGCTTATCTGTAATGTGATACAAAATGCTACATTGCGCCGTAATTGATACGCTCTGTACTTTCACAACAGGCTGATCCACAATACGCAACATGCAACTGGCACTCTTCGGCTGCCCTGACTGAGGATTTTCTACCCTGACTGAAGTTTTTATACCCTGACTGAGGTTTTTCTACCCTGACAAGTTTTACTACCCTGACTGAAGTTTCTCAACCCTGACTGAGGTTTCTCTACGCTGACACGTTTTTGTACCCTGACTGAGGTTTTTCTACACTGACTGAGGTTTTTCTACACTGACTGAGATTTTTCTACCCTGACTGAGGTTTTTCTACCCTGACTGAGGTTTTCCTACTCTTACTGGGGTTTTCCTACCTGACTGAGTTTTTTCTACTCTTATTGAAGTTTTCCTACTCTGACTGAGGTGTTTCTACTCTGACTGAGGTTTTCCTACCCTGACTAACGTTTTTCTACCCTGACTGAGGTTTTTCTACCCTGACTGAGATTTTCCTACCGTGACTGAGGGGTTTCTACTCTTACTGAGGTTTTTCTAATCTGACTGAAGTTTACCTACCATAACTAAGTTTTTCCCACCCTGACTGAGCGTTTTCTACCCTGACTGAGATTTTTCTAACCTGACTAAGTTTCTACCGTGCTTTTTACTCAGTTGTAAGGCAAATGCCAGGCTATAACTCGCAAAGACGGTGCACGGCCATCACTTTCCAGAAATTAATTGTGTTGTTCTGTGTATTGTTTTGTGTAAATATGTACTGTATTGCCGCCACCGCGTGGCAACTGAATTGCAGTTAACAAATATATCTCTATCAACAAAGTGGTAAGTCTATAATTTAGTATATTCGATATAATATCTATGCGTCCATTTTATAACGGACGTAACTGAATGCTGGATATAAAGACAGTTTGTCTAGAGCCTGTACGTCCGTTGCTATGCACAGTGCTCCTGCAAGCCCCTTACGGCATGTGCTGCGGCCACCGGTGGCCAAGGGAAGCTAACATATTTAATTTACTTTCCACGGTTTCCGGTATAAACAGCATCAGCAAACCCTAACGATAGATTTTTGGCAAATAAACAATTTTAAGAAGGTATTAATGAAAATAAAGAAGACTGCCACCAATGTCAAAAACAATACAGTTATACAGCTACATGTTTCAGCGGAACTAGGCTATATTCAGGGATTCTCTGCACCAACAGTCGAAAACTCACTAAAATATAATACAATATAATATAATACGATGTGATATGATATGATATGATGTGATGTGATATGATATATGATATGATATGATATAATACAATATAATGTATGACAATATGGACAATAAACACAGTGACACCCGCAGCTAAATTTAAAAATTCACGATATCATAAAATGAGATTAAAATTCTACAAAGTGCAGAAATAATTAAAATATATATTAATGCTATCTTGCTTGATGTTTAGCGAGTTTTAAATATTGGTGTATTAACTTCGTACAAATGGCGGAATTACGCCGAAACATTTTGGACAAGTGGGAAAAAATGTTTTGTTGCGTATAATCGAATCGCACAGACTGGTTTTATAAATGAACAATTTATTCACAATGCTGGGAATATTTCCTGGGGGTAAAGGCAGCCGGTGCGTAGGGATGAGAACCTGACCACCTTCATGTGCCGATTTTATTGAAGTCTAGGAGTCTCAACCTCCTGGAGCCTTCAGGGCCTGTCCAGGCCGGTCATGGGGACCGGTTTACCTTTTTTTGCATTTCTGAGTTGCAGTTCTTGTACTTCGATCTGCAACTGAAGTTAGCTCCGACCCAGTGGGGAAAAGACACAGTGACAGTTTTCGTTAGCCGAAACACAGTTTTGTAGAGGCGAGAAAAAAATTTGGCCCACGGTTCTGAAACCGAATTTAGGACCTTCTAAAACTGAAGTCCATGTACAGTTTTATAGAAAATAAGGTGGAGACTTGTACTGAAAAGGAATCGGTAGTTACATCGTTGGCGGCGAAACTGTACTTGGTCTGTACTGACCTCTAATGACCACGTTCCCTGTGGGTATTCCCCCCACGTATGTGTGGTCATGAAGGGCCATTTGGTGAATCCGTCACGATGATCATCATCATTAACTCTCCTGCTCAGGATCATCGACCTGAAAGACAAAATGCGACAGTTAATTCTCTGAGATAGTTCCCTCTAATAGCAGAAGGATGAGTCATACACAGAATCAACACTGTCATATGGCTAACTGCTGTTTGCATGTCGTCTTGCGACAACTTTATTACTTACACTGTAAATAAACATGGGAATAAACATTAATCCTTTAAACGCCAAATTAAATACAATGTGCCATTGTCTGGCATTATTAAGAGCTCACCATATTCTACATTTTAGCAGGATAAGGGTTATAGTTCGTAGTCAACTGCAGAGAAAAGCTAGAAAATAAGTTGATCTGGTTTACAGACAAGGCCCAAGGGTGGACTCTTGTGAACAAGGTCACGAAACGTCGGGCTCAATACAAGAAATATATTAAAAATCAGGAATAATTTAATTTTGAGTAGAAATATTTATCACTAAATATATGAAAATAATACTGCAATTGTAATTCTGGTGAATTATAGATTTTATAAGTATTTTGTGTTGCAGCCTACAGAGGCTTAGAAGAAGAGAAGAAGAAGAAGAAGAGGGGGAGGAGAAGGAGAAGAAGGAAAAGAAGAAGGAAAAGGAGGAGGAGGAGGAGAAGAGGAGGAGGAGGAAAGAGAAGGGGAGGAGCAGGAGAAGGAGGGGGAGAATGAGGAGAAGGAGCAGGAGAAGGGGTGCAGAAGGAGGAGGAGAAGAAGATGAAGAAGGAGGAGGAGGAGAAGAGGATGCAGAAGGAGGAGGAGAAGAAGAAGATGAAGGAGGAGGAGGAGGTGGAGGATAAGAAGAATTAGAAGAAAAAGAAGACGAAGAAAAGAAGAGGAAGGAGGAGGAGAAGGAGAAGAAGAAGGAGGAGGAGGAGGAGGAGGAGAAGTAGTAGTAGTAGTAGTAGTATTAGATGAAAAAGAACGAATAAAATAAAAAAAATTAAATATATCTTAAAGGCTTCTGTGTTTGGATGTGACGCGAAGCAGTCAAATTCGAACTTACTCAAATAAAACCAACAAAAGCATATGTATAGTCTGTTTTTATGACACATTATTAATTAGAAATACGTTTCGATCGCTTTTGCTATCATCGTCTGGGCAGCATTACAAGAATACTGAAAATACAACAAACTGCAAATTTTACAAGTCGAACCACCCAGAGTTATAATGAATGCCTCAGATTCTCAATACGATCACAAAAGTCAACCTATGCACTATTATAATCAGAAAAAAAATTTGTTGTTAAAAACAAAACCGGGTGTATTGTGGTATGTAGTTAATAAACACCCTGTAATAAATATGACAACAACTAATCTCAGTACTCTAGTAATGACAGTAAAGCGATCGATACATGTTGATAATTAATAATATGGTTCTATTAAATAATTTTCAATATTACTTTAATGTTCGTGGGCCCGGTAGCTCAGTCGGTATAGCGACTGAGCTACTGGCTGGACGGTCCGGGATCGAATCTCGGTGGGGACGAGATTTTCCGCCCGTCCAGACCGGCTCTGGGGCCCACCCAGCCTCCTGTACAATGGGTACCGGGTCTTTCCCGTGGGTAAAGTGCGGCCGGGGCGTGCTGCTGACCACTCACCCCCTTCTAGTGCCGCGGTAATGTAAGAGTAGAGCTATACCTCTACCCACCCTCTGGGCCACACCAGGCCTGTAACGGGATCACTTTACCTTTACTTTTACTTTAATGTTCGGATATGGAATATAGTTAAGTTCTGTCAAATTCGGTTCACCTTTTCCTACACTCTGTACTTTCCTTTCACGGAGGCTTATTGTTCTAAAACTGAAGATAGATGCAGCATATGTGCAATAATGACGTCAACAAACGCACACAAGTACAATAAAATTGGTTTCATTCTTTAAAATAAACTGCTACAACTCCCGATCAATCACGTAACCATCACCATGTATACCAAATACAAAGGTCTTATACAATAAAACCACAAAACGAAATGAAAGAGACATAAAAATATCAGAATCACTGCAAAAATTTGAACAACAATTACATGAATCACCATTTTTGGAAGTACATGCACAAATATTAGTTACTGCCATAAGAATGTATTTTTAAAATATTAGCTGATATGACTGTACTCATACCTTCGCACTGGTTCTGATATTTTTGCATTCTTATAATTCCTCTTCATACTTTTAACGTATACAGCCTCTGTATTTTATATCTCTGAAGATGGCCACTTGTTTGGCCGAAACATGTAGCAGTTCATTTAGAGTATAAAATTACCTTATTACACACGTGTGCATTTAATGGTGCTATTATATATATATGTATATACACACACACACACACAGGTGCCAAAAAATATACAACCTCAGTATTTTATATCTCTGAAGATGACCACTAGTTTGGCCGAAACATGTAGCAGTTCATTTAGCTTATAAAATTACCTTATTACACACGTGTGCATTTAATGGTGCTATTATATATATATATATACAGACAGGTGCCAAAAAATATAAAACCTCTGTATTTTATATCTCTGACGATGACCACTTATTTGGCCGAAACATGTAGCAGTTCATTTAGCGTATAAAATAACCTTATTACACACGTGTGCATTTAATGGTGCTAATATATATATATATATATATATATATATATATATATATTCGGGTGCCCAAAAAAATGTATACACATTTTAAGAGAGGTTTTCTATGAATAACTTTTCGACGTCGAATTGAATGACGGTAGCAATGTGCAGTAGGCGCCCAACCGCCCTTCCACCGAGACGTGAGAGTTTACCTCGATGAGAATTTGCCAGGACAATGGATACAACGAAGAGGTGCGGTTGAGTTTCCCCCCAGGTTCTCCTGACTTAATACCCCTTGACTTCTACCTATTGGGTACCTTAAAGGATGTGGTTTACCGTAAAAAAACTGGCTACATTGGCGGTACTTCGGGAAGAAACTGAAACCACATTCGCAGCGATGCACGTGGATACTTTGGTCAACGTTGCTCATGCAGTAGTTCGCCATAATCGGAAGTGTCTAGACGCTGACGGTAACCACTTTGAACACCTCTTGTAATTGCAGAAGCCAAACGTGACTTGTATTCATCTTTTGTTATCGGTATAAATTGAGTATTAGAATTTTAGTACAGTTTTTCCTTCCTTAATAAGCGTATATTTGTTTTGGCACCCAGTATATATATATATATATATATATATATATATATATATATATATATGCGATTAATATACGAATTAAGGATCAAAGTTTGCAGCTTAAGCTGTTTGTTGTACCCAAACCCTCTTTCCATGAAACAGTGATCCTTGCAATGACGGCTGTCAGAACGTCAAATCACGAACTAACCCACTACACGCTCTGGCCAACAAAACAACACAACACAACACACAACCCGACACCCACTCCGACTCAGTACACGCCAGACCATCACAACAGTAACAACAACATATATTGCTGTATGTTTTGATATATGTTTGTATCCTCATCGCTGCTCCGTGCATTTCGTAGAATTACTTTAATTATCAACCAACTAATGCACTTATATAAAATAACACATTAAAACACTTAAAATCGCTCTGATATGTTTCGATCCTAAGATCATCCTCAGGGAGCTACGTTGTTACTTGCTAAAGTCATTTTAAAAACATTCACAAATTAATTCCGTTATATTAACAGGGTGTTGTGGCAGCACATCGTGTTGTGTAAGAGTACGTTGTTGGGAATGTGTCTGGCTATAGCCAGATGCATTCCCTGAATAGAATTAGATATTTTCGCATTTCCAATAATTTTTTTAAACTCCGGAACAGTCGTTGGATTATATTATCTCTCCATGTTATAACTGTGTTCAAAAGAGCCGTGGCACTACGTCATATGAATTCCGAATCATTCATAGTGAATCGGACCTTACAGTGAACAGCAATGCTTATACAAAACGCTGAAAAATCTGTTTCAAATCTCTGTGAGACTATGTTATGGTGGACAAACTGATTTCGAAACAACTAACATTCAAATTGAAAACAACGAGGATAAATTTCATCCCTCCCTTCTCTCCAGTCTTCAATAATATCCCAATTTCTGAGCGCCGTTTCAGGACATTCTGAAATTCATTTTACCAGCAGCAAAGTGATTACGATTGAGGGTATGGACACACAAAACCTGCTTAACATTTCTCAATGCAAAGTGCTTTAAATCCAAGGAGAAAGCTGGGAGAATGATGACAGAGTATGATGCTGCTGCTTCTGCGCAAACCGCTTAGGGATTCCGTCACGTTATGCGCATTCGTGAAATCTCGGGAACCGACTAAAACCGTGAAGTGTCTCCGGGGGGAAGGGGGGAGGGGAACGATTTGTTTGCGAGAAGGAGCTCGTATAACCGACAATTGGATTGTATACTATATAAACTGAAATCTATTGCTTCTGCACACAGGGATTGCAGGAAAACATACGGTGGTGTTGGTGTTTTGTTAAGATAATGCAATTTGACATAATAATTAATAAAACTAGAAGACATGAGGGAGGGGGTGGGGTACGTCACAACACAACTGTCTTGTATCCTACTTTATTATGACGACAATTTTCGACCATTGTGGACCTTCCTCACGTCACAAAAATGTATATAGAGGAAAACTATACAGAGTATGATCATACAGGGTGAGCATAAATTATTTCCCTGATAAGAAACATTTATTACAAGAAAAATACGTGGAATACAAACATATTTTTTACCGTTACTTAAGTTAGTTTCTAAAATTTTATGTCATGTGTTTATTGTAACATTTGTAACATTTGGTTTTTGGATGCAACATCTCCAAACAGATGGATTGGGAGAGATGGTCCGACACCCTGGCCACCACGATTGCTGGATATCATCCCCTTGACTTCTTTTATGGGGGTATGTTAAGGACAAAATGTTTTCGACACCAGTTCCAGATATTACAAATTTGAAGGCAAGAATAACAGCCGCTTTTGCTACAATAACTTAACAGATTTGGAGAACACGTGGAGAGAAATTGATTATCGATTAGAAGTTCTCCGTGCAGCAAAGGGAGCACATGTTGAAGTGTACTGATGTGTTGTAAAAAAACTTCTTGAGTTACATTTTGAAAAAAAAGTTTGTATTACACGTACAGTAGTTTTCTTGTAATAAATATTTGTAATCAGGGAAAGACTTTATGCTAATCCTGTTGTATAGGTTCTTATTCTAAACTTTCAACGAGATCTCGTTGTCGGTTGGATTATACATGTTGAGCTAAAAGTACCTCTTCTAAGTAGAGCACAATATAGGATACAAGACAGTTGTGTTTTGACGTACCCCACCCCCTCCCTGATTGCTTATAACACAACGGCGATATTGCACCTAAAGATTAGAAGACAGAGACTCAGACTCAAATGTCACATCAAATGAAGTGTGTAATTCAGAATAAATCGAAAGACCGCGCGATTGTGTGACTAACCTGGTGCCCATGGGTGAAGTCAAGAAGAGTTCGACGTCACCTCGTCGAGTTGCGTTCAGAGTTATGACCGCCTGGACATGCTCCAGGTAGCTGACTTGTGTATCCGTTCCTTGACAGGCGTTGGTGTTGATCTTCAGGAGCACCGAGCGGCTGGACGGGATCTCCCTGTGGACACAGACAATTCATAAGGCGTAACTATATGTGCAAACTGCGAACTTCTGCGGCAAACGTAATTTGGTCACCTGCCGTTTCTGTTGAAGTCTGATGCAGTCACTATTTGTCAAGCTAGACCACGCACACACACATTCATACACACACACACCCACACACACACACACACACACACTTACACACACCCACACACATACTCACACACACCACACACACACATACACACACACCCAAACACATACTCACTTACATACACACACACACACACACTTACACACACCACACACACACACACACCACACACACCCACACACATACTCACACACACACACACACACACTCTCACACACACACACACACCACACACAAACACACACACACGCATGCGCTGAACCATCCCAATACATCGAAAAACTTATGTTTGTTGTCTTATTAGAAATAACCACAATTTACACTGCAGATACTGTAGATATCCGTTGTCTTAAGGAGCCACGGAACAGTAATAAATACGAACTACTGACACCACCCAGTACTCGGCGTATATGGAAAGTGACCGCTAAACTGTTCGTTAGGCAGCTGCAGGAAACGTACATTACGATAGTACACTATTGCACACATTTTGAAATATAGAAACTGTATGTATGTACTGCACGGTCCATATTCTTGTACTTAACTTGGCCGCTCTCTAGAAGTTCGTGTCAATCCTGAAGGTCCAACGGCTGACCAATTCGAGTAACAAATTTATGAAGTGGAACCGCCTTTACACAACATACAAATAACAGGTGCAAATTTAAAACCGGTTAATTAGGCGACATGTTTCGGCCTCGTTCGGCCATCATCAGGCTTACAGAAAGATGGTGTTAATTACGGTAGATTCGTTAATTAACACCATCTTTTTGTAAGCTTGATGATGGACGAACAAGGCCGAAACATGTCGCTTAATTAACCAGCTGTAGATTTGCAACTGTTATTTGTATGTTGTGTAAAGACATTTCCACTTCATAAATTTGTGCCGTGTACACAGCGGAATGGAAACAGTCCAATTCAATTCGGGTGAGCTTTACCGCCATTTCCTCGATCCTATGGCATTTGGAACCGATCTGACGGCACAGTTCTCGCACCAGCACACCTACACGCAACATCCTGCTGCTGCTGAACGTCTGTCCGTTGTTACACAAACGAAAGACATTTCATTTCCTACCATGTAAACCTTTCTAACTTCAACGTGCCTTGTCAGAAGGACGAACGGATACAGTTCAGTAAATTTTGGAGCCGTAAGTTATCTGTTAGGTACCTCGTAATTAATATTGTGCCTCACTAGCCTCCACTCTCTTGTCTTCTCTTCAGTTCTCTTCTCTCCCCTTCTCCTCTCCTCTCTTTACCACAGTTCTCTTCTCTTCTCTTCCCTTCTCCTCTCCTCTCTTTTCTTCAGTTCTCTTCTCCTCTCCTCTCCTCTCTTCTTTTCTCCTCTCTTCTCTTCTCTATTCCTCTCTTTCCAACCCCTTTCTTCTCCTCTCCACTCTTCTCCTCTCTTCCCTTCCCTTCTCTCCTCCTCTCTTCTCCACTCCTCTCTTCTCATCTCCTCTCCTCTATTCCCCACTCTTCCGTTCTCTCCCGTTCCCTTCTCTTCTCTTCTCTTCTCTCGTTTTCTCTCCTCCTCGTGCCTACTCTTCTCTTCTCCCTTCTTCCCTACTCTTTTCTTCTCTTCTCTTCTGTCCTCTCCTCTCCTCTTCACTCCTCTTCTCTTCTCTTCTTTTCTCTTCTCTTCTCTTCTCTTCTGTCCTCTCCTCTCCTCTTCACTCCACTTCTCTTCTCTTCTTTTCTCTTCTCTTCTCTTCTGTCCTCTCCTCTCCTCTTCACTCC
>Ga0131853_10016423_pt1 | contig 13509 bp, 6 predicted proteins | sample TergutLab28metaG_FD_92764 | JGI IMG/M metagenome (GOLD analysis project Ga0131853, IMG submission 92764) | Labiotermes labralis P1 segment gut microbial communities from Petit-Saut dam, French Guiana - Lab288 P1 (version 2) (version 2) | ecosystem: Host-associated > Arthropoda: Insects >... | reverse complement strand
GTCAAACCATTTAAAACCACATTATTGGATTAAAACGGATTTAAAATATCTCCTACATGTTTCAATCCCTCTATGGGATCATCCTCAGGGAGCATAAAATAATGTAGGACTAAAGTTACTAAGCTCGACTGTATACGAGGTTATCTGGTGGCATGCTGTTTTGTTTATGTTATGTCCGTCTGGTTCGGCCTGTGTTCCTCCCCCGCTGTGAGTGCTGTGGACAGTCGATCTTAGTAACTTTAGTCCTACATTATTTTATGCTCCCTGAGGATGATCCCATAGAGGGATTGAAACATATAGGAGATATTTTAAATCCGTTTTAATCCAATAATGTGGTTTTAAATGGTTTGACAAGTATGTGCAATTAGTTGGTTTTAATAAATATTGTTGTGACTGTGTCTTTATATCTGAACAGACTGTAGACAGTAAAGGGCCTCTGAAGCTGCAGGTTTTGTAAGGAGTTCATTCAGAATTGGAATTAGTATCATGTTTGTGTGAATAATGTATATTTATTGACACATAAGGTGCTTGCATTGCAAGGTGGATTGTCACTCCAAGACAAAAGGTAAATTTATCCCATGATGGCATATTTAATGAGTACGGGTATAGCTGCACTCATTCGTAACCTTGATACTAGATGGAAATGAATGGACAACTTCACACCCCGTCCACTTTACCCCCAGGGAAAGTGGTCAGAGCTACGCAGCTGGTCTGGATTTGGAGAAGAGAAATGCCTGTTACCCCTGCCAGGAATCAAACCTCAGGTTCTCCAGCCCATAGCCTAGTCACTGTGTTGACTGAGCTACTATCTGCGATGTATGTCATATTAAATTCAGCAGCACTCTTCAGAACAGCTTAGTTCAATAAGTGCATCACATGCAGAAAGTTTCATCTTGGGTCACATAATTTACACAGTCCTGCGTGATCTGCTTTCACTGTGAGAGCTGATTGTGTGGTGGTAATGTTATTGAATACTGTCTTTCAGGAAATTAAACTGCACCGTCCCTATACCAACTACATTAAGATTTGTAGCAACCAAGACTACTACTGTGTTTGACTCAAAACTTTTCCTTTGCTAACCAATAAAATGATTTTCAGATTGCCAGAATTCCTTTGGTATAACATTAAGTGTAGTTATTTTTATTGCCTGGACTTAGTTTAATTAAAAGCTTAAAATAACCTGTTAAATGAAAGAGGTGACATTGCAGTCGATCTCATCATTTGCTGCATCACTTCGCGTGACTCATGCAGTCAAACACCCTGACTTCACATGGTATAAATAGCCACCAGCACAGAGAAGTGACCACTGACCACCTTCAGATAGTTCCACATGCCTGATCCATTTACTTTAAATATTAAATGTTTACATAATGAACAATTACATGTTTTATGTTGACAGTAATTACATTGCTGTTATTAGTGTTTGTAACATTGTAGGCACATTCAGTCCTCTAAGTTAGTGTAAATGAAGTATATGACGCTGCTGATTCATAATATTTAACCTTTATAAAGTACAGTAGCATATGCAGTGAGTGTCTGATTGACCAGCATCCATTTTTGTAGTAGTACTTCCCGGAAACCTGTAGAAAAGTGTGGATTGTTAAAACTCATGCTTCTTGTTACTCAATATAGCAATGGATTCAGAGCGTAAGATAAAGTTTAACGAACATTTTTGTATACTGTATGCTTTGTACTGTATACTGTATGCTGCATATACTGTGGAGAATAAAATTTAAAATAGGCAAAACAAATGCTTGAAATGGAAAATCTTAAGCATCACATTTCATCAGTTTATATTATTGGCTGTTCAGTAAACAGTGCAGGGTAACTAAACTGTGGAACAGTTCTGTGTCCCGGTAGGCCTTGCAGAAATTAGAGGACACGTCAGTGAAGTAGGATCCTATATACAGAGTGATTCAGATGAAGCCGGTCCACATCCTTCCAAAGATTCATTTTAATGATATCCTCCCATCTGTGTGTAGATCTTCCAAGTAGTCTCTTAACCTCAGGTTTTGATAGCAAGCATTGTTTTATTTTTCTTGACCGTATGAACTACATGCCACTCTCCACTCCACCCAACCCGCCCTCCCTCTCTCTCTCGCACTTATCAACACTTGTTTTTCTCAAAAGCTCCATTTGCCATTGTTTTTTGAACAATATTTTTTTTTTTTTTTGCATCCAGCCCAAAAACAACCCCCCCCCCCCCCCCGATATTCTCTCGGATTTTATTGTCCAAATAATATTGGTGAATTTGTCTGCCACTGGCATTTCATTTAAAAACAAGGAAGTATATATCTGCTTTTGAATCACAGAGAGCCGTAATGCAGTGAACTGTGTAACAGGTGTAATATGTATGTTACACCCAGCAGTTGCTGCAGTTGGCACTCACCCCACTGAGCTGTGGGATGTTCTAAACATAACCGTTAAGCTATTTCTGTGATGGGCTCCCGGGAGCGGTGCATGACAAATGCTTGGTGCCTCAGGAATGTTCTGCTTGTCATCTGTTGCCAGCACCTGTGTGGGTGGCAAGAGCTCACATGATAGCAGTGTGGTTTTCACTCTTGCCAGATCTTTGAATGTGTCATCTTCTGTGACTAAACACACAAAAATGAGGCATTTTAGGTACAGTATTTTTTTTTTTTAATGAAAATCTGTCCAGTACATTATTCTCATGGGGTTAAAATCCAACATCAGTATATATCAGCTGGAAACACTAAATGGGTATGCACTAAATGTATGCTGTTTAAGTGGCTGTAGTGCGCACTGTTCGTTTTTTAGTCCAGTACAAAGAGTAACAATGCATGGAGCTTTATTTCTAGGGCCCTGTAGACTGTGGCATGGGGCAACTTTACCATTTATTTTTTCATTACATAATCATAAGCACATAATGGAAGGTCTCTTTTTGTATGCATGTTGTATGATATGAACTATTAAATCATTTCATAGACCAACTTCTGTTCATGCATTTGGAAGTTCCAAGATGGACCGACCCCAGCCACTCTGCTATTTCACCGCCCTCTTTTAAACTGTTATTATCTCTGTTAATCTCTGTCTTACCCCCAGGCTTCTTATTTCATCCTTTAGACCAATTGTGCTGCCACTTAAAGAAGATTTCTGGGCCACTGTAATAATACTGCTCATACAGTCAGGTTCAGCAACATTGTCTGTATGCTTGTTTAATTTTAACAGTTGGTACTTGGAGTGTTCCTGACAGGGACAAGTGGGGGGGGGGGGGGGGTGGGGGGGGGTGTTGGGCGGGGGGTGTCGTGGAGGGGGAAGGGGGGGGGGGGGGGGGTTGTGAGTGCAGTATTGGCCGTAGGGTTCCATAAGATGCAGAGAATTTCTTGGGTAGCTGAAGAACTGTTAGCTTCTTAAGAAGGGCTTGTTCCATGGCGTTCTTTATTGGTTATTTATTTATGTGCTTGGTTGGTTGGTTGGTAGTGAGTTAATGATTTTTACAGCTAAGTTAGGGTCACAAGATGCCTGATGCTGCACGATATTCAGGATTTCCCCTTTTTCTGTTGTCTTTTACCACTGTTCCAGGAAGTCTGTGACAGTGCTAAATTGTTCCGTGTTTGAATAGTCCTGACACACTGACCTGAAAATAGAAGTAAATTACTGAAGCTTGGCTGTATATGCGATCTGTGTGTGTAAAATCCTTTTGATTTCATAATCCAAAGTGTACCTGACCACTTACTATGAAAACTCAATGCTGAAAAGTTTCACTGAATTATTTCCTGTGACCAATGTACAGTTCACATTCTGGAACATATTCCACATTTCTTGAGGTTGCATTTTGTTTTTTATTGCTGCTTAGTGAAGCAAAATGAGGGTGATCCTCTTGTGAAAACTTGTTAAATTATGCTGTAAGTTGTAACTGTGCTCTCCAAAACAGGTTGTTGCACACACATGCAGAATTCTAAGAGAGTACGTTCTTAAAATTAATTATTTTTTTTTACCTTCGTTCCTAATGCCTTTTAAAATGTCAGGTGTTTTCTTGGTTTTAGGCATTTTATATTATATTAAAAACAAACTAGTTGTAACACATTTCGTGCTGTGTACAAACCTACATGATGCATGGGAATGTCAAATATCAGTACTTCTTTGATGCAATGCATTATTGCCACTCTTTCCTTTGTATATGTCATAATTAGTCTTATAATGACTTCTAATTTAAACCAAAACTTGCAGCTAAATTATACTTAATAGAAGGAGTTGTTTTAGATGGATGTGCCATTTCGTCTTTGGTGGGTGTTTTATTTCGTAAACGTCTAACAAATTGCCAGTTTGTTTTTTATTTATCTTGCACCTCTTTAAAATGGTTTGTTCGATACTCTGAAGTAGACAATTTGGCAACCTTCATGTGGCACTGTCTTGAATGTACCAAAGACTGTGACCATGCTTGACCTGAAAAAAAAATTATAAGATTGAATATGATGAACTGGTTAAGGTGGTGGTATTGTGCGTGGACAGGGATCAAAACTGGTGGAAGCAACAAGGAAGGAAACAGTGTTAATTAAAGAGGTCTGAAGTCAGTTATTTAATAGGGACTTAAAACGTTGCCAAGATTATACAGCATCATTGACAGTTGGGTGAACAAATGAATGTGGAGATTTGGTGAACTGTCACTGACAGTGGAGGACTGAAGTATTCGTAGAAAAATATGTTCAAGTACGACAAATCTGACATGGATTGGACAGGGATCGAACCCAGGGTTCCACATTGACAGACTGGCAACCAGTTACCTGAGCCATGGCACAACCAAGCGGTGCATATTATGTGGCCAGTACAGTGTGGACAGAGTCACAATGAATCTTTCAGTTAGTGAACCAGCTGGCTTATTTGTGATCAGGTTATATTTGATTTGCATTTAGAGATGTATCCTTGACATGTAAGGGGCTCTGGTTCATGCAGTGCTGTACCTTGTGGTGGCATGCTGAATTGTTGGTTCATTGCCATGGTGGATGGTGATGGTTTGGAATCTGACCTGTCAGAAACATTGTAACGACAGTTTTCAGCCATATATTTGTTAGGACTGGGACCCAGACATTAGACAGAGTCTGTTGGGACAAAGTTTTTGTGAAATTTACTATGTGTTTTTATACAGTGATTTGATATTGGGGGGGGGGGGGCATGTATTTCATCTGCTAGCTCATTAGGAGGTGTAAATTTAGTTTCTGTGTTCGTGATTTACACCAAATGCTGTTATGAAAATTGTTTTGGGGTCTTTGCTCTTCCGTTCTAAGACATTGGTAACAAACTGCCAGTTTTCAATGTAGCATTACCCTAAAATCTCATGAATTCTGTTGTGATTGATGTTGGTCTTTTGGAACACTCAGCTTGAAACTTTATCAAAATTATTATATTTATGAAACTGTGGTTTATTGTACAGAACACATGTATTATGTGCTATATATACTGTGAATTTCATTAACCTCTGGGCCCTAGCTAATATTTGTCACTCTGCCAAATGGAGAATAACAAAATCAGCACAAAAATATTTAAGTTTTGTTTCACACAGACACTCCATTTATATCACGGTATGCTGTATAGTGACATCATGCAGTCTTGTAGTTGGTTACCAGGGTTTCAAAGAATCCCACTGCTTCCTTCTTCACAATATAATTGTATTCTGAAGGTGGTCTGTGGTATCACAATTCAAATCGCTACTGCCATGAAGATCTCAAGGGTCTCTATATGTCAGCAATAGAATTTGTGATTCTGTGTGGCATCTTACCTTTACTGTCTGTAAGCTTATTTGATGAAATGTCCTGTGTAGATAAGCAGTAATTCTTAGATTGGAATACAGCTTATTTGCATTCAATAGTTTCTTTTGACTAAGGCATAGGATGTAGAATGTGTCATAGAACAAGTGCAGAACTTATTTCACATACGAACCACAGTAAGTGCTTGACACCACGGTAAATATAAATATAATTGTACAGGATGTTCACAGACACTTGTTCTTTTAAACAGAAGTTTTGTGTCTGCTGTTAACAGAAATAAAACCTCAGACCACTATTGATTACAGAGTAACAAGTACTGCGTTTGGCATTTCTTTGTGATGCAAATGAATGTGGTTAGTAAAATGGTAATGATACACACTTGTAATCGGGAGGTATCTGCTTTCAATCTGTGTCCATCCACGAAATCTTCTGTCATTTTCAGGGTTTCCTTCAGTCCCTCCACACACTTGCTTGTATTGTACTTCAGTTAGGACATGACTGCCTCCTTGTGCTCATATAGCACTTCAATTGGCACACAAATACTTCCTTCAAGACCTTCATGATTTATTTCAGTTCCTCATTCATAAATGAATAAGTCAAGTATCCTGCCTATGGTATGATATAGTGATAGCTTTGTAAGACAAACTGCAGGAAAATAGCCACAGGTGCTGTAGTATGGTGTGCGGTCAAACAGCAGTGTCGCCAGTCAGTAGTAATAACAGTTAGCCTTTAAATGACAACATAGTTGATCTTACAGAAGTAGTTTGCTCTGTTCAGTTACACTGGCAGTTTTCAGACACCTTGAATGAGTGGTATGGATTTTACGAATTGTTTAGTACGTATACAGTTGGTCTCATTTAATTCCTTTTTTATGTCTTCCCATTATTAACAAAATATATTTATTTTTATGAAAGGATTTGATAAATTTGTCATTCTTCTTTGTACATTCCTGCCTATTACTGTTTCTCAGTATTGTATCTAGAAGCTTTCTGGTTGGCTGAATTCAGTAAAAATCTACTTGGGCTCGCAGCCATGCCAACTTCACAGAGACACACTGAGAAGGAGATGGAGTCAGTTTCTGTAATGCTACTTAATGTAAAACACCTGGTGCAGCTGTTAGTCTGAGAAGATATTGACACTGATTTTTTATTTCTGTCTCTTGCCACTCTCCACTTGCCTTAAACCAGTAGTTATATATGCATTTTGGGATCAATAAATTGTTGCAATTAATATTTTCCCCATAAAGAGTCATGTGTTGTTAGTTCAGTAATTTATTTAAATTTATATTACATCTTCAAGTTAAAAAAATGTGTTTAGAATCTTGAAACTCTGCAGACTGGACAGAAATGTTCTGTATCATATTGCTGTCTGCTGTATTGTTCAGTATCATATTGCTGTCTGCTGTATCGTTCTGTATCATATTGCTGTCTGCTGTATTGTTCAGTATCATATTGCTGTCTGCTGTATCGTTCTGTATCATATTGCTGTCTGCTGTATCGTTCTGTATCATATTGCTGTCTGCTGTATCGTTCTGTATCATATTGCTCTCTGCTGTATCGTTCAGTATCATATTGCTGTCTGCTGTATCGTTCTGTATCATATTGCTGTCTGCTGTATCGTTCAGTATCATATTGCTGTCTGCTGTATCGTTCTGTATCATATTGCTGTCTGCTGTATCGTTCTGTATCATATTGCTGTCTGCTGTATCGTTCTGTATCATATTGCTCTCTGCTGTATTGTTCTGTATCATATTGCTGTCTGCTGTATCGTTCTGTATCATATCGGTCTACTATATCGTTTCATTCAAAGATACATCACCAAAGTACACTATTTCTTTGGTTTCTATTACATTTGCTCACAACTGTCTCTTTTCTAATTTGCTGTTTTAATACTGATGATATCACAGTTGTGTTAGCAACACAGTTTTGTTACACCTCAGTTGCAAAGTGCCAGATATGTACATTAAACGCATTGCTCTGTGCAGCCTTCACATCTACACTTGATCTTTAAATGTCTGTCCATGTGGTCATTTTTCTTTCAAGAAAATTTGCTGCAAGGGTTGAGGAAATTTGTGTTAAAACCTCATTCGGATACTTGGCGCTCTTTGAGATTAGAAACTAAGTGAACCTACAGTACAAGTCAAAATGTTTTATAACTGAGCTAGCCAGCCAGCCACCTACATTTGTATACACATACAGTTATTTTGGTGTGAACATGACCTTCATGAAGTAGACAAGTTAAACCTTTGACTGCGTAGTTGGAATTAGTTTTACATAAACAGTGTTGTTGTTGTTATCTAGGAGAGAGAGCCAGAACCCAGAAATATAAAATGAAAGTGCCCATTTTTTTATGCTGTGTAACCTGTTTCTTTAAAGTAAGTTACCATATGACTATGGCACATGACACGCAGAAATGATTACATTTTATCACTTTCTGGTACAAATTCAGGGCTTGTTCTTGCAGTTTTTCAATGTGATTAAATCTTATCACTTTTATTACTAAACCAAGACTTGATGTTGAAGTTTTTCAAACATAATGTAAAGTTACTGATGTGTCGCAGTCCTGTTTGTCATAACATACACTCGCTTCTCCAAATTCACAGAACTGCTCCTGAGTCTAGAGCTTAGGGTCCCACAACTTTATAAAGTTGTTATGTTTGACACTGTCTGTGTCTGATGTTTGTGCAGGGTGGTTTTATGTTCATGAAATAATTTCATTTGATGTTAGAATCAAAAACTCTGTACAGACCTCATTAATTTCCACTCAAAATATCTGTAAACAAAAGGAAATATAGTCTTCACCTTGAACATGTATGATGTGACTCCCTGCCTTTGACATGGCACATTGAATTATGTGGCGGAATTCTGTACTGCGGCTGGCAAAGATTCTGTGGATGTTACAAGCACCTCTTGCTGCACTGCCTCTTTCAAATCATTAGTTCCATGAGGTTAGTGTTGACCACTTTTGTGTACAGAGTTGATGCCTTAGGAAGAAGTCACATGGGTTTAAATCTGGTGAAGAAAGACCATTTGACTGTCATACAGTTGGACATATTTATGTTATCATGTGTTTGGCTGCCATTATACTGACACAACTTTCATTTTATGTGTACAAAAATTAGAATCAAGCTTCAGTCCCTCTTAGAAGACTCAAGGATTCTCTGATATCATCTGGCCATGTGAAAATCACTTGACTGTTGTTTGCTTGGTATTAGGTTACTGTTTAAAATGGATGGAACTGCTAGTTTGCATCAACATTTATGCGTCAAGAAGTTTGTTAAGAGAGGAGGGGTTTATTAGTTACAACACGTAAAATGTCTGGATTAAGTACTTGTATGGAAGTTTCGTTTTTCTGACACAGCTTATTGAGATGGCAAATATGTACTGATGACAAGACTCATATTTATTCCAACAGCTTAGAGGATTCTTTTTATTATTTCCAATATAGTGTGGGTTTTGGGATCTTGGTTTTTGAAACCACCATCAGCAAGATATCCTAGACATAATTGTGAGTCAGTGTCATGGGCTGTGGGTCAGTTGTGTATAATGTAGGCAGGGCATTGTGATAGGCTTGGGAAACTGTAATGGAAGAGTGTCTTTAGTGGTTCGTTGTTCTTATTTATGATTGGTAGTAATATAAGTGAAGGTTGAAGTGAGTTTGAAGTAAAAGACTGAAACTGCATCATAGTGTTTAATGTGCGCTACAAAACACTCACACAATAGCAAATGCCTGGTGCTTCAGGGCTTCACATGGCTTTTATATTGTGTGGTTAATGAATGTGTAATTTCTAGTACATAATGTCTGTCCCATAAAACTGTTTGTCATGTAGTCCATATTTTTTACTATAATATGGTATTATTCTATGACATCATTTCATTACCAGTGATTTATGACCAACTCATATTCTCTGACCATTATAATTATTGAAATAAACGTTTAATATTTTGTATTTTATAACAGTTATGTACAGGCATTATTTTATGTGACAACTATTGGTTGCTACTTCTTGTCTGCCTGTTTATTGCATTGATGATGTCCACTGAGTTGACTGCACACACACACCCACACACACACACACACACACACACACACACACACACCCACACACACACCACACCACACACACGCACACGCACACTCACACGCGCACACAGCAGAGTAGCTGTGGGGCATGCCAAATGATAGTTGTTATATAATATAAGGACGCTGTATTATCATTAATAATTTCAGTAAAAATTTTACCATTATAATGAAACAGTTTAAAAAAAAGTAATGTTTTCAACAGTTGAATTGTAGAATTGAATGAATACAGTTGACTTGGTTGAAGGAATATTGACTGTGTTCTGTGTTCTTACTACAGACAGCCACAAAATGTGTTGAGTTTAAAAACCTGAAAGAGGGTTTAGAGTACTTCAAATAATATCTGAAATTCTCTAATTATGGTGTATACACCTAGACAGTAGGAGGGTCTACACTTTGTTTGTTTCACTATAATTGTACATGGTTACAATGCCTATTTGCATGTAATTTGCACAGAAAGTGGTTAATTTGGATGACATTTAACATATCCAACAAATGCAACCTGTGATACATCATTTACACACACACACACACACACACACATATATATATATATATAAAGACAACTAAGAACTTGCAACTGTGGTGGCTTATTGTCACATATTGTAATGAATAACATCAAAATACTGTAGTTTTTCAGTTTTATGTATTTTGACATTTTAAGAACGTATGTTGGCTTATATACCTTTGTTATAATAACTTCCTGAGGATGGCACCATGGTGCTGAAACATCTAGCATTTGATGTATGTCATAAATGGTGTATCACAGAGTGCATAAGTTGGATGGTATATTGATCATAATAACATGCACAGTGTGAATAACATAAAACTTGGAAGACAGTTGGCGATTAGCAGATCACCTCGTCTCTTGACCCCTCACAACTAAGTCATTGTCTGCAGTTTAACTGAACCGTTTAAAATAGGAAACTTTTTACAGGTGGATTTAGTTTACTTCTGTAAGTTTTCCATTGGGTAGAGTCCAAGCAACACCAAAAATATCCCTGTAAGCAGACTTGCACAGGCAGTAATAAATGGCATGGTAGTTGGGAGTGAAGAAGTGTGGTATTTTGCAAAGTTTCTGGCTCATGTTTCTTTCTCATAAAAGAGGGAAGGAGAAACTTAAAGAATGCCTTCTCTAATCATGCCAAAGCTACAGTTTTGTTTGTTCAGTAGGTAATAATTCCTTCGTCAAATAAACAGTTCATTTAATTATGTCAGTGCAACGTTCTCTGGTCTTCGTATAATATTTGGTTATTTTCTTATACATTTGGGGAGAGAATCTGGAAACAGAACCATTGTAAAGCATTCCTATAACAGTGTACAATAATATTCATCTATTATCAGAACAAACTGGAATGTAAAACTATTCTGTGATTTTTTGTTACAAGAATTATCTGTTTATCTCAAAAGGCTGGTATTGATAGAGATTCAGTGCTAAATCAATGGAAGTAGTAGTTTGTGTGAATTGAACACGAAATACTACACAATCAAATTGTAGGCAGTTCACCATGTCGGTATACATTTCACAGATGTGCTAAGCATCATGTATGTAATTTGGTCATTTATAGCACTGTGCAGTGAAGACAAACAAGTGTAACAATACGTGATTTCAAGCTTCTGCCACGGTGTAAAGGAGACCTTCGCTGTTCTGCGGTGGTATGCAGCTTATATTGTGCTAAGCTACTGATGATTCGGGACAACCTATTGGCCCCATCTTTCCAAAATGCCAGAAACTTAACTACCAATATATGTTGTAACATCCCAAAAGAGCAAAGATCTTGGAGCATAATTGTGTCTGGTACCTTGTTATGGTAATTCACCTTCTGAAAACTCATGGAGAACACTCTTTGCTTCCATTGTGAAGAACAGTTAATGATGATTAGGGTTATGAAGGCTGTGTATTTTGAGAATCACACACACACACACACATTATAGACTGAATTAAATCCTATGGTGCATACACTAACCACTAGTCTTTAAAGGGTTCAGATGGTCTCTTTATCACTGACTGTATTTGGTCAGATGTTCATTGTCTACAATGCACACAAAATGACTAATCCATTAATACTTTGCTCTGCCTGTGCTGTCTGTACTATGTCCATGAGCTGAAGGCAGCTGACATGTTTTGCATTAGCTTACTGTTTTATCCAGTGCTATATATTGATACACAGTTCACTCACCACTATGTGTTTGCTTTCAATAAAATCTACAGGTACTTGGTTACTGCAGTGTAACATATAAGCCAGATATTTGTTCCCGTGATTTGTAAGGATAATACTGGTTTAGTTGTTCAGAACCTTGACTGGTCATATTAGGAAATATGAGATAAACAGTTCTGTGCAACAGTTTTCAACCAATTTGAATTCTGTATGTAGAATGACAAACATAAATATCTTATGCAGTTTTCAGCCATGTGACAGTTGTCTGCCATTTTGTAACATCCTGTTGATTTTATAAATCCTGCTGTAGTTTTTATGAATGTCATCCACCAGCATATGTACTGAATTACCTTTATTTGTAGGCATCCCATCACACATCACATATGGCACGTATCGTCAACTTCAGAGTGATCTTCAACCTCCTGATGACTGGATGACAACTGTGTCACCCCTACTGACTGATGCTGCAGAGTCTGATGATGTGGGTAAGTGTATGGTGATGCAGTTCTGTTGACTGTAGCATGTTTCTGTTAATTTATTTTGGAAGGAAGGAAAATGTACCTTGCTGTACTTCCCACGTTTCATTCTGTTGGAACATGAAAGGCTATATTGGTATTCTTAAGGGACATAGATTAAAACTGTGGTGGTATGAAGGGTCACACCATTAGAATTTTTCCTAATTTCCATTCCTTACAATACAGCCAATTTCTGTTTTTCATGAAAAATTTCTATATGACATAGCAAAGCACTTTCTGTGGTGAAATCAAAGAAGATGTTTCTATGAAAGATACTTGTCTCACCATAGCTGTGCTGCAAATGTCTGCCAGTTCTGTGCAGAATTGACACATGAGACGAACACATAACTGAGTTGCACTTTTGGTCCAGTACGGTATACTGCGTATTGCACAGATGTAGGTGATTGCACTGTTGGTCCAGTACAGTATACTGCATATTGCACAGATGTAGGTGATTACATTGTTGCGGACTGATTTACGTTGTAATTGTATAGAAACACTGAGTTATGTCCTACAGAGAACACACTCCCAGACTTTTGTAAAGACTAATCACTTAGCGAAGACACTTGTACTTATTGTGGTACAAACAAAACACACTGTGTGGTTGCAGTGCACAGTTTTGAAATGTTTTAGTGGGTCGTACTGATGGTTATGACTGGGCTTTGGACTGAACTTTTCTAGATTGTGTTGTGTGTGATATTTTGACAGAGGCACGATACAGCTTTTGCAGGTCATTTGCTGCACACGTGCCTTGAACACAGAAGTGTAAAGGTCACACTTTCCTTATAGCTTATAAAACACAAAACCAAAAAAAATGTTGTATCTTGAAGGTGTGAAATTGATTTAATGTGAGGTGAAGCCTGCATATTTGTTGTCAAGTAGCATAGCATCAAACCTGAAGTGCTTCTACTGTCAACAGTCTCTGGGGGGAACTCTTACTGTCAACAGTGTTTGGGGGGGGGGGTCTTTTACTGCCAACAGGGTCTGGGGGAACTTTTGCTGTCAACAGGGTTTGGGGGAAACCTTCCG